>ERZ791667.38-NODE-38-length-101840-cov-9.00462_pt1 | contig 101840 bp, 83 predicted proteins | sample MGYA00509959_ERZ791667 | MGnify/ENA primary metagenome ERZ791667 (study PRJEB30046, sample SAMN00715196) | human gut metagenome | study: EMG produced TPA metagenomics assembly of the A metagenome-wide association study of gut microbiota in type 2... | reverse complement strand
ACCGATGAGTTTTTAGGGATAAAACTAACCTTGACACAGTTTATCTGACACAACCCTAAAACTATAGCATTCTTTTTAAGAAACGCTTTATTTTTACGGGTATACTAATTCTAGGACTATCTAAACTTCCTGGTATAGTTGCCATTAATGATATTGTAATATTATCATAGCCTCCGGCATCAAGAGCTAATTGTAATAATTTGCTACAACACACATCTAAACATTCAAAATTATTGAACATTACTTTTTTTATAGCCCAATCATTACAATAACCACAAAGACCATCAGAACAAACTAACAAAATCTCCCCCGGAGTAATTTTATATGTAATAACATCAGGAAGACAAACCGTATCCACATCTCCTAAGCACCTAGTTATAATATTACTATCAGGATGTTGTATAGCCTCGTCAATCGTAATCTCACCCTTATCTATAAGTTCTTGTACATAAGAATGATCTTTTGTCAATAATTTTAATTCACAATTCATCGGATTAAAACTATAACAACGACTATCGCCACACCATGCGACATAAACTATTTCCTGTACAATCCATGATATCACGATTGTAGTTCCTAATCCTACAGAATCAGGATTTGTAGCAGTATAATTTACTATTGCATCATTTGCCTTATCAATAGTTAATTTTAAAAAGGCATAAACAGATGTCTCTTCAGAAATAATATTTTTTAAATTATTATTTTTGAAACAGTCTATTATGGTTTTAACAGCTATGGAAGAAGCGATTTCTCCAGCATTAGCTCCTCCCATACCATCCGCTATAATGGTTACAGCACCAGACTCACCCAATTCAACATATTGACTTGTTTTTAATGCATCCCAATTACAAGTTCCTAGATTCGAACAAACAGCAATTGCATCTTCATTATTGGTTCGTTCCTTTCCTACATCCGTAATAGCAGAAATATTGATTTTTATCATAATTCTAAATTTCGAGTCTTGGAGTTAACTTTTCAGTTTTTTGTTTTACCTTAGGTTTCCTTTTGATTGTGACTTTTTCAACTTCTGCTGGCTTATTTTTAGTTTTAGCCACTGGCTTGTGATATTCTACTTCAAATGGGAAAGAGACTGGAGGGCAACCTTGTTCTACAATCTGTATAACAACATTATTCACACCCTCATTCAAACCATACACCTTATATTTATAACGTGTTTCTGACATTTTATCTTCTCTTTCAACTTTTAAAGTATCAGCTAATACAGAAACATCTGTTTTATAAATATTTCCGTCAGACTGAACATTTTTTATATTAAATACAAAAGTCAATGTACCTTGTGAAAGACTTCTTTGACTTTCATCTTCTTCTACTTCAAATTTTTTGTAAAACCAGGCATTTACTTTATGCTGTACAATAGGAGATTTTAAACCATTATACAAAATTTGAACTGGATATGAAATCTCTACAATCTCATCTGGTAAATTTTCTGGAATATTTAGTGAACAATTATACTCTACAAAGTTCCCACTTTCTGTATCTTTCTTGCGTCGTGAAGTCTTATCCAAATCACATCCCGACTTCCTATCAATTTCCAAATAAGTCTCATCAGAAGATATTATAGTTGGCATATCTACTCTTATCATTGTTTCAAATTTCTGATGCAAGAAGGCAACATCATTACCTTTATTCAATCTTAACCGAAATTTTGATTCTTTATCAATCGCCAACATTCCAAACTTTCCATTTAATTTTACCAATGCTTTATTGTTGAAACATGCTACAATGCTATCGAATTGCGGAGGCAAAATTTCCTCTTGTTGCCAATAAATACCGTAAAGATTGTCCGATTCTTGTATCTTTAAAGGAGAAGTATAGCAAGTTTTCTCTTCAATTCTTGAAGAGTATCTTTTTTCTTTACCGCCTACGGTTATACTAATAGGACGAAGCATTGAATCAAATTTTATTAATAATGTACTTGTTTTCCCACATTTTGCGACAAGTTGAGTCGTCGAATCAGATGCTGAAGTTATGCATTCTTCAATATCTCCCTTCAATTTTGCCTGTTCTTTTAAATTAGATTCACCATCCTTTGCAAACACTGGAGATAATAACTTTTGCTTTCCATCAAAATAATAAACTCTTTTCTTTATTACTACTATCCCAACATTCTCATCATTAACAGATGAAATAAAATCAATGTCATCTTGTGAAAAGGTCTTTCCATTAAATGAAAAAAGAACAATCTCCTCATGTTTATCAATAAGCATGAAATAAGGATCTTTCTGTTTTTCCCAATCCTCAAATGTGCTACAAGTAGCATATCCATTAAAAAATGGATATGCTGTTGTAAACTTTACTTTTGATATCTTTCCAGAAAAATCCAAATAACGATAAAATGATTCACTTTGAACCAAAAGTTTACCACAAGAAAAATAAGGATACTGATATGTAGTGTTACAGTTATCTACTTTGATATATGCTCCATTATCTTTTATAATTCCAGTTATCTTATTTGTCCCAGGTTTAATAGAAATGGCTCTTTTCTCTTTAAATGGACATATGCTATCAGATATTGTTAATAGTTTTTTCCCTTCAAAAGACCATAGAGTTTTCATACCAACTGAATCTGTCAAAACTGCATCTATTCCAGAGACCATGTAAATGTTATCATATGATGGCTGAATCAGCCATCGTGCAATCTGAGCATTTGCAATCAATGTTACAGTCAGAGACAATAAAAGAAATAATTTTCGTTTCATACTATTTATCATTTTCATTATATTTATCAATTGAATTTAATCCCTGCATTATTTTTGAAAGAAGAATTGTGTCATTTGCTTGCATAGCCCAATCCTTCGATATTTCTAAATAATTTTTTCCCTCTTTATATTTTGCTTTAAATACATTATTCGGAGTAACATAATAACAAGCTATACGGTAAGCTGAATTTGCATTAATTGCAGCATAGGCAGAATCATTGAGCTCAATTATTCGCTGAAATAAAGCAAGAGCCTTGTGACTATATACATCAGATTTTGGCATAAATTTGGAATCACCTTTTTGATATACATCTATTCCTAATAGAAGCTTTCGTTTAACAGAAGCAGAATCAGAATACCATCCATAAGTAAATGCCAGTTCATACATTGCGGGAATATAACCTTTATTACTGAGTTCTTCCATATTTTTAATACCTATTTTAAGAGAATCAGCTATACCACAATTCATCAACTGTAAAGCATTATTATAAGAGCTTATAAAATCAGGAGTTTTATCGACAACTGGCTTTGGACGAAATATAAGCAACAAGATTATAAAAACAAACAAGAAACCAACTGCCAGAGCTATATAATATATCCGTCTTTTAGATTTAGCAGGAAACTGTTTCGCTTGAGCTGCATTTCTAAGTTCTAAAGCAGAAGGACGATCATCAGGTTCTTTGGCCAAACAAGCATGTATCAAACGTTGAATATCAGATGACACATGATGAATAACAGGCATTGGAAGATTTTTCTCCATCTGATTCAATCCACCTTCTTCACCAAATGGGACATTTCCTGTAAGTATTTCGCATAATGTAGCTCCAAAAGCCCAAATATCACTTTGAGCCATTGGTTCTGCATTGTCTCCAAAACGTTCAGGAGACATGTAAGCAAGAGTTCCGCTATTCTCTGTGTCATAATACATATCGTGTGAATCTCCAGACCTTGAACTAATGCCAAAATCTGTAATAGCATAATTTCTAGTATTATCAATCAAGATATTAGCAGGTTTAATATCTTGATGAATTATAGGAGGCTGGTTTGTATGCAATCTGTTCAATCCAGATGCAACATCAAATATTAATTTCCAAATTTCATCATTCGTCAAAGACTTACCCAGAAGTTGTTCAGACGAACCAAACTTACAAAAGGGTAATACCAAATATGGGATTCCCTTATAAATAGAAAAGCTTGTCGGCTGTAACAAATTTTCATGACGGCATTCATAAACTATTTTAAATTCATCACGGAAACGTTGCTCACCATCCACATCAAGCATATTTTTAGGGCGATATATTTTAATAGCTAAAAGCATCCCCGAATCTTCGTCCTTATGAACCATTTCATCCGGTCCATATTCGATATCAATAGTATTCACATCTATTGCAAGCCACACATCTGCGGTTCCTCCGTCAGTACTTAGAGGTCTTAATAACTTATAGTGTCCATCAAATAAAGTATCTGATTTTGATAATTCTTCCAAATCCATGCTTATTCAATTGAAATCATAATTCTAATATTACCATCATCTCAGAATTACGACCGTTTATTAAGTAATTATTCAAAATTAATTTTATACAAATGAGTTACTCACAAATAAATTGGTATCTACTAACAATACTAGTGAGTAAAATGGGAAATAAATCTCTATCTTCCCACATCGTTCTCTTTCCCTTTTATTTTCAGGTTTCTATGAACAGCTACATTATCAAAAACAATCATAATTTTCTCCTCTACCTAAAAAATACGTTTTATGATTTCCATTTTCCTATAACAGGAGACAATATTAATATTTTATTCTAAATATAAAAATATTTTCAGCCATTAATTTATTTTACAATGTTAATTATTATTTTAATCTTAACTTTTCACCTTCCCGTAATATAGAAAAGAAATCTTTATCATTCATCTTGGCAAGACTTGCCATTCTTATTCCAAACATTTGGGCTACATCATAAAGTGTCTCTCCTTCTTTAATGCTATAGAAATCTTGTAGGCCACTAAATTTTTTCTTTTTCTTTTGGAGATATATAATATCTCCATCTTTAAAATGTTTGCCATTTGACACTTCATTGTATTCTAATATTTTAGACTGTGGAATATCATAGCGCTGAGATATCGAAGCAAGTGTTTCGCCAGGATAAAGAATCGTACAACGTACTCCATTTATATCTACGACAAATCGTTTGACAATTCTCTCTATACTTTTTTCTTCATCACTTTCTTCTGCGTCTCCCAAAACACATTCAGAGTCAAAAGTTGGAACTTCTGTTGTTATGTACTTAATAATTGTTACGGTCTTACCCGCTTTTAATTTTACCCCACCATTCAATGAATATAATTTATAAGCATCTATAAAACCAATCAAAGCTTTCGCATAATTTCCTGCTGTAGCATATCCCGCTTTCTGTAATTCAATAGCCCACCCCCGATAGTCATATACACTTAAAGTAAATAACTTACGGTATCTATTATTATTTTTTAAGAAAAGTGAATGGTCTTTATACGATTCTTTTGCTGATGCATATTTTCTGAAACGACTTTTTTGTCGTTCATCATCCCAAGCAAGAAAAACTGGTCCTTTCCATCCTCCATATGCTTTTATTCCGAAATGATTATTTGCATTACATGTAAGTTTACTTCTCCCTGCACCTGATTCCAATATACCTTGCGCCAATATAATGGAAGCGGGTATTCCATATAATTTTTCCTGCTCTAAAGCTATTTGTTTGTATTTTGAGATATAGGAGAGTATATCTACAGAAGACTGAGCATTTACATTTATTGCCGTAACAGCAACTATCAAAAATAATTTAACCTTTATATAACCCATTATATTATCTAAATGATGTTTTTGCAGTTTCTTGAAAAACAGAAGAATGCAATAATGAATTAAACTCTTTAACTAGTTTTTGTGCACAATTAATAACTTTATTTGCTAACCATTCAGAATGATTTGGAAAAATAAGTTCTAATATGATACCTACAATTATAGAAATTACAAGAATTATTACTACCGCAATCCAACCTACTGCACCGAAGAATCCAACAACAGCCCCCACGACTATCCCGATTACTACCCCTTCAATAAAGGATATAATATCTAAAAAAACTTTATTTAATGGTTCTACCGTTGGTTTTCCATTAATATATGCATCAATGAGAATACAGATGTCCCAAAACATAGGTGCTATCATAATTGCTTTTAATAAACCACCACCGCTAATTTGAGTTATCCCTTTGTTTTTAAGAGCTGTCGAAATCTTATTTTTAAAATTAGCACTTTCAAGTTCCGTTATCACCTTATCTAACAATTCTTGCGCTAATCGTTTTTCTGCTAGTTTCTGATTCTGAACATTAAGTTTTCCTATTGAAAGTTGTCTTTTAGCTTCATTAATTTGATAAAACTCCAAATTAGATTTTCTACGATGATAAATTAAATTACCTTCTCTAGCCTTTTCTTTAAGAGAATCAAAAATAAGTTTTTCGATTTTTTCACGCATTTGTTTTACATTTGGTTTTTCAAAAGTATTACGCAATAACATATCTATATCTTTAGACTCAATTTGATTCTGTTGAAACCACTTTACTTGTTTTATTATGTTATTAGAAATATCATTTAAAACATTGGCTAGTTGAGCAATAAAACTACTAGCCATTGATTTCCAATCAATATCAATCGCATACTTCTTCTCTAACCCAACACTAGAACGTAATTGAAAAACTTTATTATACTCTTCATTTATATACCTTAAGGTGGTGTCACCGACTTCACCTGATACCGGAGTAATATTTTTATAAATCTGAAATCCAATAACTGCCTGTTTCGTTAGATTTCCAAATAAACCGTCAGTTGTCAACGAAGGCCAAGTTTCATGCACATGATACTTGATCGAATTCAACTTACGTTGTATTTCCAGAACTTGCTGGTTATATTGGGGATGTGTTGATGCTTTAAGTAACATATGATTAGAAATCTTTATTCATTATACACACTAATATTGGCATAGCAATGCAAGAATGGTTTATTATACTTCTACCTAATACATCCTTTAGGTCCATATCAATCGCTTTTTCATAATTCTTTTTATCCTTAAATTCAATATCAATATACAATCCACGTTGAAGTACATCACGACCCTGTGCTCCTTCTATATGAATACTTATGAAGATTCTTTTGAATTCATCCTTACCATAAATGGAAATTAGTTCTTTTCTAACAAAAGCTTCTATATCCATCTTTGTATATAAGCGATCATTAGTCAGTGCATAATAACGTATCTGTTCATAACGAGAATCAGCTGATGCTTTATCTCGCCCCCCCCATGCACCCACAATGACAGGAATATTAGTCTCAATAAATGGCAGTTTCTTACATTCTAATTTCTGTTCTTTTTCATCTTCTACAGACTGTCTGAGAACATTTCCTAATTTACCATGTGTTGTTATATATAAGACTTTTGTTGAATTTGTCGGTGGAAATTGATTAATATTTTTCATCACATAAGTTCCACTATCAAATTTGTATTTAGAATTCTGAGAACCTACATTTTTTCCTATTTTATTAATCAACTCTTTTAATTTTCTGATATCCTCACCATCTTTCAGACCATTGTATTCTATAAATGCATAATAATCTTCTACAAATCTATTATACAGATTACGCACATCTCTATATAAATCGCCATTATGATAACATGATGCATCAAAATCTCTCACCACAATGTCATCCTCAGATATACCAAAACCTTGTTTACGTAAAGAGTTACTTGTTTCAACAATTTGGAGAAAATATGTATCATCCTGTTTCTGAAGTTTAGCAATTGGCGATGCTTGATTTAACATTACACTATTTATAGAAATATCTACTATTGGAAATGTATTAATCGTTATCTTACAAGATGCTGGAATTACAAAACTCTCTGGATATTCTATTCTTAACCAAATAGTGTTCTCCGCCAAATATGCCAAAGCTTCGCTTTCCAGCCAATTCTCAAAAATACGAGGATATGCCTTTCCTTTAAATATATCTCTATCTTTAAGTCCATCTGTTATATAAACAAGCGTTCCTTCAGACATATCTTGAAGATATTCTTTCCAATACTTTATGATAGACATGAATTTAGTTGTAGCTTGTTGAGAATCAAAAGGTTCTAATAGTTCCAAATCTTCCAATCGATTCATTGAACTATATGTTAAATCATAAGAGCCTTGAGTAGATACAGATATTCTTTGGGGCAACATTGTACTAATTCCATGTATAAATATAGAAAAATCCTTTAGAGATTCAATTTCAACTTTTGTATTAATACCAATCCATATTTCATTGGATATATCCATTGAAACCTCAAAGATCCTTTCTTTACATATTAATCTGTCCGGAGTAAGAATATACAAATTTTCAAATGGAACCAAAGTTGTTTTCAATAAAGGAATATAATCTATTGCTGTTTTAGAACTTTTGGATTTAAAAACAAAAGAAACACCAGATGCAACCGATATCACATCAGTTTCTTTATTCATATTGAAATTTGGAGCCACTAATGCAATAGCCGGCATTGCATTAATTTCCTTACGAGGTATAAAATCCTCACAGAAATGATCAATAAGTTTATCTCCAATGCTGTCCACATAATCTTCAATTTTTTTAGATTCATGAAGTAATGCAACTAACATCATCCGAGCTATTGGATCCATTAATTGAAAATCACTACTATTCGCTGAAATTTTCTTGAGATATTCTATGGATTCAGCTATCTTTCTTTGTATATCTATATCCATACTTAAAATTTAACATGTTTAACAGTAGGCTCCATCAGGAAATTAATCTCTTTTTTATATGGAACAAATGTACCAAGTCCATCATCAAGTATTCCAGTTACTTTTACAACAACCTCATATTTAGATGATATTTTTTTTCTTTGTTGTTGGCCCTTTTCTATAAATTTTAATTCAATTAATACATCTATCTGTTTTAACTGTATATCATATGCTTCAAGACTTTTTTTAATGCTCTCTTGACATTCTTTTCTTGTTATTTCTCCATACAGGCCATTGATATAGTTCACATTCTGATCACTATTAAAGTCTCTGAAATGAATGTTCGAGTACTCATGATTCCAATATTCAAAACCAAAGTCCGAATCTGCAGCAAAACTACCTCGTGGAGTAAAGACTATTAGTTCTATAAAATTATCAATCATGGAAATACGATCCTTTATATTCCGCACAATAATCGCGTGGCTGTCATCATAAGATAATGGTGTTTTGATATATTCTTTCATTATCAAATCATTTTTCCTTCAAATGGATTTCCCTTTTTGATATGAACTTCATAACTTTCTACCTTGGACGAAATACCATTCTTAATAGCTATAGTTTTGATTGTTACAACTCGTGGTGGTTCTTTATGCCAATCATCAGTGAATCCACTTTCTATAGTTACAGTTGTACCACTCATTGAATTTTCAGATGGAATACTTCCATCTGTAGTATAATAGACTGTTGCTCCTGGAACTCTATTTAATATTTTTACTGTAGCACTACCACGCTTTATAATTTGCCTGAGTTGCTCTTTTTCTATGTACGGAGCCTCAATTTCTACACTTTTCGGCATTTGTTCCACATTAGTAAAATTATTAATTTTTACATATATTTCCGAACATAACCTTAAACCCTCTTTTATCATTTTATACACATTCCTAAAATTATACGGTGAATTGATATAATTTAAGAAAGCTTCGGGTTCACCAATATTAATATAATCATCTAAATTACATGCACAAACAAATGAACTTACACACTTTTGAATATTTCCCAAAAATGCCATTGGCGTCATCAAATCATGTTCCTTATCCATCGTTATTCGTAATAGCTGAACTGACGGTAAAAACACCCTCAATGCATCTTTACTTTCTGTAATAAACTTTTTAGGAAGTATCTTATCCAATTCACTCAGTATGTGTTGAAACCTTTCATATTCTTCTTCTAGAAGACTGAAAGATGACACAAACAGACAGGGAGGAATAAAATTAATTTCATCCATCCTCCAACAATATTCATCAAAAACAATACGTGCGATAGGTAAAGACTTAACAGAAATTTTAGTATTTTCCTCGATAACACTAAATGTATAAACCATCTCACAAAGTCCATCATTAGAATCTCTCCAACTATTTCCGGCTTCAATACAGAGTAAAAATATCTTGTCTTCACTGTTAGCAGGAATAGTCACACGCGTATCAAATGGATTTGTATAATTTGTATCGTATTGTAGCTCAATAAGACTTCCATCCTGAGTTATACCTAGACAATCAATTGAAACTACATCTATAATATTTTTATTAATATCAACAGATAATCTAAAAGGACGTAAATTCGGAAATAAACCAAATCGTCCTGCCGTGCATAATGCCAAGACATTACTTATTATATCAGATGTGCAGTTATCTGAAATTGTCAAAATCTCATCTGTCAATCTCATTCCTTTCTTCCAAGAAACTCTTTTGGGCATACTATAAATAGGTATTAAAATTCAAATAATTGTATATTGTATTATCCGATAATCTTATAGGAGATGTATCTGACTGAATATTAAAGGAAAGTAATGAGTCTATTGATAAAAAGAAGTCTTGAATAAATTGACGAAACATTTCCATTTCATCAATAAAGTCAAGAAATTTATCATCACAATATTCATCTGACCAAAAACTTATATTATAACATAATGTTTCTTCGCTAAATGTATTTCCTACAAAAACATTTCCTAATTCTGAATCTACATAATCATTATAACGCGGATTGTTATCTACAAAAGCCTTTTCTGATTGTTGGATTTCAAGAAACAGTCCTTCTTCTATAAGAATTTTACGAAGCATTAATGTTATTAAGGTTCGATCTCCACGAATGTATTTACATGACGGTAAATATTGTATTGCCTGTCTAATGAATTTATTTTTGCGTTGCTCTTGTGTTAAGGTATCAGATAGCATATCTAATAAAATTTTATTCTCTGAAGTATAAGTTTCTAGTTTTTTGCGTATTTTTAATCTTACCTTAAGAAGCATTAAATCTATAGGAGCAAAGAAATTATAAGCATCCTCCTTTTCTTTTTCTTGCATCGAATATTCTTCTTCAAAACGTTCTTTTTGATTATACAATGGTAAATCAAAACGATCTATTGCATGAAAAATATATTCAGGAAGAGAATTATATAAACTATTTCTCCCTAACAACACTACATAATATCCATCGCATCTCTCTAATGACAAAATATCTTTATAAATATTCCTTCCATGTAATCCTTTATATACTACTTTAAAAGTATCCTCTGGATAATAATTCATTATTATCTCAACATTAATATCTTCAGGAATATGTTTCATTGCTATAAAGATTATAATCCATAGATATGAGCATCGCCAGATAGTTCAACGTAAAATAGCCCTTTATCTGATGCAACTTGAATTACATCAAAATATGGTATTCCGATATCTTTAAGAGACATATCTTTAAAAGGAAAAGCCTCGTTAATATTTTCAATGAAACATTTATGAAAAAGAGTACGATAGCTTAATTTACGCAACTCATCATTATGCATAATATAATCGTCTAACTTTGATTCAGGAATTCTAAGATCAAAGATTTTTTCAGGTTGATCGGATATTATTTTTTCCACAAATTTATTATTGCGCATATTTATTTCTACAGTTGTTGCACCTGTTATCATTTTTAAAATATTTAAAGTTTCAGAAACAGACATATTTGCTGACAAAACTTTAGCTTTTATAATATTTTCCCATTTCTCATGAGATAGACAAGTATTTTTCCAAGAGGATTGTTTATAAGCACTAACAGTATTTGTCATACCATCAAATCTCCAAATTTTACCAACTAAAGTCTTAAAAGGAGTAGGGATTCCGTCTTCTGTATGTATTATTTTCATTGCTTCTTGCACTTGAACAGCCCCGACTATTGAAGCACTAATAGGAGTGGTAGCAACGCGTCCGGCTTTAGTTTGTGTTCTTACTACATCTGCACAACCTGTACGTAACATAATATGATTAAATTCTTCTCGAGATAAGCTACATTCATAACAATTAATTCCTGGAGAATAGACTCTCACAACACCAGTTAAATTTTCAATACTTCCATCAATCCATATCTTTCCAGCTCTAAATGCCAAACGGTTCAATTGATAACGAGCTATACGACTATCAAGACAACCAATTATTACATCGACCTCATTATATAAACCAAGGCCAATATCAGAAAATAGATTTCCAACAATAGGAAAAATCTTTATTTGCGGATTTATTTCCATGGCTCGTTTAGCTACAACTTCTGCCTTATAAGAATGCCTTATAGCATCTTTCTCACGAAATAATACAGAACGAGTAAGATTTGATAACTCTATTCTATCAAAATCGCAAATATAAATATGTCCAACACCAAAAAGGGCAAGATTTTTTACAACTTCATTTCCCAACGCTCCAGCACCAACAACCAAAACTTTAGCCTTTTTTACTTTCTCTTTCTTAAACCATGACAAGAGCGTAAAAACTCCATCTCCCCATTCATAATTTAATTTACCTTCCATCATATAGACGCATTAAAGTATTAATCCCAAATTCATACCAATAAAGAACCGTCCAATGTGATTTTTAAACTGATTATTATCTCTATTTGAACAGTTAATATTATATTGGCCATAGACTCCCATCTTCATTAATTTCGTACAAACAGGTATATATCCTCCAAAATCTAATCGAGGGGCCACCAAAAAACCAGAAGGTTTTTCTCTAAATTCTGTATTTATAGGATTCATAATCTCCTCTTTAGTTGTCAAATAATAAATAGGAACAAAACCAACACCACCATAAATAGCAGCTTTATTCTTACTTAATTTTCCAAACTCCAAACTTATTGGTAAGCCAAACTCAATTATATTTTCTTTCAGTTCAATAAATTCATACTTACCATAACTCATAGCAAATAATCCTCCGGTATTAAGGTAAATCAGATTTGCGATGCGCTGTTTCCATGAAACATCTATACCCCAAACATTACTAACACCTTTTGAATACCGGGGCATAGAAAAAGATACATCTAACTGTACCCCATTTTTGAGAGGTTCTGTAACATGAACAGTTTGTATAACAGTATCTTTTTCTAATCCATAAAATTCAAACAAGTTTATACCTTTTCGCAAGCGATAATTTATATCACCAGGACCTTTATAATCAACCTCATAAGGACCAACATTAAAATTCTCAACTCTACTTTGTGCTTTAGTTATACTAATACCCAATATTAATAGAACTGCTAATAATATATTCTTCATTGGCTCTAATCATTTATTCAGTTTCAACATATAAAAAGGTTGTATCTCCAATTTTAATAGTATCTCCATTTGAAAGAACATTAGGCTTCCCAACTGGTAATTCTACACGCATATTATATATCACACCAATTGCAAGTGGTTTAATCATAGGCAATTGCCGTTCATGATCAATATATAATTGAACATGCTCTTTAGCAACTTTATTACTTTTTTCCCAGTTCATTTGAATTTCACAATCACCTGTCATTCCAATGGAAACCTTGTTACCGCCACCTGTTGCATTCATCCATTTATGAATAGGAATACGCTGGCCTGCCTTAATACCATTTTGAATTATTAAGAAATATTTTTCAGCTAAAATTCTGACTGTAATAAGTGAAGCACCAAGTCCACCGCCATAAATAACAAAATCTAATAGCATATTCATTCTACCCGAAATTGGAGAAAAATACAACACAATAAAACCTATGAGAGCTGAAAAACCTCCTCCCAACAATGCACTTTTAACAGGAACTGATGATTTGATAGTCAAAGCCAATGCCACGCTCAATGAAAATATCAAATAGGCTGGTAATGAACAATACCAAGGTATATAAGTAGTTTCTATTAAGGATAAAAGCAAACATAATATATATGCACCTATAGCAAATGCAACCATACCGATTATACTTGTCAATATCGAAAGTGCTAAAATCTTAAGTCCAATTTTCCAGTCTTTATTACGATATTCATCATTATATCTGAATATTAAAGAAAGGAAAAAACCTAAAAGTAAACCAATAACAAGAAATGCAGATGTTTTTTCTATACATTCTGTAGTTAGATTTGGCAATCCTTCCTTAGGAGTATAAAACGTTTTTACAATATAATCTGAAACTTCTTCAAAACCTCCTCGTCCGATAAGTTCAAAAACTATCCAACTAACAAATCCGGCAAGAATACCTGCAATAGTTTGATAACAATCCTTTACGGATTTAATAGTGAATAAATCACTCCATTCAATATGTTGTTGTATTCCTGTTTTACAATTCTGTCCATATTCTGCACATTTGTAGCCATTCTGTTTCCAACAATGAACATGCATAATATGTTTACATTTCATTACAACACTTTGTCCATCTTTGATTTCCTGTTTGCAATAATGACAAATTCTCCGGGATACATTTTCTTCTGGCACATACTTCTTATAATACTTTAATTCAAAGAATTTTGATTGGCAATAAGGAACAAGGATCTTCATAATAGCCAAAAAAAATACTATTGTCAGAAGAGCTGTTATAAAAGCAATTAAATATTTGACAGTGACATCCATTGCATCCTCAGAATGTTCCGGCCAAGGTCGTTCTGCCGTACCAATGGAAAAATCACCAGAACCAACGTCATCACCTTTCCATACAGCTTCATAAGAAGTCTTACCAAAATATTTTTTTGCATCAGTCGCACGATATGTAAAAACATAATCATACATTTGGTCATGAACAACTTCCTCAAAATTAGCCAACACTTGCTGCATATTACTTGCAGGCATATATTTACCCTCTCTACCCTTAATATGAGGATTACAAACCCCCATCAATACATTCTCTATAGCAACATCTTGTCCTTGTTCAGTATAATAAAAGGCAAACACTGTAGGTACAATGTGTGTCAATCCTTTTTGATATTCTGTAACCTCTAAAAATGCTATATTTTCCTCAAAGGCTGGACTAGTATGACCATCTGCAAAAATAAACAAAATATTTTTATCAGAATTCAATGCTGCCCTTTTGGCAATTTCAGGATTCTTAATATAATTAGTTTCTTTAATAATTTTATCCTCCAATTCTGCACTGGCATTATTAAACTCAGACAATTTTGCATACAAAGCACCATAAAAATATTTATTTACAGCACTTCGATGAAACTGTTCACTAAACGTTTCAAAATTATCTTTTGTTATTAATTGACTTTTAGAGACAGAATCTCCAAAAAAAGAAAGATAAACACATCCGTCAGGAGCACTTTCAACCAGTTTCTCTATTGCTTTAAAAATTTGCTCTTTACCAGAATCTGGAATACTCAGATCTACTAATACAGAAAATGTAAAATCTGCAGGTATTCGAAGACCGGCATTGATAGGCATTATTTTGGCCTTACTAGAAGGTATTAATTTTTCATCTTCTTTAATAACAAGATAACTATTAAGTTCTTTTTCACTTATGTTTCTAACAGTTTTTCCGTCTGAATCTATTATCTTGAAATATAAAGAAATAGAATCTTTACCAATACCATATTCATATTTTTTATCACAAAATTTCACCATACTTACATTCTGAGCAAATGCAGTAAATGTCGTAGCTAATATAAACAAACAAACGACAAAATTTCGCAGAATTAACGCTTTCTTCTTGTCCATATTTTAAGTTTTTCTAATTTTTCTTTTCCATAATATTCTTCATCAATAGATGGTATTCCATCAATTATTGGAATCAAGGTGATTAAATCGTCTATTTGAGAATAAAAAAGTATAAATTGAATTTCAACAGTAACAGATGCTATCATTTTTCGTATTGTAGGAATGCTACGATGCGTACCAATAAGAAAGCATCCTAATTTTTCATTATCAGCAACAGTTTTTTCTTTCGAAATGGATTGTACTACAAATTCTCTTTTTTCTCCTTTTGAACTTAAAAAACCATGTATCCATCCAGAAAAACCAGATTGTTGTTCGGCTACAAGTTGACACATATCAATTATAGCACCGTTAGATAATTCAACACCATAATATTCATTTATTCTACTTTTAGAAGATAACATGATATTATAATAATCTTCTTCTTTAAATGAATTTCTATCACTAGCTACAGCCCACTTATATAAGTTTTCCAAAGAATACATTTTTTTTAGATCAGACTTTGAATTAATAGTCATGTCATGCTTGAAAGTAAATATGCCCAACTCTTGATCTGGAGTAAGAATATCAACAACTATTGCTGTAAGAAATTTTGGGTGGATAGGATGTTTTAATTGCATTTGAACAGCATTATCGGCATTACTAAAGAACACACCTAATCCAGGATGTGAATGCACCCAACAAGTCATATCGTATTGAAGATTTGTTTCTCGTCGCAATTTACGTAGTTTTTCTGAAACCTTTAATTTTATTTTTCCACCAAAATTCAATTCATATTCTTTAAAAACAGCATCATCACCCGGCTTAACAATTTCTTCTAAAGAAACATAATATTCATCATTCTCGTTATCATGTACCCAACGTCCAAGAACCATACAACCATCTTCATTCGGACGTTCCGGATTACGAAGATTCTCAGAATACATATTATATATATCTTTGATACAAGTATTCTTAAAATAAATTCTACGAACAGCCGAATTTTCACAAAAATCTATAGAATCAATCTTTAAATATGCAGGATTGTCATGTACATCCTCCAAACTCTGCTTCTTTAAGATTGAAGTTGTCTTACGTCGCACAACAATATCTGTTTGTGTGTGCTGCCGTGAGTTATCGTTAATTGATGATGTTTGAATTTTACGCAAACTAATTTTTCTGATTTTTTTAATGACGAATATTAATATAATCAAGAATAGAAGACCTAAACCGATATTCATTAACATAGATTTATCGTTCACAATTGTTTCAATCCACGTTGTTGTTTGTTCAACATCCATTGCTTTATCGAGCCTTGCTATTGCCTCTTCACGTTCTGCCAATTTCTGGGATAAAATTTTATGAAGTTCATCCAAACAAATTTGTTTATCAATAATATCTACATTAAAATAATTCTCTGTTATGAAAGTATTTATGAATTCATTTGTTTCCTCTTTATGTTGTTCTAAGTTAACCTTTGCATCTGTAATATATCCATTTAATTGTTCCTCCTTTATATAAGTATCTCTATTTTCTTGCTTCATATATTTTAAAGCTTTAACATAGATATCAATTTCTGAATTCAACTCTTGCATATAATCATTAGAATAATAAGAAACCGTATCCAAGTAAAGCTTAAACGACTTTATAACATCTTCAGCCTGATATGTTTTTACATTAACATAAGGTATTTTTTTAGACTTTATTTTCCCTAAATCTTGTATTTCAGTTGTATTCTCTTTGATTTTATTAAATTCTGTCTGCGTTATATTTGCAGAATTTGATTTTTCTCGTTTAGTAATTTCACTTTTTGCATTTAGTATTTGAATCAAACGACCACCTTGCACCTCAACTTTTACAAATCTTCTGCAAGGCCTATTAATAGCCAAAGAACTATTGGCTGCAATCGTTCCGCAATAAGCCTCATCATTGGCTCCATCTATAAAAACATTGATAAAATGATCTTCATCTTTATTATAAACAGCTTTTACATAAACAATATCACCAGATCTTACTTCAAAATCACAAATATATTTTTGCGAATATGAAATCAGACTATTGATAATAAACAAACTGAATACAATTAGCTTAAAATATAAGTGTTTCATTCTTTGTCTAAATTGATAAATTTTTATTTTTTCCATTTATTCTGAGGTAATCCTTTTTGTTCATTGTTGTAGAAACTTTAGTTTTTACATTATTTTTTAAACGAACAGATGCCCCTCTAGCAGCATTTCTAGCTTGTCTCTTTGCTTCTTTTTCTGCCTGATCTACAAGAGATTGCTGCATATTCATCATATTTTTTTGATTTCTTACATTACGAAAATGTTGTAACACCTGATTTCCTATAAAGCCCAAAACTGCCAAAATAATCCCACCAACAATTAACAACAGATTACGCTTTTGCGCACGTTGCACTTCCAATTGTTGAGCGGCTGCAATTGAATCATTTTTTGCTTGAAGTGCTTCAGCCTCTGATTTAGCTTTATATTCTGCTTGTTGTTGAGCTATCAATTGTGCCTCAGAAGCCTTATTTTCCAAATCTGCTTTCTTCGTTTCATAACTATCCAAAACGTCTGCAATTTCCAATAATGCAGAACTATCTGTAATTTCCCGCTTTTTTTGCCTAAGATAATTGATTTCATCTACAAGGCTTTCAGAGAAAGGTAATCTATCAGATTCAGCTATTAGCCTTTTTGCTAAATTTACACTTTCCATGATTTTTATAAGCATAGTATTATCAACCTCTATCTCAGCTGTAGAAGTCACAACTTGTCGAGTCATTTGTGACATAAGACGATTAGAAATAACACTATTGGAAGAAGATAACACCAGTTTTAAGCCTTTACATTTACTGAATAAAATATATTTTCCTCTTTTAGGATGAAATGCCAAATATATAGGGATACTGACAATAGCTTCACCAGAAGTTTCGAACGTTAAAGATGGATTGTCTTGGATTACAAAAAAACCATCAGACGACTGATTGTAACGTATATTTGAAGGTATCATGATAGACTGAGGGACCAGACCAGAGATGGAAACATCATTACGATAATTCCCAGTCCGATCAAAAAATAAAACAGCCACTTTGCTTAAATCATCATACTTTTCTCTATTTATTGTCCCTAGCTCTCTTCTTACATCATTGCTGAAACGAACAACATAAGAGTTATCAATACGTTTAATCTCATAATTGACAATTATCCGGTCCATATCAGTTGTGAAAATCGTATCTCTAACTATTTTAGAAAAACCAGGATGACAAAAAATCAAGAATAATAAGATTAATATCTCCCTCATGCTTAAAGCGCTTTTATTTTATTGTAATAAGTTGTAATACGGGATTTATAATTTTCATTGCGTCTGCGCTTTATATTTTTCACAGAACAATTATATAAAGCTTTAACTTCTCCCATTACAGATTGCTGATTTTTCTTTCCATTGTATATATCAATATAAATATTTTCCAGCCTTCTATAAATCTGCTCATCACTCCATGAACAGTAACGACAAGAATGTCCTACTGTACTACGCCTTCTATCATTATTACATGATTCTACAACCATACTCTCAAGGTTAATATTATCTAGTTTCTGCGAAATCTCTATAAATATTTTATACTTTTTATCAGTTGTAAAATAATTACGCTCACGTATGACTTTATCAACATTGTCTTTGATATACTCTACTTTATTTCTGTACTTTTTTAACAAAGTCTTATAAGATGAACCTCTATGATTTTTATTTTTGCAGAAGGTCTCTTTTGATATTTCTGTCAATAACTGGTTATAAGCGTTCATCAAATTGATATATTCTTCATCAGGCTTTAAATTAACATGTATCTCCAGTTCTATAATTTGTAATTCTTGTAAATACAGTTTATTTGAAAACTGAAATTTAAACAACTTCTTTTTCTGATTCTCTGCGATATAAATAGGAAGCCTACAAATTATTACAGAATCAGGAGTCATGACTAAATTCTGCAAACTTACTTTGGAATAAGGTTTTAAATATACAGGATTGGATATATGAGAACAAAAGTCTATAGCACGTTTCCCTCTATCTCCTGGATAGATTTTATGATAACGGACAGACGGGCTCTGCTTTTTTAACTCTTTTTCATTATACGCACGATCAAAGAGAAGAATAATTTTTGAATCCTGAATGTTCTCCAGCTCAATAGTAATACTTACGTTATCATTCTCATCAACCTCTTTTAAGGTGGTTATAATGTTGCAGTATGGCAACTCAACAATCTCTCGAGTATGTTCTTCATTATCCAATGAAATTTTTCTCTGTTCATCAGCAAACAAATTGAATATTAAGAACAAACCTATGAAAACTGTTAATAAAAATCTTTTAATCATATAGTTCTTGATTTTATAACAGGCTTCTTTTTTATAGAAGCACTTTCTTCTGATTTATTATTCTTTGCAGATTGGTTTTCTGTTGGATTTTCTTGAGAAAATTTCACCCAATTATTAGGTTCTCCTTCTTCTCTTACCCATTCGGCCACATTTTGATCCTCAGGATAAGGATAGGTATTTTGTGCATGATACATTTGATATTTCAAATAGCGCTCCACACGTAAAACTAAATCCTTCAAAGAGGCCAATACTCCCATTTCTTTTATTGTAAGACATACATGGCCTTTAAAACTTCCAGAGTAACGAATATTTGGATGCCAAATATCTGTTCGAAATGTAAATATCGGATTGCCATCAGCAGAAGGATAATTATTAGGTAATATAATACTCATTTTATGTAAATATCCAAAAATAGGTTCTCGCGGTATAGTATTACCTTTCACTCCAACAATTGATTTACACCGATACCAAATCTCATATTCTGTAGGTAATCCCATTATGTTTTTACGTCGTACAATATAGGAAATGGAAGGCTGACGTGGATTAGAACTGGCTGCTTTACGCTTAGCACAAAGAGTATCAAGTTCCTTCCATTCTTTCCATAATCTTGCATCTCTACCAGAAAGTTCTTTCTGGTTGAAATTATTTATTGTCTCATTCATTTTATTGATTTTTTTAGCCAGCAATAGGAACAGAAATCAAATGAAGATGATCACCAGGTTGAATATTATAATCGACCAAAGCCTGTTCGCGACCATCCTCATCCTCAAACTCAAGAATAGTAGGCTCTTCTCCCTCTTCCAAAATTTGTCCAAGCAAATACTGAATCGGATTTCCTCCATTATCAATTTTAGGTAACTCAAATACTGAAACAATACTTGTAATCTGATCACGAATGGTTTTGTTAGGATCTGTAACCTTAACTTCTACTTCTTCATACTCAGTTCCATCAATAGTAAGACTGATGATGAATTCATCGTCTTCATACATTTCTTCATTTGTCATAATTCTATGTTTTAATGTTATTTAAATATTTCACCAAATCCAAGCGCCTCGTTCTTGAGTATAGTTATCAGACCGATAGTCTTCATATTTATTTTTAAACACCAATAGTTGATATACATCCTCTGGTATCACTTGAGCTTCTTTTAAACCATATCGATAGAGTGCTAATTCATATTTTTTATTCTCAGCATCAATTCGGATAATAAAGTCTGTCTTAGTGTCGGGATGTGCTCCGTAGAATTTGTCGAACACTTCTTTTATTCTGTCATCCTCAAACCAGAAGTAAGCAAGGTATTCAGTCTTTTTTATATGCCATTTTATGGCCAGTTTCTTGGGTTTTCCTGCTTCATGATATTTCAGAAGACTGTTATCATGCAGTTTGTCATGCGTTCCATCAAACAATACTTCTTCTATAAATCCAAATTTAGGAACAGTTTCCCTTTCTTGATATTTCGTCCATTTTTCTTCGTCTACATCGAACCTTTCATAAATCGGAAGATATCGATAGAAAAATTGCTGCATGTATTTATTATAAAGGTTTCGAGGAGGCAAACCTATTCTTTCTATATTTTCTTTTATTCGTAAATCATCATTAATATATAAATCGCAAAAATAATCAATGCCAATGTTAGATTTCATGTCTAAAGTATCAATAGGAACCATTTCTGCGCATAACCAAGCAGCCAGAAATGATTTTCGCTTTTCATATATCCAAATAGCTACTCCACCATTAGGTGCCATACCGACTATTATATGTTTTATAATTTGTTTATTCTTATTTGTATTACCATATGTTAGTAGCTTAGATATTTTATCGCTTGGCAGATTTGTATGTAATGAATAAACTTTACGTTCTACTACAGACAGCCATACAAGATCTATTGTTTTAGGTATAGGGTAACTTTCATGCTCTAATAAATGTGTGCTAAGAGGTTGTCCCCATTCTCCTTTGTACGGATATCGTTTGGGGAGTTCCAATGCTTTCTCTGTATCAATAAATAACAGACAGAACAAAGTCTCAGCAGGATATAGGATAGGAGCATTCCCAGATAGAAAATATTGTGTCTCCATTTTAGATATATCTTTCATTTACTTGTTCTTTAACTTCTGCATATTCCATAAAATTAGTCAATCCATGTTTCCCAAAGGCGCTGACGTGCTTGGAATCTAAGTCTATTTCTATAATGCTACCCAAGGCTCCTTGATGGAATTCTGTTAAAAATGCATTCAGAATTTCTCCTTTGATTACAAAAGCAAAGACACGCTTTTGAGCTTCTAAACGGTTTTTCTCAATATTTGTTTTACTATTCCACAAAGCTATTATTTGTTTCTTTAAAGTTGCATTTCCTGTGACGGCAAGCCTTAATGGACTGAGTCCAGCAGCGTTAAAGGTGATAGCATATCTCTTGGATGTTACGATAGCATTGTTGCTAGCTAATCCACCTCCTAATGAATGACCAATAAATAACAAAATAGCTTTTGAACCTATAGCTTTGTCAAGTATTTGAGCATTCTGAACAGATTTTGTATATTGTGCGGATAAGCCTATTAAGCCTTGAGAAATATTTGTGTCGAACCAGTCTTTGATAGAAGTCATATTAGTACCACAAGTGCAATATGCATATATACGCCCCCTGGTAGAATCGTCCCTTACAAATAATCGAGAGTAGAATCCGTTTGTCAAATCTACAAGACGATTTGTCAGATTTAAATTAGCCAATTGTTTATGTGAGACAATAGACCATCCTTTTTTTTCAGTTTTTAATTTATATTCAAGAAGTATCTGTTCTTCTTTTTCCTTTTCTTCTTTCGCTTTTATGAAATCTCCAATAACACTTGGAATTGATTTCTCTATGGGAGACTGCATATTATAAGTATATTGACATAATTCCATTGCATCGAATATATCATCTAATATAGGGCGATTTTTATCAATGCGGGGCGAAGAATAGAATGGATTTTTAAAATTATTTACAGAATTATCGGGGATTGATACTTCACTTACTTGATCGAAAAAACCAATATAATCAACACCGCAATATGAAATCCTGTCATTGTTTATTCCGCTATTATAAAGTAACTTTTCTATTTGTTGGGGACGCTGTTCTTGCTGCATGTCTCCAAATGTACTGAAAAGATGCGAGACGACATCGCCAATATTAATACCATATAAATATATATGAACCATAAAATCTTCAATGTCATTATATAATAAATATGACATGATCTTTTGCTTTCCTACATTAAGAATGCGATTAATTATATTTTCTACAGCATGTTTATCTTCATAGGTACTGACTGATGCAGATAATTCCTCTTCACATACTTCGTAATCTGATGTCGCGTTTTTTGCTTTGTCATTATATTCATGTGTATATACCCATTTCCCACTTTTATGGGCTTGGAATATTTGATTATGACTTAATGCATTTGAACGGAATTTAGTCCGTAATATATGTTGAGCAGATGGATTTATATTGCTTTCAAGATATACATGTAAAATCAAAGATAGCTTTCGAGTATCTCGTATTGCAATGTTCTGTTTTTCTATTGTTTTAGCTTGTGTTTCTACTTTACTCATAAAATATATTATTTAAAATGCAATTACTTGACCCCCTAAAATTAACAAAAACAAACTTAAAAAATAAATTAAATACTATTTTTCTATGGCAACATAATACTATTTGACTGTTTTCTTAATACACAACCCTAATTTTGCAACTATTTTTGCTTATATAAGAAGTATATAAAATTGGCAAATGACAAATTAATTTTTAAACGTAAAACTTATTTTGTCTTTCCGGTGAATAGGCTATTAATATATTTTATACAACAAAACACTATTTTAACTCTGAATAATGAAGAACTCCCCAAAAAATATCAAAAAGCCGAAGTTGAGCGTCTGACCCATCTTCTAAATATTTTATGGCAATTGCTCCTATATCATACCGCTCGTTCAACTCATCAATATTACACTCTTTCTCAAAATCTTCAAGATGATCTTTGATGCTGTCAAGTTGTTGTAACAAATGAATTCTTAGTTCATCTTGTAGGATATCAGTAGAAGTTTTAAAATATTCAATTGTTTCCAAGATATTTATTTGATATTGTTTTCGTGTAGGTATGTCCTTATAATTTTTATACATCTGTTTATTTTATAATTTTTAGTAAACTTTTATTTGTAATAAAAATCTGTTCAGCTCCACCAGGGACTTTTTGCGAATGCAAATTATCGCTCCATGTATCTGTTATTTTTCTAGATTTAGACTTTATACATATCACATCTTGAGAAATTTCAATTTCATGATACTCTTTCTTGAAAATATAATTATTTTTTCGCGGCTTTTTTTGATTTTTGCCTGGTATTGGATATTCAACACGTTGTATACCTCTTTTTACCACTCCTAATTGTTCTGGTGTTGGAATATTCTTTCCCGGTGAAATTTCAAATGCATAATTACCCGGATTTGCGAGATTCCCTCTTATATCCTTGTTTACATACATTCCTATTTTTTCTCCTCTCTTTTTCTTTACTATTTCAATCGGAGAAGAAAAATCAATAGCATTTAAATGAGATTCAATATTAAACATATTTATATTGGGAGATTTTGAATATACATCATAAGCTACCTCTCTTCTAAAATGCCTAACTTTTTTCATAAAGAAATCTATTTCATCTTTTGATAATCCCACATTTTCCAATTTTTTTATTGATATATCAATACTAATAAAGTTCTTTGCTTCCTTTATTAGAATAGCCTTACGTTGGCTTTTTGAAGTAATTCCTACAATTTTAGAGAGTTTTGTTGCTGCTTTTGCAACTTTTACTCCTTTATTTGCAATTTTTGATGCAGCTGCGATATCTCCAATACCAGGAACCGCAGCAAGTAGTGAAAGACCTGCATTAATATTGTCACCTCGAAATGCATATATGGCAGCATTAAGTAAATCTGGAATAGCTCCAACACCAGGAATAAACCCAGCGATATCTAGTACGGTTTGAATACCGTCAAGCAACGCATTGTTTGCAATAGTTTTTTCACACTCTTTCTTATTCCAATCCTCGGTTTTTTCTCTTTTTTGTAACTCCAAATTAGGACTTCCAGTATGGATCTGACCATCATCAATAATGGTTATTATTCCTCCCCATTGACATCTACAATAAGAAGACCTTAATAAGGTAGCTTCTCCTTTTATTATATAATCATTTTTAGCATTTACCCATTTTGTAACAGTTCCTGGAACACACGGCATAGGAGTTAGCTTGCCGTGAGCAGCAGCAGTTGCAGCACCTGTTGATGGATAGTTTACTGTATGACACTTTCCGAATGGCCATATATTATACATCGCCGTATGATCAGAAATATTTGCCATAGGTTGTTCCGTAAGAAATACTGTACGTTCAGGATACACTCTGAGTTTTGAACTCTTATCGCCAAATGAACATTTTAAGGTAGCTCCAGAACAAACGTAAGAATCAGCCTTATCAGTTCCTTGTTTGTCAGTTTCTTGTTGCTTGCATTGAGATTTATTGATACTAGAATCTTGATTATTAAGGGACGATTTTATATTCCTTATGTTTGAAAAAGAAGGGGGAGATTGGAGCATGCTGCTAGTGTTCTTTGTCATCTTCTCTACAGAATCAACAAACACTTCCCCTGCACCAATAACCTCCTTAATATCTCCAGTTCGGACAGCATCTACAAATAGTTTGCCTTCCTCCAATACATCCAATCCATCCGCTATATTGGTTATAGCAAGTCCTGTTGCTAAAACTTTATTTTTATGCAAATTACTGAGAGTATCTAATATCGGATAACCCAATGCATTGTTAGACATCCCTTTACCTTTGATTAGTGTATATATCTGATTCAGTGACTGAGCAATCTGTTCTGTAGCTCCTACAATATTATCAATGCCCTGCCTTATTTTGTTAGCCGCTTCACGTGGATTTCTATAACTTCCTTCAAAACTTTCAATGCCCGATTTGAAAGTTAAAATACCACTAAGAATGTTTGGCGTTTCATTTTTAATTATGCTTCCTGTTTTGAATACATTATTTCCAAAATATGTTTTAGCAAAAGTTTCCAATACATTAGTCTGTTGAGTTAAAGTAGAACGATTGAATAGGTTATTATATTCCTTTGCAAATTCATCCCACGTTTTGTCTACATCCATAGTTAGTTTAGTTAAAGATTCTAACGAAAGGCCTTGTTTTGCATCTAAAACTATGGTTGCAATACCAGTTTTACAAGTATTGTAAATTTTCAGACATTCATTAAGCTTTACTATCTGCTGAGGAAATTGTGACGGTAATTGAATATTAAGTTTTGTTGCTATGGCTTGCACTGTTCCTGAAGCATTCTTTAATTCCGATAATAAATTGTCGAATGTCATAAAATCTAGCTTTTAGAAGGAATATACTGAACTACTGTCTTAATTTACTTTAACGTTATTTGCTTTGATATCGATTCGATTTCCAGCATTAATAGCTATAGAATCTGAAGCTTTTTGATGGTGTGTGGTAGAATATTGAAGAAGTTTCTCATACGCCTCTTCTCTTATTGTCTCAGCCGTTATTTGCAGCTTGTGTGCAACCTGTTCATCTTTATTCTCATTTACTTTGATGAATTGATTTGATTCTACTGTTAAAGAATCATTACGATTAATAGATGTTGTTCGATCATTACCTGCATGTTCACGAATGTCATTGTCAGCTGTACGTTGCATATCATGCGATGCAGCCATCCAGATGTCATTATCGGCCGAGGCATTTATATCGTGTCCAGCATGCATAATGATATCATTTTTTGCATACAGTTCTATGTTACCGGTCGATTCAAGTTTGATGAGTTTCTCGTCTGTGGAGAATGTGAGGATGTAGTTTTCTTTCTTGTTGTCGTATATACGGATGTAGCCATCGTTTCCCTCATCATGTATTTCAATGGTATGGCCGTTCCGTGTACGTATGGCTTTTACTTGATTCCGACTATTATTGCCGGTTACCCAAGCTTTGTCTACATCATCTATGCCATTGTATAATGTACCTTTGACGTATGGACGTTCGGCATTTCCTCCTTCAAAGTCAATCATTACCTCTTCTCCTATTTCAGGGATGAAACTGAAACCTTTTCCGCCACCAGCATAGGGTTGAGCCATTCTCAACCAGGGAGTCGTCATTTCATCTTCTTGTTGGGCTTGCCAGTCAAATTGTACCCGAATACGCCCAAGATTTTTGGGGTCTTCATTATCTGTAACCCTTGCCCGACATGACTGTGCTATAGGATAAACATCACAGTCAAAATAGGGAGGATAATCGCATGCAGCCGAAATCCCAATAAAATGATTACTGTAAGTTTCATCTGCAGAAAAACTATGAATCAATTCTATGATCAAAATTTCATCCTGTTCTATTTGGCTTTTTTCATTAGAGGCACTATTGGTAATATAATTATCCATTATCATCAAAGTGCTGCCTATGTTTAATTTTGAACAATAAGTATTCCCAGAATATGTCAACATACTCGCCTTTTCGCCTCTAGCCTGGGTTTTTGTGGAAATGTTAAGTACAGTTTCACGACCATCTGTATCAGCAAATCCTCCTGAATGCAAATTTTGCAAAGTTGGTTTCACAAAGCAATCGTATGATGCTTGAAACACTTGTTCACTGAGTGCATTATACTCACGCATCATTTCTTCTGTTCCTTCTTTTTTATTAGAATCATAAGAATTATATGATGAAGCAACATGATTGAAAGCTATGTGATGCATTTTTAGATCAACACTATAAGATGGAATATCCTGACTTGGGTAAGACAATTTTACACATTCACCTTTCGGCAAATTCCCAAATATAATCTGCTCACCATCGTTATATAACCACTCTCCATAACGACGTGCCAAACGTTGAAGGAACTGGTAATTGGTCTCATTGTATTGCACACAATAGGGTATAATTTCACTGAAACGAGAATCAACCTTTGAATCAAGATTCGAACTATAATCTCCAATGACATCGTGAACTATCTCATTGAGTGTCTTATTTTCATAAGATTTGCAATTTAGATTATCGCGCAATAACGAATCCCAACTATATGCCTGTACGTAAACTGTATATTCTGTATGATTTCGACTTCCAGACGCAGAAGTAATCACACCCTTAAAATAAATATCTGCTATCGTATCTGTATCAGCTTTCAGTGACTCTTTTTCAATACTATCTGTTTCTAAAGAAATCAGAATTTCTTTACCGATAATTTTTCCGCAAACAGTAAACATTGCCTCATTGATAGATTCCTCAGGCCCTTTATGCATAGTAAACGATAGAGAATTAGGTGCCAAAAGACTTTGTACCAACGAAAAATGATCTAATCGCCACACAGCATCATCTATACAAAGACTAAATCCTGTAGACTTTATACCGTCTATCGCTACTGATATATTTTTGATCGATATAGACATTTTTATATATTATCTTCGTTAATATAGTGTTATAATGTAGATAGATTCTGAACTTGTGAAGAAGTAGAAGCCCAGTCGTTTGTGAATATAGCTGAATCCATAAAACCAGTGCCAATTCGCATGATTTCAGCACTAATAGTAACAGTTGTATACATCAACTTACTGTCATTATCACAGAAGTAATCCCTCAATCCTATACAATAAGCATTTGTAAATGCTACTGTTTTATATTTTCTTCTGTTATCATTAGAAAATACGCAAAAGCGGAATGTACCAGAATAAACTTGTGTTTTATTAAACATCCATTTATAAAAAAACTGGTCCTCATCCGATGTTGCAGGCATAACAAATCGGATTGTTCCACCTTGTGTGCGAGTCGTAGGCTTTCCGGTATCATCTACAGTTTGAGAAAACTCATATTCGCATTCAATAATACCGTAGTTAACCCCATTTATGTTCAATTGACCTTGTAATGCCATATTTATATTTTTTAGTTGATAATTGGAGGGATCCATTTGACCTCCTCCAATTATCAATAGTAATTCTGTAAAAAGCTATCACTTGTCAATAGTCCAACTGTTGTTATGTACAGCATTACCTATTTGGATTTCTTTAGCGGAAATAACAAACTCTTCAAACTGTTTAATGTCATTAGAATCATCGTAAGTTTCTGCATATTCCACTACATAGCCATTTTTGAAATTAAGACGTTTCATTTCACCGCCATCTTTATCAGGAAATGAAATGCTTCCATTTTTACTCATATGAGTATCACACATCCATTCCAATATTTCAGTATTACCGTCATTTTTAGATTTTACCTTAACAGTAATTTTGCCCCCACGAGTACGACCTGTAGGTTGTCCTTCAATATCGGTTTGCTGGTTAAGTTCGTAACGTACATAAGCAACTTCACGCTCTTGAATGCCATCTGCATTGATGGTTACAGTTCTTGTTTCTGCCATTTTTCTGTAAATTTAAATGAATAATAATTTTATCTAACACTAAACGTTTTTTAAATTTTGTTCCCAATCTACTCCTGCTGCAGAATTACGGCCAGTAAGTTCAATAAAGAAATTTTGAGCCGCAAAATAGGGGGTTATTTCTACATTGATACTAATATCTTTTGTCCTTGGATCTTGATCTATTTTGAGATTTGTATATTTTTCTATTATTCCACCTGGACCTTTATAGTCACTAAGGAAATTATGAATATCTGAAGTTATTTCAGATTTTATCTGAGGGGTCCAAATTTCCATTGCATGATCATTACAATAGTTTTGAAAAACTTTACCTATCCAATCAAAAACACGAACAATTGAGTATTCCTGCAGACCTTTGGAAGCACCACTATATAATGTGTGATTAGAAAAAGCCATTGTCCTTCCGTCTTCTTCCACCATAGGAATTATCCCTCGATCAATAAGTGCAGCTATTTCTGATTTTCGAAGATCCATGCGAGCTCCTTTTACATTATCCAACGTTCCATATCGTTTACCCGCTGCAGCTTGAGCAATAATCAAATTTTCCGTATTAGACATTCGACCTGCAAGTGCTCCAGAAGCTGGTATATATAAATCCTCATCTTCATTGGCCAATTCCGACTTTTTACGTCCAAGGATATAGTTTGCAGTCATTACAATATTTCCCAGATATGGTTCCGTTCCCTGCAGACTTGCATCATCCAGTTCTTCTTTCAACATTTCAAAATTCATACTGTCCTTGAAGTCTGTAATCATAATCACCTTGTTTTTAAAAGCCGTTTGTGCCCACATTCGCACGGTATCTGCATCTCCCAGATATCCAGGAATAACCAATAAACTATAATTGTTTTTTAAGTTTAGGCGATCAAAATATTTTTCAAGTTCATCACGAATAGCTAACGTATCTTCAGAATCATTATCGCTAATCTCTTCCTTATTTACATTCATTAATGTGATACAATCAATTTTGCCTTGACCTGCATTTGCAAAAAACAAATCCAGACTACGATATGTCTGTTCTATGTTTTTTATTTCATCATGTATACAAAAAAGATTTTCACTAAGGTTTCGTTCCGCCTTTTTACATTTCGACTTACAAGACTCTATAATTTCCATAGGATCATTCCCACCTTGTGCCAAAATCTCAACCCACAATGAAAGTTCGTTTTGAAGACGTAAACGTGCTGTTTCATATACAGAATCCGATAAAAAAACATTCTTAACGGCCTTTCGGCGCGGATCCATATTTTCTACGCCCTTAATCAAACCTTTCAATAATTGGAATCCACCAAACTTACCTAACCCTTCAAGACTGCTTTTTAGCAATTCCTCCGAGCTCATCTGTTTTTCTCTTTCATGAAGTTCTAAGCCTTCATCAAAGGCCATCGCTTTTTGTTCTTCTGTTGCCATGTTAGTATAATGATTATGTTCCAATTTTATTCTACTTCTTTTAATTCTGAAAGAAGTGCCTGAAGAGCATTCATCATATCCTTACGAGCTGCATCATTTTTTAATGCATTTCGTAGTGTCTTGTTTTTCTCCAATTGACGAATTACCGAATTGTAGGCATCTATTTTTCCTTTCTTCTCACTAAGTAGCTCACTTTGCGCTATTAGTTGTTCATCATCAAAATCCTTGATCTGTTTAAACTCAAAGCTTTCATACACAGTACCTCCTTCTTCAGTTAAAAGTGCAATCCCCTCTTTAGTGGGCTGATAGTGTTCAAAAACTTCTTTCATACTCTTAGCCTTAAAACCTTCTCTGTCTTCGTCTGTAGCTGGAGCATTTTCAGTGAACTGATCTGCGTATAAAGTTCTATTTTGAGGAAACTCAATTAAGCCATCTTGAGCATTTTCCTCTACGATCTTTGATATTACGGTTTTTTTTGCCATAAAATTCTTATTAGTTTGAATATTATCTAATTTGTTACTTGTTTTCTGGGAGTTATTGGCTCGTTTTATCCATTTAAAATTAATAATACCTTTTACCCATGTCCAAAATAGTTTTTTCATTTTAGATTAATTATCCGGAGTGTCTATATCCCAAATTATCTCATTATCATCTTTATTGTACTTCATTGTTATTGTATCGCCTGACTTAATTTCACCGGCAATGATCAGTTTCGATAATGGACGTCGTATCTCTTTACGGATGATGCCTAATATTGGACGTGCCCCATAATGTCGGTTAAAACCAACTTTACTTACATATTCCCTCGCAGTTTTATCAATTTCAAGGGTAATATGCTGCTCATCAAGCAGCTTTAATAAGTTCTTAATATGTATATCGAAAATTTTATCGATCATTTCTTCCGTGATAGGAGAAAACGGTATAATCTCGGTAAGACGTGCAAGAAATTCTGGTCGGAAAACCCCTTGCATTATATCCAATAACTGGTCATGAGTAGGAATTTTATCATTATCAAACGAATTGAATATAAAATCGCTTCCAATATTAGATGTAAAAATAATGAGAGAATTAGAGAAATCTCCTACACGACCTAATCTGTCATGTAGCTTACCTTCGTCCAATATCTGTAAAAACAAATCAAAAACTGATTTGTGGGCTTTTTCAATTTCATCAAACAAAACTATCGAATAAGGGTGCCGTCTAATTTGATTGACCAACAGACCTCCTTCTTCATAGCCAATGTATCCTGGAGGTGCACCATAGAGTAAGGCCACAGAATGCTCTTCCTTATATTCTGACATATCAAAGCGTAATATAGCAGTTTCGTCATTAAATAGAAAATCAGCTAATGCCTTTGCCAATTCTGTCTTACCCGTTCCTGTTGGACCAAGAAAGAAAAACGCCCCTATAGGTTGTCCTTTTTTATTTAATCCAGATCGAGATTCAAATACAGCATCCAAAATACTTTTTATCGCATGATTCTGGCCAATAACATGTCTATGTAAGATAGATTCTGCATTTGCCAGTTTTTGACGTTCTTCTGTTTGAATACTCCCCATTGGTATTCCTGTCATCTTTGATACCACATCACGAACATCTGGTATTGTTAATAAAGCCTCCTTTTCATTATCATTTTCTGATTCTAATTCTTTTTGAACCTTTAGAGCTGCCATAGCACGATCAAGTAAATCAATAGCAGAAGAAGGAAGAGATTTGTCTGTCATATATCTTTTTGCAAGGCGAACGACCTCTGCAGGTACTTCTTTATCAATCAAAAGATTATGAAATGATTCATATTCTTTACATTTACTTTGTAGAATTTCTCTTGCTAATTCTATAGATGGAACATCTACATTCAGCTTTTCAAAATAAGAAACTAGCTCTTTATCCTTTTCTATATCTTTTGTATATCCATCTACAGTTGCAGTACAAATCACTTGCATTTGATTCTTTGATAATATTTTTTTTAGATATGGCACTATTCCATTCAAAACAGATTGTTTATCTTCAACTCGATGGAAATTTTCAATAACAAGTATAGGATGTACTTTCGAAAATAATATCTCAAGGATACTTTTGAATCTATCCTCTATTTCTCCTTTATAAGTTACACCTTGACTTAAGGCTATCAGATCCAATTCGAACAGCTCTATATTAGATAAAGAAACAGGAAGTTTTTTCTCAGATACAAGATTTAACAAACAATTTATCAAACTTGTTTTGCCAACTCCTGTTTCACCAACAATAAGCAAGTTTGCCCTATCTTTTCTTGCCAAAACTTCCAGCATAGAATGAAGTTCTCTATCAAACCCAATTATCCTTAAATTATGAGTATTAGAAAACATAGGAGCCAAATACTCTGAACTGGTACTTATATTAGCATCTTCATTTCTTAGTATCTCGTCATCTATATTCTTACACTTCTTAACAGAAAAAGAAGATATTACTTTTTCTGCTTTCAAAGGCATAGTCTTCAATTGTTCAGCAGAAAATCCGACTCCAGGTTTGACCAATGCAGCAAGCAAAAGTTTTACATCGCTAGTAACAACTCCACATTCATCGCTAATAGACATAGCTTCTTTAACAACCATTTTGGCTTCATAGGAAAATTCTATGCCTTTCATGCCATATGGAGATTTATCGCACTGCTGCATACGCATATCGCACCAATCAACCAAATAATAGTAGTCTTCATCCAACGTGTTTTCAATAAAATCAATCAAGCCAATACTTTTGTGAAGTAAAGCCCTAAATAAATGAGCTGGCTCTATTTGGGGCGACTTATTATCTTTTGCGTAAGATTGAGCAATATGAAGTACATCTACTTGTAATTCTTCAAAGAAATGTAATATTTTGTCTTTCATATCAAATAAGTTTATTCTCTATATGGTTCTAAAAAAGCAGATGGAATATATGCAGTTGCGACTAAACAAAGATTTTTAATTTCAACTACAACTCGTTGCTGCCCAGAAATTCTAGCAACTCTACCAACAACCCCTTTAAAATCTCCATCTATAACTCTAACTAAATCTCCGCTCTTATAATGACAATATTCAGGTGAAACAGTCATTATATGATCATTCTCTATAATTGTAGCACGGATAAAATTTGCCATATCCGAATCTTTGACTATTAAAGGAGGATGATAACCCGATGCTTCCTTTGTTGCAGTCTTATCCAAATAATACTTCATATATTCAGATGTATCAGATGGTTTCCTAACAAAACAATCTGCTTGTTTGCGAGTCATATATGCAAAAACTAAATTGGGAAGAAGAGGCTTTAACACACGCTTCTTCTTCCCATTTTTAATTTTCAGAACATAATGCAAAGGAATATATATGCATACATCTTTTTCCTTCAAAATTTTACAAACCTTATCTACCTGATTATAAATTGCACGAAAAACAAACCAATAATGGTCTTGGGCTGGGATATAATCCGAGGACACCCCAGTTCGTAGATCTTGAACTTCGGGGGTGGCAATGGAAGCAACTCCATCACTAGGAGGATTATTCCCGCCTCGCCGGGTCAGAGCATTAGTCAATGCGTCCATATAGTCTCTTGTATTATAATCTAAAAAAATACAAGCATAAAATAACGTGAGATCATTCTGTTATCCATTTCACCTAGCAAGGTTCATTTTTTCAAAAAACATAGCCAAATTCACGCCTATAATACATCAACTCCTATTGCCTGAACGAGTTAAATTTGAACCCTAAAGATACAAAATACTCATAAATCAATAAAAGGAGGTATAATCACGCCTGAACATCCATCATTGCTAAGTTCAAGTAAATAAATCCGGTCTCTTCTTCATTAGAATAGGATCATAAACAGAGCATCTGCAAACGCCTTTTATATTTTCGAATGTCATTCCTACCAAAGCTAACTTTGTATATTACCATTAATTAGCAAACAACACTTAGTTGATATGAATTATGCCCTCTAATGCTATAAATGAATTATTCCATCCAAAGCCCAGAAAACAAAATATCGACAATCCGTTTGTCAAAGATACTAACAATTACCGTAATACAGTAAAAAATATTCTAAAAAAATTTTTTACCATGTATTTTTTTAGATATTTAACATATACAAACTCTTAATCATAGTTACAGCAAGTAACAATCTTATAGAAGTAAAATACCTCTAAACAGCCCTATCTAATACTAAATATTATAATCTCGTTCTCTAGATTAACTTTCTTAATTTAATAGAATATTTTTCACATTATATATTTTTTGAGCTGAATTTCTTAACACGTCAAACATATTCCATGTGATAATATTAAAGATAATCCCAATATATGTATGTAAATAAGCATCTTAAATTTATAGTAACTTGAAATAGGGCCACTTCATTATATTCTATAAAAAATTGATAAAAACACATCAATATTTTTTATTTTTATATTTCAACCTATATAATATTTCTATTTAGATAATAGCTTTACAAATATTTAAAACTGTGATATTGTAAAGACTGAATAACATCTATTTAATTACTGCTAAAACAGAGAACTTTGTGAATATTTTCGATAAAACAAGGTACAAGTTTATAACAGCCGCAGGACTTTCTTCTAGATATAAAATCATACACAGGCACGCAAACAAGTCTGCCAATATTTCATTCAGAAACATTTTGATACCATTCCCCTACATCTCAACATTTAGGAAAAGAGTTGTAATTTATAATTACGAGAAATAATGAAAAAACACGTATACTACAAGGCGCACCATCAATACATTTACATAAGTAATCGAAAAACATCTGTATATTTTCGGAAATATCATAAAGCTGTGCATATGCTGATTAAATTTAATCAGCATATGCACAGCTTCTATTCATCATTATATTAATCTTCAATTCAACAAGTAAAGAATAATACTAATTAATTTTATAGGACAATGCGGGTTTGCTCTCAATAAATGAAATTAAATTCTTTTTTACAGAAACCTTCGTACTGCGCGAATGCATATTCAGATGCGTCTGCCCGTCGGAATCGGCAATCAGGAAATACAAATCCGAGTTGCCCGGACATTCGCGGATGATGCATTGCAGCGAGAGCAGCGTATCATCGTCGAGCGCATCCACATTCATGGCAATGGTGATTTTCTCAATGACTGAATCGCGGATATCGGCCAGAAAATCGATCTTGCCCACCTTCAGTTCCAACTGATTGGGGTTCCACTGGCGCGGCTGACAGCGGGCATAGATCATCAGCGTGTTGCCCACTTCCATATATGAGGCCCATTCGGCCCAGTCCTGTCCGAAAAGCGGCAGCTCCATGGAACCGCTGTAATCCTCAAACTGCACGATACCATAGGGTTTTCCGGTCTTGGTAACTCCCTTACGTACTCCCGTAACCATACCTCCCAGTTTCAGGTCGCTGTTGGCAAAACGCTCCATCTGCTGCAAGTCGGCTGCATGCACGTTGCAGACATCGGTCAGAATCACCGAATAGTCATCCAGCGGATGCGCAGACAGATAGATACCCACCAGTTCGCGTTCGCGGTTCAAACGTTCCAAAGCGCTCCACGGTTCGGCCTGCGGAATCTCGGGCGTAGCCACTTCCACCACATCCAATCCTCCGAAAAGAGAATTCTGAGCCGTGTTCTTGTCCATCTGATATTTGGAACCATAGCGCGCCAACGTGTCGATAAACGTTTCTCCCTTACTGTTCAAAGCAAGATATTGCTCGCGAGTCAGCTCCGTAAAGCAGTCAAAGGCCCCAGAGAGCACCAGACTCTCCAGATTATTACGCTTGCAGGCTCCCGTCGGCACGCGCTGGATAAAGTCAAAGATTCCCTTGAACGGACCGTTCGCCTCGCGTTCCTTAATAATAGCCTCCACTGCCGAATCGCCCAGTCCTTTCACGGCACCCAGACCGAAACGGATATTTCCTTTGGAGTCGACACTGAACTTGCGGCGACTCTCGTTTACATCCGGTCCCAGGGTATCAATACCGATGGCCTTGCACTCGCTCATCAATTTGGTGATGTCGGAGATATTGGCCAAGCTTCGGCTCATCACAGCCGCCATATAGTGTGCCGGGAAGTTCGCCTTGAGGTAGGCCGTCTGATAAGCCACCCACGAGTAACAGGTGGCGTGACTCTTATTGAAGGCATAAGACGCAAACTTGGTCCAGTCTCCCCAGATTTTTTCCAGTACCTTCGGATCGTGACCGTTTTTCTTTCCGCCCTCGATAAACTTGGGATACATGTGGTTCAGCTTGTCGATAAGTTTCTTACCCATCGCCTTACGGAGCGTATCACTCTCGCCTCGCGTAAAGTCGGCCAGCTGACGCGACAGAAGCATCACCTGCTCCTGATATACGGTAATTCCGTAGGTATCCTTCAGATAGGTCTCCATGCAGGGAATATCGTACTCCACCGGCTTGCGTCCCTGTTTACGGTCGATAAAGTCGGGGATGTAATCCATTGGTCCCGGACGGTAGAGGGCATTCATGGCGATGAGGTCCTCGAAGGTTGAGGGCTGAAGTTCGCGCAGATATTTCTGCATACCGGCAGATTCGAACTGGAAGGTACCGATGGTGCGACCGTCGCAATAAAGCTTATAGGTGGCAGGGTCTTCAATATCCAGCTCGTCTACATCTATATCAATGCCCAGACTGTCGCGCACATTGGCCTGACATTCCTTGATGATGGACAGAGTTTTCAGTCCCAGGAAGTCCATCTTGATCAGTCCGGTATCCTCAATCACCGAACCTTCATATTGTGTACAACGGAGTTTCTCTCCGGTTTCCTTATCTTCGGCCGTACTGATCGGCACCCAGTCGGACACATCGTCACGACAGATAATCACACCGCAGGCATGCACGCCGGTGTTGCGCACATTGCCTTCGAGCATCTTGGCATAGCGGATGGTGTCGCGCAACACGGGGTTGGGCGAGGCCTCCGCTTCCTGCAACTCGGGAATGCAGGAAATGGCATTCGGCAGGTTCATCTTGCGCTTCTTGCCGTTTTCATCGTCGGGCAATTTATCGGGAATGAGTTTGCACAGTGCGTTCGAAGTGTCGAGCGGCAGTTTCTGCACGCGCGCCACATCCTTGATAGCCAGTTTCGTGGCCATGGTACCGTAGGTAATGATGTGAGCCACCTTCTCCTCACCGTATTTCTGAGTCACCCAGCTCAACACCTTTCCGCGTCCGTCGTCATCGAAGTCCACATCAATATCAGGCAGGGAAATACGGTCGGGGTTCAGGAAACGCTCGAACAGCAAGTCATATTTAATCGGGTCGATCTTTGTGATTCCGAGACAGTAGGCCACTGCCGAACCGGCCGCCGAACCACGGCCCGGGCCTACTGATACGCCCAGCTCATGACGCGCCGCATTGATATAGTCCTGCACAATGAGGAAGTAACCTGGGAAACCCATGGTTTTCATGATGTGCAGCTCAAACTTGATGCGCTCCTCCACATGGTCGGGCAGCGGGTCGCCATACATCTTGCGGGCACCGTCATAAGCCAGCTTGCCCAGATAATCGGCCTCCAGTTTGAGTCGGTACAGTTTGTCGCAGCCACCCAGTTTCTCTACCTTGTCCACGGCTGCTTCGTGACTCATCACCACTTCGCCGTTTTCATTTCGGGTAAACTCCTCGAACAGCTGTTCGTCGGTATATTTCCGGCGATATTCTTCTTCGGTGCCGAAATCTTCGGGAATTTCGAAACTCGGCATGATCGGTCCGTGGTCAATGCTGTAAAACTCCACCTGATCGCAGATGGCACAGGTATTCTCCAGCGCCTCGGGCACATCAGAGAACACCGCATTCATCTCCTCGCGCGTCTTGAACCATTCCTGCTTGGAATAGAGCATACGCTTGGGGTCGTCCAGATCGCGGTTCGTACTCAGACAGATCAGGCGGTCGTGCGCTTCGGCATTTTCCTGATCCACAAAGTGGCAGTCGTTGGTGCACACCAGCTTCACCCCATATTTATGCGCCAGACGGATCAGTTCCTCATTGGCCCGCTGCTGCAAGGGATAGGTCTCACGGTTGGCCCGCTGATTCGGGTCCGTAACCTGATGACGCTGCAACTCCAGATAGTAGTTCTCGCCGAACACACTCTGATACCAGCGCACGGCCTCTTCGGCTCCTTCCAGATCGCCCTTCAGGATTTTGTGAGGTACCTCACCGGCAATACAGGCCGAACAGATGATCAGTCCTTCCTTATGCGCCTCCAGCTCCACCCGGTCGGTACGGGGTTTTCCATAGAAACCGTCGGTCCAGGCTTTCGACACCAGTTTGATCAGGTTGTGATAGCCCTGCTGGTTCTTGGCCAGCACAATCAGGTGATAACGGCGGTTGTCGCCCTGGTCCTTTTCCATCTGAAACAGACGTCGGGGCGCCACATACATTTCGCAACCGAAAATCGGTTTGAACAGTTTCTTCTCCGTTTCGGCCAACTGCTGCTGCGCCTGCTCCAACTGAGTTTCTACCGACGGGAACTCGGGAGCGGTCTGCCCCTGCTTCTCCTCGTCGGGCAGGGCTTCCCATTCTTCCGAAGCCACATTGCGCCCGGCTTTCAGGGCCTTGATTTTCTGTTTCAGGGCCTTGATTTCGCCTTTTACGGGACCGTTCTTTTTATTCGTATAATTAAAGAATTCCTTGATGGCCATCATGTTACCGTGGTCGGTGATGGCCATTCCGCGCATGCCGTCCTTCATGGCCTTATCGACCAGACGCGACACGCTGGCCTGACCGTCGAGGATGGAATACTGGGTATGTACGTGAAGATGAACAAAATCGTGCATAGGAATCAGGTAAAAATGCTATATCAAAAAAATGATTACGTAAATCCGGATAAAGTTACGTCAGTTTCGCGGGAATGCCAAACAGCCGGCCGTTTTTTTATCATACAGGACAGGAATCCTTTCAAAAGAGACGGAAGGACACAAATAGATAGAAGATTTTTTTTGTTCTTCGTTAAAATATATCTATCTTTGCCCATTAATATCATAAATTTACTCTAAAACGTGACTTTTGTCTATTGCGGACAAAAGACTAAGACTCTATAAATCCATGGGAAGAAGACTAAAGAAACTGAAGAAGATCAGACTACACCGTGAAGGCACACACACCCTGCTGTTCGGCGGCCTGGCGCTGCTGGTATTGAACGGGGCTTTGTTCTACGGAATCGAAAACAAGATACCTTTTTATATAGTTGCCGTGATCAGCGTCATTCTGTATCTGATTGTGGTAAACTTTTTCCGTTGCCCGATCCGTGTATTCGAGGGCGACACGGAGCGCGTTGTAGTGGCTCCTGCCGACGGTAAGATCGTGGTGATTGAGGAGGTGGACGAGAATGAATATTTCAAGGATCGCCGACTCATGGTGTCTATCTTTATGAATGTGGTGAATGTGCATGCCAACTGGATTCCGGTGGACGGAACCGTGAAGCTGGTGCGCCATCACAACGGTAATTTCCACAAGGCATGGCTGCCGAAAGCCAGCATCGAGAACGAGCGCTCTACCGTGGTGATCGAAACTCCGGAAGGCACGGAAATTCTGGCCCGCCAGATTGCCGGTGCCGTGGCACGACGCATCGTGACTTATGCCAAGGAAGGCGAGGAATGCTACATCGACGAGCACATGGGATTCATCAAATTCGGTTCGCGTGTGGATGTCTATCTGCCGCTGGGCACCGAAGTGTGTGTCAAGATGGGACAGAAAACCACCGGTAACGAAACCATTCTGGCCCGCCTGAAATAACCAAACAACATTTGCATTATGGCTAATATCATTACCAAACAGATACCCAATACGCTGACCTGCTGCAACCTGATATCGGGCTGCATAGCCACTGGAGCTGCCTTTCACGGCAATATGGAATGGGCAGTCATCATGATTATCATCGGTGCCGTGTTCGACTTTTTCGACGGTATGAGCGCCCGCCTGCTGCATGTGTCCTCGCCCATCGGCAAGGAACTGGATTCGCTGGCGGATGTGGTGACTTTCGGCGTGGCTCCTTCGGCCATGATATTCTATATGTTCTCGCAGGTAGTCTATCCGGATTTTCTGGAGCCTCTGCGCAGCATCCTGCCCTACTCGGCTTTCCTCATGGCTGCCTTCTCGGCACTGCGACTGGCCAAGTTTAATCTGGACGAACGCCAGACCAGTTCTTTCATCGGTCTGCCCACTCCGGCCAACGCTTTGTTCTGGGGCTCGCTCATCATCGGCAACCGGGGTTTTCTGGTTTCGGAGAAGTTCAATGCCGTATTTCTGTTCCTTTTCATGCTTCTGTTCTGCTTCCTGCTGGTGGCCGAGCTTCCACTCTTCGCCCTGAAGTTCAAGAATCTGAGTTGGAAGGACAACAAGATAAAATACGTATTTCTGATTGGCTGCATTCCGATGTTTGCCTTCCTGAAATACAGCAGTTTTGCCGCCATTATCGTGTGGTATCTGTTCCTGTCTATACTGACACGCAAGCAGAACTGATTCGTTTTGGCACGCTTCTTGTACCTCTTCCCTACGAAGAAACTAAAATAAAGAAGAAAACAATATGCATACAATAGGTTGCCTACTCACGTTTATCATTGCACTGTTCATTGCAGTACTGGTAGCTGTGCGCCAGATTATCAGCCGTTTTTTCGGCATTTTCCGGAAAATGGACCCACACCAGCAACAGAACGACAACCCTTTCGGTGGACAAAACAACAGCAGTAACACCCAGAATCGGGAACAGAAACAGCAGCAACAGCACTCGGGAGGCAAACAGAAACTCTTTGACGACAACGAAGGAGAGTACATCGATTTTGAAGAAATCCGGGAAAAAACGGACCAAAGAAACTGACATTCTGACAGATAAAACGAAAAGGACCAAAGCAGAAGCCTTGGTCCTTTTCGTTTTTTAGAAACGGCCACGAATCGGCAACAGCAAACACCGGTGCCTATCTGCAATTATCTTCAGGGAGATAATAAATTATCAACGGGGAAGTAATAAATTATCATCAGGGTGATAATTTATTACCATCTCAAACGGAATCAGCCGGCTAGCGCTTGTTCCGGAAAAAGCGACGCATCAGCTCTCCAGCCTCTTCGGCCATTACTCCCTGCACCACTTCTGTTTTAGGATGCATGGCTCCGGGAGCCAGACGGGCATAGCCGCGCTTCTCGTCCGAGGCACCGTAGACCACCCTTTTCAGTTGCGCCCAGCCGATAGCACCGGCACACATCACACAGGGCTCAACGGTGACATAAAGCGTACACTCCGTCAGGTATTTCCCACCCAAGGCATTGGCAGCCGTAATGGCCTGCATTTCGGCATGAGCGGTCACATCGGTCAGTGTTTCCGTAAGATTGTGCGCCCGTGCTATAATACGGTCACGGCAGACTACCACCGCCCCCACGGGTATCTCATCCTGCTCAAAAGCCACCTGTGCTTCTTCCAAAGCCTTTTTCATATAAAACAAATCGTCCATCTATATACTCTTATTTTGTTTTAACAAGGCACAAAAATATCTATTTCCCGCCAAAAGTGAAAAAACAAAGATAAAAAATTGGATTTTATATCAATAATGACATATATTTGTAATTAAGAAACAAAATAAAAACCACAAAGATTTTTTACATCATGGAAGAAGATAAAATCAAGTCACCGCAAACGTCACAGCGCTATCGCCGGACACGCGCCACTCTGGAGCAGGATATCATAACTGCTGCAGAACAGTTGATTGGCGAGAAAGGATTCAGCAGACTAAAGCTGACCGAGTTGTGTGAGAAAGCCAAAATTGAGAGCCCCGTATTTTATAACCGTTATGAGGACATCGACGATTTTGTTGAGAAGTTTGTCAGAAACTATGACTACTGGTTGAGCGATAACGTCACACTCGACACTAAAAATCTCTCACCGGTAGAAAATATGAATCATATAATTCAGACACTCATTGATTCGCTTGCAGCCAATCCGGTGATGCAGAAGCTGATTGCCTGGGAATTGAACGAAAACACTTATGTCACCCGCCGCACTGCACAGAACCGCGACAACAACTCACAGGAAGTGATTCATTATTTTGAGAACCAGCTGAAAGCCAACGACATCAACTTCAATGTGGGATGTGCCATTCTGATCGGCGGTGTGTATTACCTGATTATGCACAAGGATCTGGCCACTTTCAACAATATAGACTTCAGCACCGACGAGGGCATGCAGATGCTGAAAGAAACCGTCACCAAGATGATTTACAAACTGTTTGGCACTGCCCGCGGCAGAGCGGCCTCAACGACAGAAAAACTTACCTCACAACGTATTGCCCGCAATCTGCTTCAAAGCGGAGTGGACCGTGACACCATTCTAAAAGCAACCGGACTGAGCGAAGAAGAACTGAACGTCTTAAATAATCCCGAAGAAGCAACAGCAGAATAAGATTTTCTTTTTTCATCTTGTTAAATCAGGCATATCCCATCAGGAAGTGCAAAAAACTCCACTTTAAGAATATAGACTCATAATTGAGGACTGAAATAACTTAAAATATAATGAAAGGGACGTATCAATATGATACGTCCCTTTCATTATATATAATCTGTAATGTTTTAAAAGAATATTATTGTTTTATTCCATCCTTTTATTTACTCCATGCTTCTTTAAAGAAACAAATCTGAGTTTCACTGATACACACAAAACCATCCAACAAATTAATTGGAAATCACTAAAATACAGTTTTAACAATACAAAAAGAAAGAAATAATAAGAAAGTTTACATCAATAAAATCTAATATAAATTATAAAATAGTTCTATAAATTCATTGTTTATACAATATATTTATATTATATTTGAATAGTACAAATAAAACAAAAGCAATAGTAATTTTTGCATTCCCAAATAGACGCAAAGTCCATTTTCAGGCACTATATTCTCGATAAAAGATTTATATTCAGAAGAATAACAAACTGATATACTTTTTATTCATTGAAAGATAGATCTATTATATATAACTCTAATAAAAAAAACAAAGTATCATGAAACACCATCTTCAAAATCCATGGATTGCCTGAGGTTTTTATATAAACGCAATCTCTAGTTAAATCCAATCATTCATATAAATGAATTTCATCTCTATGATCCATATTTCATAACCCTTTTATACCACAACTCATGAAAAGACTATTATTCCTTCTTCTCTGCGCCATTTCCTTAAGCTTGCAGGCACAAGAGTATTCGCAACTTTCCGGTCGCATTATTGATGCGTTCACCGGGGAATCTTTAGATAGTGTGCAAGTAAAGATTCTGACCCAGGACAGTGTTCCGGTAGCCCAATTCACAACCAGATATCAGATATTCTTAAATCGGATCGAGCCTCCCATCAACGGTAACTTTATCTTTAAGTTTTCCAAGGAAGGATACCAGGATCTTTATAAGAAAATACGTATCAGATATATCAAGAACAGAAAATACGCCTACTCGTTGGGGTATATTAAAATGGACAAGAAGAATCTGATACACATGAAGGAAGTGGCTGTCAATGCCACAATGATCCGAATGGTTTATAAAGGAGATACTCTGATTTATAATGCCGCCGCCTTCAAGACGGCCCAAGGCTCCATGCTGGACCGTCTGATTGCCATGCTGCCGGGATTTGAGCTGCATCCCAACGGACAGATCTTTGTCAACGGAAGACAGGTGAGCAGTCTGCTGATCAATGGAGAGGATTTTTTCAAGGGAACACCGAGCGTGGCACTGAACAACCTGCCGGCCTACATGGTAGACAAGGTAAAGGTATATGAAAGGATGTCCAACCGAGACAAGGCTCTCGGTGTGGACAAGAGTCGCTATGCCCAATTGCCATTGGTGGTTGATGTCAACCTCAAGAAGGAATACAGCATCGGATGGATTGCCAACGCCACCGCAGGCTATGGCACCGACAACCATTATGCAGGCAAGGCTTTTGCCCTGCGCTTCAGTCCCCGTACACGGTGGGCCACCTATGCCACCGCCAACGATGTATATGCCGGGGACTATTACTCCATGGACGGCAACTGGCAGTCGCCCAATTACAAGCACAACATCGGAAAGACCATCGAAGGTGGAACCGATCTTTTGCTCACCCATCCGGAAAACAAGTACAAGATCAACGCCAATGCCTCTGCAAAGTACACGGATTTCTTTGCGGGCACCAAGACATCTTCCATCTATTTCCTGCAGCCGGACAACGTATACAAAAGACAAAACAGTGAGTCACAAAGCCGGAATGTGAGTACCAACCTCAAGGCAAATATGGAATTCAACCCCAAAACAGGTTATTTCATTACTTTCAACCCTTCCCTGTCGTATAACCGGAACAAAAGCGACTATGCCAGCAGAAGCGCGGATTTCAACACCGAACTTTGGGAAAGTTATTTGGGAGAAGCCTTGGATAGCGTCTTCAAGAATCCGGGCGCCGGGAGATATCATGATGCACTTATCACGGCCCTGAAAACGGACAATCACACCCGCGGAGAGAGTTACTACGGAGGTGGAGACTTTTCAATACAGCACCGTTTCGCCAACATCCCGGACATCATTACCTTTGACGGCAAAGCCCGCTTTGACGGAAGCAATAACAACCAGCTCTACCGGATGAGCACCGGAAAGCCGTTTCAGAATCCCACAGAACAGGATCAGTTCCGGTATCAGAACTGGAACTCCTATCTGTATCAGTTCGGTGCCTCTTATGACTACAGTTTCTCATATAAAAAGATTGGCTATGTCCTGACCCCGAGATATCATTACAAGCAAACCTACAGCTCAGATCATCGACCGTTATACGAACTGGCCGGCTCACTTTACGAAGACTGGGATCTCGACAAACTGGCCTCCACAAAAGACCAGTTGGTGCAACAAATGGATCTTCAAAACAGCTATGACCTGAAAAACTGGCAACGGGTACATCGGGAGGAATTGGGTTTCGGAGTATGGAGTAACCCTATGGACAACCACTTCAAATTTACATTTAACTTTAATCTCCCGTTAGAACAGGTTTATGAAAGGGCACATTATCAAAGAGACCAGACCGATACGGTCATGATCCGTCGGAAAACCTTCTTCACCCCTGAAGTATCCTTGGATTTTCAGGCAGGAGACCGGAATACAACCTGGCGAGGATATAACATCAATTATAAATTCTCACAGGAAGCCGCTCCGATACAATATAGCATGGACTATCAGGATCATTCCGATCCGCTGGTTGTCCGCTTGGGTAATTCAAATCTGAAAGACAAGAAGACGCATTCCGTAGTGCTGAACTACTATGTGAACAAAAAGAAATTGAACTCTTTCCTGAACGTCCACTTATACTATGACCTGTGGAAGAATCTGCTCTGTCAGTCCATGACCTACAACAGCCAGACCGGTGTACGCACTTATCGACCGGAGGTGATCAACGGAAACTGGCAGACCCGGTTGAACGTATACTACATGAGTCCGTTCCAAAAGAACAAGAAATGGAGAATGACCTCGCAGTCTTACGGAAGCTACCGAAACAGCGTGGACATGCTGCAGACCGAAGCCAGCGCTAATAGCGTCCGAAGCAATGTACGCATCACCTATATCAGCGAGAATCTGACATTCAACTACGGAAAATACGGAAAGCTCAACCGTTATCTGAGTCTGACCGCCGGAGCGAACCTGAACCATTCCGAAGGGAAAAACTTCCAGACTCTGAACGCATGGAACTTCAGCTATGGAGTGGGCGGTTTCGTGGATCTGCCCTGGAGCATCAATCTACAGAGCTATCTCACCATGTACAGTCGCAGAGGTTTCTCCGACAAACAGTTCAATACGGATGACCTGCTTTGGAACATCAAGGCGAACAAAGCCATCATGAACGGAAACCTGATCTTTGAACTGGAGGCTTACGACCTGTTGAACCAGCTGTCGGGCACACAATATTTCATCAACGCGCAGATGCAACAGGAAAAATATGAAAGCGTACTGAACCGCTTCGTTCTTTTCAAAGTAATCTGGAAGCTGAACAAGGAACCGAAAAAGAAAGGATAAAGTGTGACACAAAAAATGCCGACAGACAGAATTTTTCAAGGATTCCTTGTATCTTTGTGAAAAGAGAAACCTAAACCGTAAAAACATGGCTTTACACAACGAACTGGGAAAAGAGGGAGAGGCGGCTGCCGAACAGCTGCTTCTCCAAAAAGGCTACCGCATTCTGGAGCGTAACTGGCGCTTCCGGAAGAACGAGATCGACCTGATTGCCCTGAAAGACGGCATCATGGTGTTCGTGGAAGTGAAAAGCCGGAGAAATACGGAGTTCGGAAACCCTCAGGACGCGGTGGACATGCCGAAAATAAGACGCACGGTCACCGCTGCCGAGGCGTATATCCGGAAAAAGAGATTTGACGGTAAGGTGCGCTTTGATCTGATCTGCGTCGTGGGACTGCAACCGCCCTATCACACGGAACATATCGAACAGGCGTTCTACCCGCCACTGGAATTCTAAAACAAAAGAAGCTATATGGAAAAACATTTCTGTCTGGACGATGGACCGGGATTCAAGATGATTGAACTCGAAAGCATCGACTCTACCAACAACTTTCTGAAATCATACCGCCCTCTGCAACCGTGCGACATGATTCTGGTTACCGCTGAATATCAAAGCCGGGGACGGGGACAGATCGGGAACTCCTGGGAATCGGAACGGGGCAAGAACCTGCTTTTCAGTATGAAGGTGCATCCGCGCTTTCTGGAGGCGGGACAGATGTTCCGCATCTCGCAGGTGGCCGCTCTTGCCGTGCACGATGCCTTTGCCCACTACACCGAAGGCATTTCGATCAAGTGGCCCAATGATGTATATTGGAACGACCGGAAGATCTGCGGCATGCTCATCGAAAACGACTGGATGGGCAAGCAACTGGAGCAGAGCATCATCGGCATCGGCATGAACGTCAATCAGGAAACATTCACAGGAGACGCGCCTAACCCGGTGTCACTCCGGCAGATTCTTAGTAAGGAAACGGAACGTCGCTTCGTGCTGGAGCTGTTCATGGAAAGTTTCCAGAAATACTACCGCATGTTGCAACGGGGCGAAGCCGATACGGTAGACGCCCAATACCGCAAGGCTCTGTACCGCAAGGAAGGTTGGCATCTGTATGAAGATGAAGGAGGACGCTTCCGGGCACGCATTGCCGATGTGGAGCCGGACGGACATCTGATTCTGGAGGATGAACAGGGACAACAGCGGAAATATGCCTTCAAGGAGGTGCGCTATGTCCTGAATGGACCGCAGGAACAGGAACTCACCTTATAGAAAACCTACGGAAAGTACACTTACGAATCGGGGCGCAGAAGCATAGTCCCCTACCCTTCAAGACCGCAAAACAGGTACATTCAAGAGATGTGCCCCGGCAGAAGACGTAAGAAAACTTCCGGATTTTATTGGAACAAGAAAACGAAAAAGGTATCTTTGTAGGGAATTCGAATTAACTTAACAAACATCGTATCATGGCTAAATTTAAAAGAATCTTGCTGAAATTGAGCGGAGAGAGCTTGATGGGCGAACAGAAATATGGTATTGACGAGAAAAGACTGGCAGAATATGCCCAGCAGATCAAGGAAGTGCACGAAATGGGGGTACAGATTGGTATCGTGATTGGAGGCGGTAACATTTTCCGCGGACTGAGCGGCGCCGGAAAGGGATTTGACCGCGTGAAGGGCGACCAGATGGGTATGTGTGCCACCGTGATCAATTCTTTGGGACTGAGCAGCGCCTTGGGTGCCATCGGCGTAAAGAGCCGCGTGCTGACTGCCATCCGTATGGAACCGATCGGTGAGTTCTACAGCAAATGGAAAGCGATTGAATGTATGGAAAACGGTGAGGTAGTGATTATGAGCGCCGGAACCGGAAACCCATACTTTACAACTGATACCGGTTCTTCTCTGCGCGGCATCGAGATTGAAGCGGACGTCATGCTGAAGGGTACCCGTGTGGACGGTGTCTATACTGCCGACCCGGAAAAGGATCCTACCGCTACCAAGTTCACAGAGATTACTTACGATGAGATCTATAACAAGGGCCTGAAAGTGATGGACCTGACCGCCACCACCATGTGCAAGGAAAACAATCTGCCAATCTATGTGTTCAATATGGACATCTACGGCAACCTGAAGAAGGTGATGGAAGGCGAGAATATCGGTACACTGGTACACAACTAATCCCGATATACGGATACAACAAGGGCTGTTATGCTTCGGAAACATCCGGCATAACAGCCCTTGTCCGTTTTCAACAGGCTGTTGAAAACTCTGTATGCTGACCAAACGGTTATTTCATGACTCCGGCTTCGATCGAAGCATCTACCTGGCCCCCCTTATTGGTGTACGTGCCGGCAACCTTGATGCCCGAGCTGTCCTTTCCGGTATTGACTACCTTGATTTTTCCGGCTTCTACCGTCATGTTGAAGTCAATCTTCATGCCCATACATTTCTTTACTTCCTGAGTTGTCGGATCGGTGTACGGACCACCGGTAGCCTCGATGTCGATGTTCGTAGGATTATCATTCTCGTTGACAAACAGATGACCGTCGGTACTGATACCCTTGGAACCGTTGCCCGTTACCTTTATCCGGATATCTCCGCCGCTAATCGTGATATTCTTGTCGGCTTTCAAGCCCTTGACATCGTTTCCGGTAACGGAAAGCTGGAGCGTACCGCCCTTAACCAACAACTGACCGTTGAGCTCGTCCAGCGGATTATTCGTCAGCTCTGCCTGTACCGCGTCTTCCTTATTTCCGGCAACCACCAGGTTACCTCCGTTCATCTGAAAATACTGACCGCAGTGCAGACCGTCTTTCACAGCTTCTGTCACCGTAACCGTTCCGGTAGATTTTTTAATCAACAGATACTCATTGCTGCGGATGGCATGTCCGGTCTTTCCGGCCACGGTCAGGCTTCCGCCGTCCTCAAACTCCAGATGACCGTCGCAATTGAGCGCTGCCTTCTGGACACCGCCCGGAGCGTCCTGCAAAGAATTGACGGTTCCCTCGTGCAGAATCATTTCAATGCGCTTGCCACACTGAATGTCGATGGCTGCTCCTTTATTGGAAACCAGATTCAGGTTATTCAAATAGAACTTGCACTTATAATCACCGTAGTAGAGTAATGAACCGGCTGATGAAGTTCCCTGCAACACATATTCCAACTCATCCGTCGTATTGGTAGAGGTCAGGATGACATGCGCTCCGTTCACCTGTGCAGTAACTCCGGAAACCGATGCCGGAATGCTTACTTCGGCCCGGTTACCCTCATAGCGCACCACCACTTTGCCGGTTGTATCCAACACAGGAGGTGTAAAGGTAATACTGTCCAGACGAGATACCGGATAGCTCACGCCATCAATCTGCAAATAATAACCGCCGCCGGAGAAAGGCATGTCGCCCACCGTAGAACGGTCCACCCGAGTGAAGTTTCCATCCTGCCACACATACATATAACGCTGGGCTGCCACCGGCAGAGCCAGCAACAAGAGGCACAGTACAGCCAGCCCCTTGCCTATATTCATCAATCTTTTCTTCATGGCTTCACAATTTTAAGCGTCATTCCGGCATAATGCACCACATAAACACCCTTTGGCAGATGACTCAGCGACAGAGTTCCTCCGGCTGCGGCCATCCGTTCCTTGCAGATCACCGTACCACTCAACGAGTACACCGTAGCCCAGGCTCCGGAAGAAGTTGCCGGCAGTCCTACCTCGGCGGTCTGTGCGTTCCAGGTCAGGCGGGCGCCAGCCTCAGCGGGTTTCTCTATTCCGGTAGACTGCATCCGGAAAAACATCTTGTTCATATCTTTCAGTGCAAAACGCTCCGAAGTGTTGTCCTTCTTCTCCACAATCATTTCTCCGCTCTGAAAAACCACCTTTTTCAAGTCGGAAACAGCAATCCCCTGCTCGCCGGCCGATGACAGAAACACCATATATTCCGTCTCGTCAGCCTGAACGCACTGAGGTGCCAGCAATGCTATTACGGGCAGAATGCCCCACCAACGTTTTTTCATATTCCTACTATTTTGTGTTTTGGTTTAGAAATCGTATGAATAGCCCAGAATCAGCACATGACGGCTCTCATAAGGGTGTGTCTCCATCTCGGTATTGAACAGATAAGACACATTCACTTTGTGCTGTTTGGAGATTTTATAGTCCGTACCACACATCACCTTATACTCTCCGGTTTTCATCTGATTGGCCAGATCGTTGTAGACTTCGAAAGAAACGAACGGTTTCCAGTCGCATTTCTTCTTGTCGTATTGGAACTCCAGACGGGAACGCAGCATGTGCGTGCGCTTCTCGTGCTTTACATCCGGATCAGACTCCGGATATCCGGGTTTGAGCTCCCCCTCGTAGAAGCGGTACTTCATGCGGGGCACTTCCTGCTCCGGGCGGAATGTGTACTGATAGCGCTCACGCAGAGAAATCTTCAGCCACTTGAAGAATTTCTTGTCGAAAGTGACATCGGCCTTGAAGCGGTGGCGCAAGGACCAGTAAGCCTCAGTAATATTATATCCTTCGTAGAAGAACGGATCCTCAACATCGTTGGTATATTTTTCCTTGCGCTCCTCCGAATTATAGCCATACAGCAAGGCATATCCGGCCTTGAGCTTCATAAACTTGGTGGGCTTGTATCCCAGACTGAGCGTTCCGCCAAAACGGTCAGTCTTGCGCAGACAGTCCTCCATACGGTATTCGCCCTCAAACGACAGTTCCAGGTTATGCGGTAAGGACTTCGACACATTGATTTCCGTCCACAACCCAAAGTCATCACTCTGAGCCCACAAAGCCGTGCCCCAGCAAAGCAAGGCACCGGCCAGTCCTAAGATTCTCTTTTTCATCATTGCTTGCTATTTTTCGTTCTTATCAATAAGGTATCAGTTATTGCGGGGCAGACGGAGCATGTCCTCCATTTCGCTTCCCTTTTCCTCGGCATCCTCATAATAGATTTTGAGCAGTGCGCTGTCGCGCAGGAAATCGATGGTGCCCACCTCCACACGGATCACATTCAGTCCGGTGCGCTGTTTCAGATCGGCAATCAGATCGGCACGCCGCTCGGGAGTAATCAGACTGATGTTGTCATAACAGATATACTTGCTGGGCACGTGACGAACCAGACGGCTGCTCTCAAAGAGCCAGGCCACCAGAATGAAAATCAGGTTCGGAATCAGCAGCTCGATGATGCTCATTTCCTCGGCCATACCGTTGATGACCGACAGAGCCACCAGGAAGAACAGATAAGTCATCTCACGGATGGGCACTGCCTCCGTACGGTAACGGATAATGCCGAAGATGGCAAACAAGCCCAGAGCCGCACCGACCTTCAGTTTGGCCCCTTCCATGTAGTAAACCAGCATAAAGATGCTGACAGATATTAAAATGAAAGTAAAATAATAATCTCTGCGCTGGCTCTTCGGATAATAGAAGAAACGTACGATACTGCCTACAGCCAGAATGTTCAATGCAAAGCGCACCACCAGTTCCAGCAAGCCGCGCATGTCCAGGACGGGAACTCCCATCACGGTAATTGGTTCTAAAAAAGACATAGCTATAAAATTGTTTGGTTTTTAATGGGTTATAGTTTCAATATTGCTCTCTTTCTGATTTCTGTCATTTTCATCTTGAAGCGGTTCTGCTTCAACGAAGGATTGGTCAATAAAGAACCGATACAGTATTTACTGAAGCCCAAGGGACGCACCCGCAAACGGCGAAGCACCTGCAACACGGGCGAAGGCACATTGCCGTCGCGCTTCAGTTCTATGATAACCAGATTGCCGGTCCCCTCCTTGCATCCGGTTTCATAATTTTCAAAACAGACCCCGAAATCAATGGTCAGACGCTCTGTTTTTCCTTTGTTGACCAATGTGATGCGATAAAAGTGATTGCATACGGCCGGTTGGAAAGCCGACAGACCGCAACGGAACTGCTCTTGCAGGAAATTTTCCGCCCCGCTCTCCAGCAGACGGTCCTCGCCAGCCACCATAATCCGCTCCTTATGCGTGCGCCCGTGATTGTTCTTTTCTTTCACCTCCAGAAAGGTGATGTCCGAATCCAGATAGGTACGCACCCGGATTTTGCGTCTCGGTGTCTTGCCGTTGTGATGCATCCGGTAAAAGGCATGGTCGGGAGTGTCCCAATAGATGGTCTGATAGGCACAGATGCGCACCCCCTCCACCTCCTGCACAAAGTAGTCATCCCGGAGCAATTCGAGCATCTGATACAAATGTCCGATATCCGTCACAAATTTCTTGTCCGTACGATTCATCAGACGAATGGACGACATCTCATGCAGAGAAATCGGGTCCATGGCCGCCAGCAGAGGCTGTAGGCTGTTTTTATAAGCTGTTGGATCTTCCACGAATGATATTATGTATTAAGGTTGACGATTATTACGATATGGTTACAAAGGTATTGTTTTTTTTTTCTTATCCACCAAATCATATTGTGAAAGAGAAAAAAAAAAACTATTTTTGCTCCATCATCAAATATTAATTCAATAACGACTAAAACAATTCAATATGATTGACGTAAAAGCATGCCTCGCTGAGGCACAAGAGAAAATGGATGAGGCCGTAATGTATCTGGAGGACTCATTGGCTCACATCCGCGCCGGAAAGGCCGACGTACGAATTCTGGACAGCATCCGTGTGGACTCATACGGAAGCATGGTACCTATCAATAATGTAGCTGCCGTAAACACTCCGGACGCACGCACCATCGCCATCAAGCCTTGGGACAAGAGCATGTTCCGCATCATCGAGAAGGCAATCATCGACTCTGATCTGGGCATCATGCCGGAAAACAACGGTGAGATTATCCGTCTGGGTATTCCTCCATTGACCGAGGAGCGCCGTAGAACTCTGGCCAAACAGTGTAGCAAGGAGGCCGAGACTGCCAAGGTAAGTGTGCGCAACGCACGCCGCGACACCATCGACAAGCTGAAGAAGGCCATCAAGGACGGACTGAGCGAGGATATGGAGAAGGATGCTGAAAACGACTTGCAGAAACAGCACGACAAGGCCATCAAGCAGATCGATGCCTTGCTGGCTGCCAAGGAAAAAGAAATCATGACTGTCTAAATGAAAGGACTTGTCATCAAGAATACAGGAAGCTGGTATGTCGTCAAAACCGACGACAACCGGCTTATTGACTGCAAGATCAAGGGAAACTTCCGCCTGAAAGGCATCCGAAGCACCAATCCTGTGGCCGTGGGCGACCGTGTGACCATACAACCGAATGCCGAGGGTACGGCCTTTATCAGCGAGATTGAGGACCGCAAGAACTATATCATCCGCAAGGCTTCCAACCTGTCCAAGCAGAGCCACATTCTGGCGGCCAATCTGGATCAGGTTTTTCTGGTTGTCACCGTGAGCCATCCCGAAACGTCGACCACCTTTATCGACCGTTTTCTGGCTTCGGCAGAGGCTTATCGGGTGCCGGTGTGCCTCATCTTCAACAAAACGGACTGCTACAGCGAGGACGAAACAAGCTATATGCAGGCGCTGGTAAATCTGTATGAAACCATCGGTTACCGCTGTTTCTGCTGCTCCGCACTCAACGGCGAGGGCATTGAAGTCCTGCAACAGGAACTGGCCGGCAAAATCACTCTGTTCTCCGGCAACTCGGGTGTGGGCAAGTCCACTCTGCTGAACGCCCTGCTTCCGGGTATCGGAGCCAAAACAGCCGAGATTTCCTACGCGCATGATACGGGTATGCACACCACCACCTTCAGCGAAATGTTCGAACTGCCCCAGGGTGGATACATCATCGACACTCCGGGCATCAAGGGCTTCGGCACCTTCGACATGGAGAAAGAAGAGGTGGCGCATTATTTCAAGGAAATATTCGCCGTATCGGCCGACTGCAAGTACAACAACTGTACGCACACACACGAGCCGGGTTGCGCCGTGCTCCGGGCGGTAGAGGACCATTATATCAGTCAAAGCCGCTACAATTCTTATCTCAGCATGCTTGAGGACAAGGATGAAGACAAATACCGGCAAGGATATTAGTCTTCTGACCCGAACTTATTATCTGGCGTTTCCACTTCTGGAAACGCTTTTCTCCGCCTATTACATATAAGGAACCCTAAAATCATAGGCTTATGGACATCATTCTCATCAGTACCTTATTCGTACTCTGCGTGTTCTTCATGGCTCTGGAGATTTTTATCATTCCCGGAACCAGTCTGGCAGGAATCGTTTCGGCCGCGTGCCTCATCGGTGCCAACGTGCTGGTGTTCGACAGCTACGGTCTGTCGGCCGGCATCATCGTACTGGCCGCTTCGCTGATTGTCTGTCTGGTGGCGGGCATCTGGATGCTCCGCTCCAAAGCTCTGGACCGTATCTCGCTGAAGCGCACCATTGACTCGACCGCCGCTACAGAAGAACAGCTTTCGGTCAAGGTGGGCGACCGGGGAATCGCACTGACCCGCCTGGCCCTGATCGGCAATGCCGATTTCGACGGAAAAATCGTACAGGTACAGTCGGCCGACGGTTTTCTGGATGAAAAGACTCCGGTTGTCATCACCCGTGTCATCGACGGACAAGTATGGGTGAAACGTGCAGAAAACCTTATCTGAAAAGAACCCTTTTTTATTCATTTAATTACCTATAACCATGGAAATTCAATTTTTCGGACCGGTTATCATTGCGGTAGCGGTCATCATCGTTCTGAGTATATTCTTTCACTTCGTGCCTTTCTTCCTCTGGCTGTCGGCCAAGGTATCGGGCGTTCACATTTCGCTCATCCAGCTGTTTCTGATGCGCATCCGTAATGTGCCGCCCAATGTCATTGTGCCTTGTCTGATAGAAGCGCACAAGGCCGGACTGACCAACGTGACACGCGACAATCTCGAAGCGCACTATATGACCGGCGGTCATGTGCAGCGCGTGGTGCATGCGCTGGTATCCGCTTCGAAAGCCAACATCGACCTGCCTTTTGAAAAGGCTACCGCCATCGACCTGGCGGGCCGTGATGTATTCGAGGCTGTGCAGACTTCCGTAAACCCGAAGGTGATCGACACCCCTCCGGTAGCAGCAGTGGCCAAGAACGGTATTCAGCTGATTGCCAAAGCGCGCGTCACCGTGCGGGCCAACATTCACCAGCTGGTGGGTGGTGCCGGCGAAGATACGATTCTGGCCCGCGTAGGCGAAGGCATCGTGTCCTCCATCGGTTCTGCCGAAAACCACGAGCAGGTGCTCGAGAATCCGGATTCCATTTCCAAACTGGTTTTGAAGAAAGGTCTGGATGCCGGTACGGCTTTCGAGATTCTGTCTATCGACATTGCCGACATTGATGTGGGTAAGAATATCGGTGCCACCCTGCAAATGGATCAGGCAAACGCCGACAAGAACATCGCACAGGCCAAGGCCGAAGAGCGCCGTGCCATGGCGATTGCCGCTGAACAGGAAATGAAAGCCAAGGCTGAAGAAGCACGTGCCGAGGTGATTCAGGCCGAAGCCGAGGTACCTAAAGCACTGGCTCAGGCTCTGCGCGACGGTAACATGGGCTTTATGGACTACTACAAACTGCAAAACCTGAAAGGAGACACCGCCATGCGCGAACGGATCTCCAAACTGGGAAAAGACGACATTAAAGATATTCTGGAGTAAAGGCTCCGCAACGATTCATCCCTTTATTTTGTGCTGTATGCTTGAATCCCGGCACGGAATAAAGGGATTTTTTCATACTCTGACCCAAAGATGCGGCATCTTTTCATTTTACTGCCCCGTAAGTAATGGATTACTGACGGCGCAGTAATCTTTTACCGACGGGGAGATAATTTATTATCATCACGGTGATAATTTGGAACAACCCGCACAAGGATACAAAAACGGGGCGACACCGTGTGATGTCGCCCCGCATTTTTGATCTCCTTTTCGGAAATTAATGCTGCTTGTAATTATATACTTTCAGATTGCTGATACGGCTAGAGAACTGACCGGCCTTCTCCAATGGGAACACCAGAGTGCGTGACTGGTACATCTTGTCCTTGCCGCCCTCGTTATAATACAAAGTGCGCTTGCCCAGTTCCTCTGCCAGCTTGCCGTCGATATACAGACGGGTGGCCTGATTGTCACCCTCAATGGCAATGTTCACCTTGCCCGGTTTTACCCGATAGCCGAAAGTGTAGAGATAACCGTCGCGGGCATATCCCAGCATACCACTGATCGGATCGGCCAGATAGAACACGGCATCGCGTGAACGGAACAGCTCGGTACCCTTGGCCTCATCGGCTCCTTCGATATCAAAGCTTACGGTGTAATCGTAACCCACTTCACGATAAGGAGTCTTCATGTCCGGAGTCACCGCAGCAGCTTCATATACCATTTCCTTACCCTTGCCGATACGACCCAGAATATTCACACCCGGAGCCTCGCTCAGTGCCAGGCGCTTCTGGTTGAAGTCGGCGTATGGCAACTTGGTATCCTTGCCGGTCCACATCTTCACAGCCAATGTCTGCATGGCCGGGAAAGCACGGTGATGCACATCCTGCATCGAAATTCCATTACCTACATGATCGTTCCATACGGCAAACATACCACCCAGAACAGCCGGATCGTTCTCATCGAACACCTCGTTGGCAATCACTGCCGGAGTCCAGTTCTCATACAGATACTGGCAGTTCAGGTAATCGTAGTAATAACCGGCCTGAGGCACGATGTAAGTCAGTCCGTCGGGAATGCTGATCATCTTATAGCCCAACGCCTTCATGTCGCGCGGCTGCGCAAACGGATTGTGCCAGATGTTCATCACGACATTGTCCACCTTCACCGGTGTTTCACCCTTGGCATGAGTCAGAGCGCCCCATACACAAGCCTGTTTGCCGAACTGCTCTACGTATTTGATGTAGTGGTCGGTAAAGGCACGGAACTGCTCTACCACCTGCTTGTCCTTATTGGAATACTCGTCGGTACCGATATTCACACGCTTACCGCGGAACACCGGATTGTTTCCCTCAAGATATTCCTTGAACAGACCGTCCATGAACTTGTAAGTTTCCGGATTGCCCAGATCCAGATGGTCCATACCGTAAGTCTGGCTGCCGATTTCCGGCTTATAGTGTGAGAAGGCCAAAGAGTGGGCCGGAGCATCGATTTCCGGAATAATCTCCACATAGTTGTTCTCGGCCAGTTTCTGCAAGTCGATGAATTCCTGCTTGGTATAGAAACCGTCCTCGGCTGTCAGCCCCGGATAAGTGTCGCATTCCAGACGGAAAGCGGCATAAGTCTTGTTCCAGTCATGACCGAAGAATTGCTTGAATCCGTTGTCGTTCAAATGAATCTGGAAGGTATTCATCTTATAATAAGCCATGAACTTCACATAATCGCGCAGGAAGTCGATGGTGAAGAACTTACGACCGACATCGAGCATGAATCCGCGCACGCCATAGCTCGGGAAGTCACGCATGTTTCCTTTGGCCAGACTGCGGCTGTCTGACTGTTCCGTCATCTGCAACAGGGTACGGGTTGCCCAGAAAGCGCCCGAGGTTTCAGGAGCCGTAACCTGTACGCGGTCGGTGATACGGATATCATAACCTTCTTTCGGCATCTTCTTGTCGGCCTTGAGCTGGAATACGAAATCTCCGGCTGCAGCCTTGCCTACCATGACCGGCATACGCACGCCGAACATCTCTTCATAGTCGGCGGCAAAGGCCTGGGCTACACGCAACAATTCAGCCTCACCGGAGGCACAAACGATGCGTGACGATGCAGTCGGCACAAACTGTCCGTCGCCACCCTTCCATTCCTTCAACTCCGGAATGACAAAAGGCTTTGCGTTCTGCGCCCACACAGCGCCCGACAGACAGAATACACTGCATGCCAGCAAAACTAATCTCTTAACTTTTCTCATAAGGGTAATTACAATTTATTGGTTAGTAAATAATTTATCGAGTTTCTGGTAGAGTTCCTCAGACTCTCCGACAAAGATCTGCACCAGATTGCCATTCGGGTCTATCAGCACCTTGGTGGGAAAACCGCTGACGGCATAACGGGTGGTGACTTCTTTTTCATAACCGTTATAAAGATTGGTCCACGGCAGACCGTGCTTGGTCACTCCGTTTCGCCAGGCATTCTCCGTGTCATTGCAGCAAATGCCCACAATCTCCATCCGGTCTTTATACTTCTGATAATATTCCTTCATCTGCGGAATGCCCTTGATGCACCATCCGCACCAGGTTCCCCAAAAATCCAGAAGCACATATTTTCCCTGAAAATCGGCCAGAGTACGTTCCTGCCCTTTCAAATCGCGCAGGCGGAAATCTGGTGCCTTCTTTCCGGCTACCAGTGTCTTCTGGGCCTCTTCACGCTTCCGGACCTGTTCATAATCGCTCTTCATCCGGTCAAAAACAGGCCGGAATGCTCCGTTCTGGACCTCAGGCTGAAGCAGCGGTATCAGGGGCACGGCATCATTCAACGGTTGCAACGTCACCAGATAAGCCGCAACCAGACTACCGGGCTGCTGCATCACAATCTCCTTGCAGACCTTTTTCTGTTCGGCATAGACCTCTTTCAACTGTCCCATCAGAAGGGACAGGATTGCCTGGTTTTTCTCTTTGTCCTGATAACAGGTATTGATGATCCGCAACAAAGAATCGGATTTCGCATGCAGGTTTTTCCAAGCTCCACAGGCATCCAACTCCTTATAAAGCCTAGTCCCCGAAGGTTTCAGGGCCGTAACCGGACCGTTCAGTTTCAGATGGTCTCCGGGCAAAAACAGAAAGGCATTGCGGGGACTCATCATCATGGCTGCCGCCGCAGGATCTTTCGGCTTGGCAATTACATGAATCTGCATCAAGCGGTCGGGTACGGTTATCGAGAACGCTCCGTTCTGCAAAACGACCGTATCACGCATCAAAGCCTGTCCGTTGGCAGGGTCATAACTGCATACGATGACTGCCCCGCTCTCAACACCCTGGATATTTCCGGAAAGGTTGTCGGCCAGAACTGTCCCGGCCAACAGGCAGGCAGCCAAAAAGGAAAGAAACTTTGTTTTCATGTTATTGGACCTTTAAATAAACAGTCTGAGACCGGCGCATCAATAAATGGTGTTCACCGGTCTCAGAATAAGAATATGAGCCAAGAGAGGCATCAGAAAACACTCCTCCCTTGGCTCTGAATATTATTTGCAGTTACCCAGACAACGAGGCTTGATCTGCTTGAAGAAATCGTTACCCTTGTTGTCTACCAGGATAAATGCCGGGAAGTCTTCTACTTCAATCTTCCAGATGGCTTCCATACCCAGTTCCGGATATTCTACACACTCAATGCTCTTGATGTTGTTCTGAGCAAGGATAGCAGCCGGTCCACCGATAGAACCGAGGTAGAAACCGCCATGCTTCTTGCAGGCATCGGTTACAGCCTGACTACGGTTACCCTTGGCCAGCATAATCATGCTGCCTCCATGGCTCTGGAACAGATCTACGTAAGGATCCATACGTCCGGCAGTAGTCGGGCCCATAGAACCGCAAGCCATACCGGCCGGAGTCTTGGCCGGACCAGCGTAGTAGATAGGATGATCCTTGATGTACTGTGGCAGGTCTTCACCGCGGTCCAGTTTCTCTTTCAGCTTGGCGTGAGCAATATCACGGCCTACGATGATGGTACCGTTCAAGCTCAAACGGGTAGCTACCGGATACTTGTCCAACTCAGCCAGAATCTCATTCATCGGACGGTTCAGGTCAATCTTCACAGCGTTGCCCTCACCAGCCTGACGCAGTTCTTCCGGAATCAGTTCGCCTGGATTAGAATCCAGTTTCTCGATCCAGATACCGTCCTTGTTGATCTTACAACGGATGTTACGGTCGGCAGAGCAAGAAACGCCCAAACCTACCGGACAAGAAGCACCGTGACGAGGCAAACGGATGATACGCACGTCGTGTGCATAGTACTTACCACCGAACTGAGCACCCAAACCGATACGATGAGCCTCTTCCAATACCTGCTTCTCCAGCTCGATGTCGCGGAAAGCACGACCGGTTTCGTCGCCGGTAGTAGGCAGAGTATCATAGAAACGGGTTGAAGCCAATTTCACAGTGAGCAGGTTCTTCTCAGCAGAAGTACCACCGATCACAAAGGCGATGTGATAAGGAGGACAAGCTGCAGTTCCCAAAGTCTTCATCTTTTCAACCAGGAACGGAACCAAAGTAGCCGGATTCAGGATAGCCTTGGTTTCCTGATAGAGATAAGTCTTGTTGGCAGAACCACCACCCTTGGTCACACACAGGAATTCGTATTCCATACCTTCAGTAGCCTCGATGTCAATCTGAGCCGGCAGGTTGCACTTGGTATTTACTTCCTCATACATGCTGAGCGGTGCATTCTGTGAATAGCGGAGGTTTTCCTCAGTATAGGTTTTGTATACACCTTTTGACAGAGCCTCTTCATCGCAGTAGCCGGTCCAAACCTGCTGTCCCTTCTCACCGTGGATAATGGCGGTACCGGTATCCTGGCAGAACGGCAGAACGCCCTTGGCAGCAACTTCGGCGTTGCGCAAGAAGGTCAATGCCACATATTTATCGTTTTCACTGGCTTCCGGATCAGTCAGAATCTTAGCCACCTGCTCGTTGTGTGAACGGCGCAGCATGAAAGAAACATCACGGAAAGCAGCGTTGGCCATAGCGGTCAAACCCTCGGGAGCAATCTTCAGGATTGGGGTTCCCTCGAACTCGCTGACAGACACATAGTCTTTGGTCAGCAGATAGTATTCAGTATTGTCCTTTCCTCTCTGGAACATAGGAGCATACTTGAACTCTGGTGCATTTGCCATAATCTTTATTTTATTAGTTTACAGTTATGTTTAATCGTGTAGCAAAGGTAACAAAAAAAGTCGATACCGCGGACATTTCCCGGCAGGAATATCCGGGATTCCGCGCTCTTTTCTTTAAGCCTTGCCGCTCAGTCGGGCTATCAGTTCGTTTCCCAGTTCGGTTTTTACCCGGATGTGCTCCAATACGGCCGTCACGAAGGGGTTACTGTTGAAGGCACCGCGCACTTCCTCGAAGTCCATCTGTTGCTCTGTACGACTACCGTCGGCTCCGAAACCGGTCATGGCGCTGAGTGAAAACTCCTTGCGCGCATCTTCATAAACCATACGGTCCAGTCCCACCACGGCGGCCTGCCAGCGCTGCACGATGTCGATCACATCCTGACGGGATATCGTTTCGGGATTCAGATGATAGTATTCCAGAATCTTGCCGTAGGCCCAGGTCCATTCATAAGCATAATAATTCCGGTGCATTTCGGCAAAGCGTTCGTGCATCTGTTCCACCGTGCGGACACGCTCCTGCTCGATATCGTCCATCAGACACTCCACTTCGCTTTTCGGAGCAATCAGTCCGGAAATGTCTACCCAATCCCCTTCGCCAATCGGACAGTCGGGCTTCAGCCAGACACGCAGAGCCTCATCATCCGTATATTCCAACTGTTCCAGGCGCTTGATAATCGAATTACCAAGGAACTTCTGAATGGCTGTTTCATAGAACATGATTCCCTTGTTCAGGGCCGAATTCTTGATCTTGGCACTCTGATAAGAGTATATCTCGGATGTTTCGCCGGATACCCGGGCCAGTTCTTTCAGAATACGGCGTCCGTTCATCATCTTCTGAATGGTATACGGACTAAGCAGATTATAATTAATCTGGTCCAGACGGTTCGGATCGGTACGCTTGTCTCGCTTCGGCCATTTCTGGGCATCGCGAATGGTTCCCACACTGCGCAGATTGACTCCCGGCACCAGATAAGTGGTGTTCTGCTCTTCAATCAGATAAGAGAACGGCAGGTTCGTGGTGTCAGGATGGTGCACATGGCGCCCCATCACCAGTGAGAAGGCTCCGATACGAGCCGGCCAAAGCACATAAGAATCGGAAGTGGTCTTTGCACCGCGCTCCAGAGTTCCCTGATGAATCGGGCCCAGTTTATACATGTGATTGCTTTGGTTGGAACCCGAACCAGCGTTCATAAAGGAAAACATACCGGCAATCAGCAAGGTAGACTTGTGGTGTGTCACCGTAAACGGACCGGCAAAAATGGCACAGGCCTCCCCGTTTTCCTCCTGACAGTTGCTGAAGAACAGAGAATCGGATGCGGAATACGTGTGCCCCATGTGGCAGGCCTGCCCGACAAAACAACGGGTCAGCATCGTACCGTCTTCCACACGTGAGCCACTGGAAATAATAAAGTCATCGCAAATCACCCCCTGCCCGATGTGAACAGGAGCCGCCTCATTACTGTTCAGGCTTCCGTTCTTCAGGCGACCGGCTCCCTTGATCTTGGCAAAATCACCGATACGAACATTTCGTATATATCCGGAATCCACTATCGTAACATGACTGCCAATGGTTCCAATCTCCGAGGCATGGATATCGGCATATTCCTGAATGATGCGGCGCATCTTGTCAATCAGCAAGGGGCGGTGACGGTACAAAGCCATGAAATAAGCCTGATGAGCCGACAGATGATCATGGATGAGCACCTCGCGGCCACCGGTTTCATTCAGCACAGACACCTCGACTCCGTTACCGAAGCGGGTCTTACCGTCGACCAGAATCGTATCGACGTTTTCAACAAAGGTATGGTCACCGATACAATAATTCGCAATGTAGTTCTTTACGTTTTCTATCAGACAATTGTCGCCCACAGTGACATGATGCAAAGTGACATTTCTCAATCCGGAATGCTTTACAATGCCTCCGCTCAGAGTAAATTCGTCATGGAACACCCCAAGGCGCACTTGTCCTGAAAAACGGGTCTGGCGTACATGTTCCGGCGAGAAGCCTTCGGCCACCTCAACATGCTGCCAGTCATCTGCCTCGCAGAACTGCCGTTTCAGGCAATCAATCTCCTCCTTCGTTAGTTTGCGATAAGTCTTCATAGCTACTGGTTTTTATAAAAACAAAAAGAGGGTGAAGAACTGTGGTTACAGTTCTCCATCCTCATCATATTTCTGAAATAAGAAATCGTTATACGGATACTTTTGCACGTGCAGCTCGCGCACCTTGTCGTAGAGCACCTTGCGGAACTCCTCGATGTTGGTTTTCTGACGGGCCGAAATAAAGATGCAGTTGTCGTTCATGCGGGCCATCCAGGTTTTCATCATATCGTCGAGCGAAATGTTTTCCTTGGTAGCCGGAGTCAGGTCGTCTTCATCCTTCTCGGTCCAGGTATAGGCATCCACCTTATTGAATACGATCATCGAAGGCTTGTCACTGCAATTCAAATCGGCCAGTGTCTTCTCCACCACCTTGATCTGCTCTTCAAAGTCAGGATGCGAAATATCTACCACATGCAACAGCAAATCAGCTTCACGCACCTCATCAAGCGTACTCTTGAAAGAGTCAACCAGATCGGTCGGCAATTTCCGGATAAATCCTACCGTATCGGAAAGCAGGAACGGCAGATTGTCGATAATCACCTTGCGCACCGTGGTGTCCAGAGTCGCAAAAAGCTTGTTTTCGGCAAAGACCTCGCTCTTGGCCATCAGGTTCATCAGCGTGCTCTTGCCCACATTCGTATATCCGACCAACGCCACACGAATCATTCGTCCGCGGTTGCTGCGCTGGGTGGTCTTCTGACGGTCGATCTCGGCCAGACGCTGTTTCAGAAGCGACATGCGGTTCAGGATAATACGACGGTCCATTTCCAACTGGGTTTCACCCGGACCACGCAGTCCCACAGAACCTTTTCCTCCTCCGGAACCGGAACCACCTCCCTGACGCTCCAAGTGCGTCCACAAGCGTTGCAGTCGGGGCAGCATATAGCGATACTGTGCCAGCTCTACCTGAGTCTTTGCATTGGCCGTTTGGGCACGCATGGCAAAAATATCCAGGATGAGCGAAGTACGGTCCAGGATCTTCACCTTCAGAACCGCTTCGATATTGCGCATCTGCTTGGCCGACAACTCGTCGTCGAAAATCACCATACCGATTTCGCGCTCAGCCTCTTCCTCGGCTTCGATATAGGCGCGTATCTCCTCCAGCTTACCTTTACCCACATAAGTCACGGCACTCGGGCCGGCAGCACGCTGGGTAAAGCGCTTCACGGTGACGGCTCCGGCCGTATCGGCCAGAAACTCCAGCTCATCCAGATACTCATTGGTTTTGCGCTCATCCTGCTGTTGTGTAATCAGACCGACCAGGATGGCGGTTTCGGCCTGAGCTTCTGATATTACAAATTCTTTCATCTGATAAAATCCTTTCGTAATCAATTCCCGGGATTTCCGGCTGCAGAGCGTCAGGAAGGCGCCCTTTGCCGCCCCGGAATGTAAAACAAATACAAAGACAGGACCAAATAGGAACACAAAGAAGCATCCCCTGTACCAAAGGGATGCTTCCTGATGTATGTGTCTGTCGGATTAACGCACCTGGATAACCAGATACTTGCTCACGCTCCAGAATTCAGTAGGATTGGTGATGTGCAGCACATACTGCCCTTTGGTATCCTTCTCCAGTTTATAGGTACCGGCCGGATGATTGGTCAGCAACTTGGCACTCTTAGAGTACAGTTTGATCTCCTTGTCATAACGGATATCAATCTTGGTGAAGTAATCCTTGTTGAAGTTTCCGCTCTTCAGAACATCGCCGTTCTGCAGAATCTTCTGTTCCTTCAACTCAGACTTGGTACCGAATACGAACCACGCTGTATTCAACTGCTTGTCCTGGGCAGCTACTGTCTGGCTCTTGCTGGTATTCTCGGCAGCCAGATTCTCCACATCGTTGTTCAGGTTGTTGATGGCCTCATCCTGCTGTGCAATCACAATGTCCTTTTCTGCCAGCTGGATTTCCAGTTCCTGAATACGCTGTTTCTGTGCCTCCATATCCTGAGTCAGCTTGTCGATTGTTTCCTTCAGCTTGTCGGCATTGATGGAGCTGGTGCGCAGCTTGTCCTTCAGTTTGGCAATCATGTCGCGGTTCTGCGCCATGGTGCTCTGAATGAATTCCATATTCTCGCGGATAGCTTCCTTGTTTGAAGCAGACTCCAGGTTGCCGTCGGCCACTGCGATACGGCCTTCTGCCTCGTTAATCCGGCGGAATCCGTCCTGAATCTCGTTGAATGTACCCATGATCTCATTCAACTCCTGATCCTTATTATCGATAATGCGTTGCAAAGAGTCGCGCTCTGCGGCAGCAGAATTATCGTCGTTACTCTTATTTCCGGTACAAGAAGCAGCCATCAAAGATACGCAGGCTGCCAAAAAGAAAAGTTTTTTCATATTCTTGTCATTTAAAATTTTACAAAATCAGGCTTCGTTCTCGTTGTCTTCGTCCTCGTCCTTTCGGTTTCGGTTCTTGTTCTTCTTTTTCTTTTCCACTTCCGCTCCGGCCAGAATAATGACAAACTCTCCGCGCGGCTCCACTTCCTGAAAATGTCCGAGCACCTCTTCCAAAGTTCCCCGCACGCACTCTTCGTGCACTTTGGAGATCTCACGGCACACGGCCACTTGTCTTTCCGCACCATAAAACTCTATGAACTGTGCCAGTGTCTTCACCACGCGGTGCGGCGATTCATAAAAGATCATGGTACGCGTTTCTTCCTGCAAGGCTTCCAGACGCGTCTGCCGTCCTTTCTTCGGCGGCAGGAATCCTTCAAACGCAAAACGGTCGCAAGGCAATCCCGATGAAACCAGCGCCGGAACAAAGGCCGTAGGTCCCGGCAAGGCAATCACCTGAATGCCGGCCTGCACCGCTGCGCGCGCCACCAGAAATCCCGGATCGGAAATGCCCGGTGTGCCGGCATCGGAAATCACGGCAATGTTCTCTCCTCTTTTCAGACGTTCCACGATGCCGCTGACCGTCTGGTGTTCGTTGAACTTATGATAGGAAATCATGGCATTGCGGATTTCAAAATGCCGCAGCAGATTTCCCGAAGTACGCGTGTCTTCCGCCAAAATCAGATCTGCCTCGCGCAGGATCCGAAGCGCACGGTACGTGATGTCCTCCAAATTGCCCACCGGTGTGGGCACAAGATAAAGTATACCCATTTCTTTTTTTCTGATACGGGCAAAAATAAATAAATTAATATAGTTTTCGAATATTCAACGCGAAGATTTAACAGAAGTTTATCATTTCTACTTTCTTTCTCGTTTTTCTAAAAAGGAAATATTAATTTTGCATTTTTGTTCATCACTAAAAAACAAGATTCACAGCAAACAATGGAAACGAACGGAGAAAGAATAAGAAGAGGACGAATTGAAGTGATCTGCGGCTCCATGTTTTCGGGCAAAACGGAAGAACTGATCCGACGTCTGAAACGGGCCAAGTTTGCCCGCCAGAGCGTGGAAATCTTCAAACCGGCCATCGACACGCGCTATTCCGAAGCCGACGTGGTGTCGCACGAAGGAAATTCCATCCACTCCACACCGGTGGAGTCGTCATACAGCATCCTGCTGCTCGGCTCCGACACCGAAGTTGTCGGCATTGACGAGGCACAGTTCTTTGACGACAATCTGGTACAGGTGTGCAACGAACTGGCCAATCAAGGCACCCGAGTTATTGTGGCCGGCCTGGACCTGGACTTTCTGGGCGTGCCGTTCGGACCGATTCCGGCTCTGTGTGCCATTGCCGACGATGTGACCAAGGTGCACGCCATTTGTGTGAAATGCGGCAACCAGGCCTATATTTCGCATCGCACCGTGAGCGACAACAAGCGTGTCTTGCTGGGCGAACAGCACGAATACGAACCGCTCTGCCGGGTATGCTATCTGGAATCCATCAAAAAGGACCAGGACAAAAAGCCCGACGACACACCTGCACAAGAATAAAATACACATATTATAATAGCCATGAGAAAAGAAATCACGTTTGACCGTTTTGTCCGCGGAGGATTGGGAATAGCCGGTACGGCACTGGCCATCTACATTCTCAACCTGCTGAGCGATGTGCTGCTCCCCTTTTTCATAGCGTGGGTATTTGCCTACATGCTCTATCCGCTGGTCAAATTCTTCCAGTATAAGCTCCGGCTGCGCAGCCGCGTGGTGAGCATCATCCTTTCGGGCATCGTCGTTCTGGCCGTGCTGACCGGCATTTTCTGGCTGGTCATTCCGCCAATCATTTCCGAAACCATCCGTTTCAAGGATGTCATTCTGGAATTCATTTCCGCCCGATGGGGCGACTCCGTCATCACGGAACAGGTCAAACTGTTTTTCCAGACTCATGTGGACCAGAACAGCATCTTGCAGCTGCTGCACGAAAAGAATATCATGGAAGCGGCCAAATCGGCAGTCAATCAGGCGCTCGACGTGGTGTATAAAACCGTGGACATTGTCTTCGGAATCATCGCTTCACTCATCACCCTGCTCTATATGTTCTTTATCCTGCTGGACTATGAAAAGCTGTCCAACGGCTGGATCAAGCTGGTGCCGAAAAAGAACCGGCGCTTTGCCGGACGCCTGGCACACGATGTGGAACACGGCATGAATGCCTATTTCCGCGGTCAGGCTCTGGTGGCCTTTCTCGTAGGTATCCTGTTCAGCATCGGATTCCTGATTATCGACTTCCCGATGGCCATCGGTCTGGGACTGTTCATCGGCCTGCTGAATCTGGTGCCTTACCTGCAAGTCATCGGATTCATTCCCACGATTCTGCTCGCACTCATCAAAGCGGCCGACACGGGAGAGAACTTCTGGCTGATTCTGCTTCTGGCCTGCATCGTGTTCATCGTGGTGCAAACCATCCAGGACATGATTCTGGTGCCCAAGATCATGGGCAAGCTCATGGGGCTGAATCCGGCCATCATTCTGCTGTCCCTGTCCATCTGGGGCAGTCTGCTGGGCATCATCGGTCTGATCATCGCGCTACCGCTCACCACACTGATTCTGTCGTATTACAAACAATACATTGATTATAATGAGAAACAGTGGCAAAAACGTCACAGAAACCTCACCCTGAAAGCCGAAGAAGAAAAAATTTCGCAAAAAAGTGCAGAATAATTTGGAAGTTTCAAATATATATTCTACCTTTGCACACGCAAACAGCAAATAGGATGATTCGCTAGCTCAGCAGGTAGAGCACAACACTTTTAATGTTGGGGTCTTGGGTTCGAACCCCAAGCGAATCACAGAAGAAAGGATCTCATTTTTGAGGTCCTTTTCTTTTTTATTCCCCTTTCATCCCTTTTTCTCCGCCCATCCCTCCCAAAGACATAAAAAAATGATCCTGATGAATTGCAAAAAACATCAGAATCATTTTATCAAATCATCGAAATAAAATTTTCGTGCGCCCAAGGCGCCTTTTCCATTCTCCTGAAACAATCTTGAAAAGACGAACGGCCCTGCGTCAGGCTTTTGTTATATGCCCTCTCAGAATGCCGCGTGAAAAGCGGGTTGTAGTGAGCAAGGTGCATCCCAGAGCAACCACACAACAGAGCACCATAATGAGACTGGTGGTCTGAAGCATATCGCCCAAGCCGGTCAACGGCGACAGCACTCCTCCGAACAGAAACATCAGAAAGCCCAACACCGCCGAAGCATTACCGGAATTCGCACGCTCCAGATCGAGTGCCAGCATCGTACTGCTGGGCAGAATCAATCCCAAGAATATCATAAACACGAACAAGCAGCCCTCAACAATCATCACCGGTGCACCGGAAATCAGTACGGAGGCCACCAACAGACTGATCAGTCCGAAGCCGACCACGCCCACACGCATGGCCTGCGTAGCGCTGCGGAAAAACGAAACCGTGAGGCTGCCCAACATCACCGCCACGGCATTGGCACCGAAACACAGGCTGTAGGCCACCGGCGACAGACCGTAATGATTCTGGAAAATAAAAGGAGAGGCGGCAATATAAGTAAACATCACTCCCATGGCAAACGCCTGCACTAGCACGTAGCACATGAAGCGGCCATGCCCCAACACGGGCACATAACGCCGGAAGGCAACCCACACACTTCCCTCACGACGCGCAGCAAGCGGCAGTGACTCCTTGAAAAAGAGCAGAGTTACCAGCAATGCCAGTCCGATGACAAAGAGAATCCAGAAAATACCCTTCCAGTTGGTCACCTCCAGCAAAAAGCCACCCAACACGGGAGCACAGATAGGCGCCAGTCCCTGCACACTGCTCAGCATGGAGAAAAAGCGGGTAAGCTCCTTACCCTCATAAAGATCGGTAGCGATAGATTTGGAAATCACCAAGCCACCGGCACCGGCCAATCCCTGAATCAGACGGAAAAAGATAAACCAATAGATATCGGGGGCATACAGGCAACCTAATGTGGAAACGGAAAAAGCCACCAGCGACAACAGTAACGGAGATTTACGGCCATACTTGTCGCTCAGCGGACCAATCACAAGCTGCCCCACAGCCAGTCCCACCATACTGAAGGTAAGACTCAACTGCACCAACGAGGCGGTAGTATGAAAATATTCATTTAGTGACGGTAGCGCCGGAAGATAGAAGTCGGTCACAAACGGGCCGAATGCGGAGATGGCCCCAACCATAAGCAACAGATAAAGCTCGGAATTTCTTGTTTTTTCGTTCATATTCTTTTTTCCCTTTTAATTCAGGTGCAAAGTTCCGAACTTTTTACGAATGGATTTCGCCCTATTCTCTGCCAGAAATGTTCTAATCGTGACCAACATGGTTTCCGGTTCCCTACAAAAGAGTATATTTGCAGCAAAATGTGATGATCATGAACACGAACTCCACACGATTCGGAATCACCGACTTCCATCCGGACTCTTTACCCTTCGTACAAGAAGGGCAAAACTGGCGCGCCCCCATCGGACGGGTGCATTTCCTGCTTGTGATGCAGGGAGAAGCACGCATGCTTATCGACGGTCACCAACAGACACTCACCGAGAATACGTTTCTGTTTCTCCTGCCCAACATGCTGCTCTGTCCCCAGACACACAGCAGCGATTTCCGGGCGCAGTGCCTGTTTTTCGACTTTGATTTCATGTCCGACTTCCCGCTCCTGCTCAAGGCCGAAATCTCACACAAAGTGGCTTATTCTCCGCTCATTACCCCCGACACACGCACCGCAAACCTGCTGCAGCGCTATTTCGAATTCATCGAAGAGCGCTACCGCGCGCCCGAAAACAACAATGAGATTATCAAGGGACTGCTCTTTGCGCTGATCATGGAGGTGAACCGGCTCTATATCCATCGGGAAACCAAGGTCAGAGTGTCGCGTCCGGACGAAATTACCGACCGGTTCTTTTATCTGCTCCACCGGCACTGCAAGGAAGAACACTATTCTGCCTTCTATGCCGGCAAACTCTGCATCTCCGACAAGCACCTGATGCGCACCATCCGGCAAAAAACAGGACAGACGTTCCACTTCTGGCTCTCGGACTTTCTGATGCGCGAAGCCAAAGTGCTGCTGAGGTCCACCGACATGAGTATTATGGAAATAGCCGAAATACTCCACTTTCCCAATTCGTCGTTTTTTGCCCGTTTTTTCCGCCGTCATCAGGGCGTTCCGCCCCTGCAGTTCCGCAAGAACAGATAGCCCGACGCACTCCGAAAACGGCAAAACCGACGGCCGCGGACAGCCCTTTCCGAAATTAAATATATTTTTCCTGTGATTTTCCGTATATTATAAGTATAGTGAATCAGAAAATTCGTATCTTTGCAGTTCAGAATCACAGTAATAGATAATAGAATACAGTATGGCAGAAACAAAGAAAATCAAGACAGCGTTAGTTTCAGTATTTCATAAGGACGGCCTGGACCAGATTCTGGCCGAACTGCATAAGGACGGAGTACAGTTCCTTTCAACAGGAGGAACCCAAAGTTTTATCGAAAGTCTGGGCTATCCGTGCCAGGCCGTTGAAGACCTGACCACCTATCCGTCAATCCTGGGCGGACGTGTAAAGACCCTGCACCCGAAAGTATTCGGAGGTATTCTGGGCCGCCGTGCACTGGAAGAAGACCAGGCACAGATGAAAAAATATGAAATTCCGGAAATCGACCTGGTTATTGTAGACTTGTATCCGTTTGAGGCAACCGTAGCCAGCGGCGCTTCAGCAGCCGACATCATCGAAAAGATCGACATAGGCGGTATCTCACTGATCCGTGCAGCAGCCAAGAACTTCAACGATGTAGTAATCATCCCGAGCAAGGCTGAATATAACGACTTCCTGAACATCCTGAAGGAAAACGGTGCACAGACCACACTGGCACAGCGCCAGATGTTCGCAACCCGTGCTTTCGGTGTGAGCAGCCACTACGACACTGCGATCCACGCATGGTTCGCCGACAACAAATAATCAAATAATAACAAACAGGAAATACTGATTATGGGATTTTTTTCATTTACTCAAGAAATCGCAATGGACTTGGGTACTGCCAATACGATCATTACCTGCGACGGGAAGATTGTGGTAGATGAGCCTTCAGTGGTGGCACTCGACCGCCGCTCAGACAAGATGATTGCCGTGGGCGAAAAGGCCAAGATGATGTATGAAAAGACACACGACAATATCCGCACCGTGCGCCCGCTGCGCGAAGGTGTGATTGCCGACTTCTACGCCTGCGAGCAGATGATGCGCGGCCTCATCAAGATGGTACATACCGGCAGCCGCTTCTTCTCTCCGTCATTGCGCATGGTCATCGGTGTGCCTTCCGGCTCTACCGAAGTGGAACTGCGCGCCGTGCGCGACTCTGCCGAGCATGCCGGCGGACGTGAGGTGTACCTCATTTACGAGCCTATGGCCGCTGCCATCGGTATCGGTATTGACGTGGAAGCTCCCCAGGGTAACATGATCGTGGATATAGGCGGCGGTTCTACAGAAATTGCCGTTATCTCTTTGGGTGGTATCGTCACCAACAACTCTATCCGTATTGCCGGCGACGACCTGACTGCCGACATTCAGGAATACATGAGCCGCCAGCACAATGTGAAGGTGAGTGAGCGTATGGCCGAACGAATCAAGATTCATGTAGGTGCCGCACTGACCGATCTGGGCGAAGAGGCTCCGGAAGACTACGTAGTATACGGTCCGAACCGTATCACCGCACTGCCAATGGAAGTGCCGGTGTGCTATCAGGAAATTGCACACTGCCTGGAGAAATCCATCGCACGCATCGAAACAGCCGTGCTGAACGCTCTGGAAAATACTCCGCCGGAACTGTATGCCGATATCGTGCACAACGGAATCTACCTGAGTGGTGGAGGTGCCCTGCTGCGCGGACTGGACAAGCGTTTGACAGACAAGATCAATATCCCATTCCACATTGCCGACGATCCGTTGCACAGTGTGGCTAAGGGTACCGGTATTGCCCTGAAGAACGTCAACAACTTTTCTTTCCTTATGTAAACACTAACGGAATAAGAATCATAATTGCGGGAAATGAAACCCGGCGAGGTTGTACCCGTCGCCTTTCATTTCCCGTTTTTATTTAATCAAACAAGAAACGTGCGTAAACTACTTGATTTTTTATCGAAATACAATTACTGGTTCGTCTTTATCCTGCTCGAGGCCATCAGTCTGTGCGCCCTGTTCCGTTTTAACGGCTATCAGGGCAGTGTGTGGTTTACCTCGGCCAATACCGTGGCCGGAAACATTATGGAAATCCACTCCAAGACTCTGTCTTATCTGGCATTAGGCGACAACAACCGGGCACTGACCGAACGCAATGTCGTGCTCGAACATCGCATAGCACAACTGGAACACGAACTCAAGAAACTCAGCACGCCTCCCACCTACACCCAACAGCGCACGGACTCTCTGCTGCGCTCCTATCAGTTGCTGGACGCTAACGTGGTGAACAACTCCGTGCTGCTACAAGACAATTACCTCACCATCAACAAGGGAGAAGCCGACGGAGTGCGCCCGGAAATGGGTGTGGTCTGTGGTACCGGTGTCGTGGGAATCGTATATATCACAGCCCCGCACTACTCCATTGTCATGCCGGTGCTCAACTCCAAATCGAACATCAGCTGCCGACTGCGTAAAAGCGGTTACTTCGGCTATCTGAACTGGGACGGCGGCAGCCCGCTCTATGCCTGGATGAATGATGTGCCCCGCTATGCAAAAATCCAGACCGGCGACGTCATCGAAACCAGCGGTTTCTCATCCGTATTCCCGGAAGGACTGTTCATCGGAAAAGTCAATCAGGTGAGAAACTCCAAAGACGGACTGTCTTATCGCATCAAGGTACACTTGGGTACCGACTTCGCCCGTCTGCGCGATGTATGCGTCATCATGTCTCCGGATCAGGATGAGCTGAACGCACTCGACGGACAATTAAAAGAAAAATCAAGGAAATGATATCATGGTATTAGTTTGGTTTTATAAGATATTATGGATGATTGCCCTCTGGGCCATACAGGTTCTGGTGTTTAACCAGATTCATATCCTTGGGTGCATCACACCCCTCATCAGCGTTTATTTCCTGCTGCTGTTCCCCAAAAACACTTCCCGCAGCGTACTGCTGCTTTGGGGCTTCATCGCCGGAATTCTGATTGACGTGTTTTCAGGAACCCCGGGTGTGGTTTCGGCTTCCATGACTCTGGCAGCCTTTTTCCTGCCCCCCTTGCTGAAACTGCTGGTATCCAAGGATGCTCCCGAGGATCTGGTTCCCTCAATCCGCTCTATGGGTAAATGGAAATTCTTCCAGCTGCTGTTCCTGCTCACTCTGCTGCACCACGTCACCTTCTTCCTGCTGGAAGCATTCTCTTTCTTCAATTGGGAGGTTCTGCTCATCAGTATGGGCGGAAGCATTGTCCTGTCGCTACTCCTGATGATGACTTTGGAATTTGCACGCAACCCTAAAAAGCAGAAAAACTAGGCATCTATGGGAAAATACGATTTTGAGAACCGCAAATATGTCATTGGCGGTGCCGCAGTATTCATTGTCATTGTTTTCCTCATACGACTGTTTACGCTGCAACTGATGAGCGACGACTATAAAAAGAACGCCGACTCCAATGCTTTTCTGAAACGAATCAAATATCCGTCGAGAGGAATCATCACCGACCGTAACGGTAAGCTGCTGGTCTACAACCAGCCGGCCTATGACATTATGGTGGTGATGCGCGAACAAATCGGCGTGGATACGGCCGACTTATGCCAAAGTCTGGGCATCACTCCGGAATTCTACGTGAAACGCATGGAAGAAATCAAGGACCGCAGACGCAACCCCGGTTATTCCAGCTACACGCAACAGCTGTTCATGAGCCAGCTCTCGGCCGAGGAATTCAGTGTGTTCCGCGAAAAGCTGTTCCGCTTTCCGGGATTCTACATCCAGAAAAGAGCCATCCGCCAGTATCAGTACTCCAATGCCGCACACGTTTTGGGCGATGTGGGCGAGGTGTCTGCGGCCGATATCGAAAAGGACGACTACTATCAGAGCGGTGACTACATCGGAAAACTGGGTGTAGAGCGCTACTACGAAGAACAGCTGCGCGGTGAGAAAGGTATCGAAATTCTGCTGCGCGACGCGCACGGCCGCATCCAGGGAAAATACATGGATGGCAAATTCGACAAGGATCCGGTTCCGGGAAAAGACCTTACTCTGGGACTCGACTTGAAGCTTCAGGCCTTGGGCGAACGCCTGATGCAAGGAAAGCTGGGCAGTATCGTAGCCATCGAGCCTTCCACCGGCGAGATTCTGTGCATGGTGTCTTCCCCGACCTACGACCCGCACCTGATGGTGGGACGTATGCGCGGAAAGAACCATCAGACACTCAGCAAGGATTTGATGAAACCTTTGCTCAACCGAGCCATTATGGGTGTATACCCTCCCGGTTCAACCTTTAAGCCGACTCAGGCACTGACTTTCCTGCAGGAAGGAATCATCACGCCGCAAACAGCGTTCTCCTGCCCGCACGGATTTCATTACCGCGGCCTGAAGGTAGGCTGCCACGGCCATGCCTCCCCCATCAATCTGGTACCGGCACTCGGAACGTCCTGCAACGGTTATTTCTGCTGGGGACTGTTCTACATGTTCGGAAACCGCACGAAATATAAGAATGTGCAGGAAGCGATGACCCGCTGGAAAGACTATATGGTGTCTATGGGATTCGGATATAAACTGGGTGTGGACCTGCCGGGCGAGAAGCGTGGTCTTATCCCGAATGCACAGTTCTACGACAAAGCTTATCGCGGATCGTGGAACGGACTGACCGTTATCAGTATCTCCATCGGACAGGGTGAGGTCAACGCCACTCCGTTGCAGATAGCCAATCTGGCAGCCACCATTGCCAACCGGGGCTATTACTATGTGCCTCATGTAGTGAAAAGCATTAAAGGCGGTTCTTTGGACACGCTCTACAGTCGCAAGCATTACACCATGACCGACTCCAAATACTATAATTATATTGTAGCCGGCATGCGACGCGCAGTAGTTGGCGGTACCTGCCGTACGGCAAACAGCCCGTATTACGAGGTTTGCGGTAAAACGGGTACGGCACAGAACCGCGGACACGACCACTCGGCCTTCATGGGATTTGCCCCGATGAACAACCCGAAAATCGCCATTGCCGTGTATGTGGAAAATGGTGGATGGGGAGCCGACTACGGTGTGCCGCTCGGTGCCCTGATGATGGAACAATACATAATGGGAAAACTCTCTCCTGAAAGCGAGAAAAAAGCAGAAGAGTTTCAAAATAGAAGAATCAATTATGGTAACGAATCGAGATAATAAAAGTATATGGGCTTCGGTAGACTGGGTGACCATTCTGCTGTATGTGGCTCTCATGGCCTTCGGATGGGTCAGTATCTGCGGAGCGAGCTATGACTTCAGCCAGGGAGGAAACTTCTTCTCATTCGACTCACGTTCGGGCATGCAGATTGTGTGGATCGGCACCTCTCTTGTGCTGGGCAGCATCATTCTGTTGCTCAACGACCGGATTTACGACACCTTTTCTTATGTGATCTATGCCCTGTTGCTGGTACTGCTGTTCATCACGCCCTTTCTGGCGCGCGACATCAAAGGTTCGCATTCGTGGATTAAAATCGGACCGTTCAGCTTGCAGTCTGCCGAATTTGCCAAGTTCGCCACGGCGCTGGCCGTGGCCAAGTTCATGTCTTCGTATGGGTATAACATAGCCCGTTGGCGTGACTTCGCCATGACACTGGCCCTGATATTCGTCCCCATGCTGCTCATCATCGCGCAGCGCGAAACCGGTTCGGCACTGGTTTATTTTGCTTTCTTCCTGATGCTTTACCGGGAAGGAATGCCAGGCTCTATCCTGTTTGCCGGCATCTCGGCGGTGGTCTACTTTGTGGTTGGCGTACGCTTTGACGCGGATCCGCTATGGTTCACTCCAACAAGTATCGGAGAATTTTCGGTGATGCTGCTCATCATGGTCTTCACTTTAAGCATGATCCGTATCTATTGCGGCAAGTCCAAAATGCTGACTCACCTGATTTACTGGACAGCCGGCATCAATGTCGTGGCACTGGCTTTTGCATTCTATGTCATTCCCTTCGATGTGGTATGGGTACAACTGCCGCTATGCATCGGACTGGGACTCTATCTGATCTATGTATCCGTCACAGCCCGTGTGAAGAAATATTTCTATATTGCGGTATTTGCATTGGGCTCCCTGGCTTTCTTCTACTCAGTGGACTTCGTACTGAACAACGTGCTTGAAGCACATCAGCAGATTCGTATTAAAGTATTGCTGGGACTGGAAGACGACCCCACAGGAGCCGGATACAATGTGAACCAGGCAAAAATCGCCATCGGTTCGGGTGGTCTGAAAGGAAAAGGCTTTCTGAACGGTACACAAACCAAACTGAAATATGTACCGGAACAGGATACAGACTTTATATTCTGTACGGTGGGTGAAGAAGAAGGTTTTGTAGGTTCGGCAGCGGTATTGCTGCTGTTTCTCACATTGATTCTAAGGCTGATTCATCTGGCAGAGCGACAGCCCTACCGGTTCGGACGGGTATATGGTTATTGTGTGCTGAGTGTTTTTCTGTTCCATTTGTTCATTAATGTGGGAATGGTGCTTGGACTGACCCCCGTAATCGGTATCCCCCTGCCATTCTTCAGCTATGGCGGTTCCTCCTTGTGGGGATTCACCATTCTGCTGTTCATATTTCTGCGCATCGACGCTTCGCGAAATCTGGCTCAACGCTAAGAAGCCGGAACTGCCTGGATTTGAAGGCCCACCTGGCCCACTCCGGGCACCTCCTCGCGGCGCAGGATATGAAAGACTTTAACGGTACCGGTCTGCCCGGCCTGATAAGTGTGCTCCGGCAAAGAACATTCTGACAAAAACAATCCGATACCGTTTTTATCCAAGTCGGAACACGGCACAATCTCACAGCAAACAGTATCTAAAAAGACGGTATCAGGCTGATGCAACGTCTGGCAGACCCCAATCCAGATTTTCTGATAAGGGTAACAGGCATTGGTACGCACACCGACCTTTCCCTGATAGACGCCCGCCTGCGTTACTTCCGGCAGGCTGAAAAGCAACGTATCAGTCTTATTCCATCCGTCAAAAGATACGGGGCGGTATTCATATACCAAGGTAGACGGCTCATTGCAGCAACTGCCTGCTCCCACAAGGGAAGCAAGCAGTGCGCAAAAACCAGTCAATATGTTAAGCGTCTTTTTCATTGTTCTTTTTGCTATCGGCCTCTCCGGCTGTATTTTTTCCTTCTGGAGCCTGATTTCTGTTCCGGTTATCCCGATTCTTCTTTACTTTCTTGTTTTCTCCAGGCTCGCGGTTTTCTTTCTGTGCCGGACGGTTACGCTTTCTTTGTTCGCGGTTATTTCTGTTCTCCGCATTCCCAGCATTCTCTGGGGCTCCCTGCTGAGTTTTGTTCATCTCGGCATTCTTCTCACCCTGCGGTTTGCCAGTCTTTTGATTCTCCGGTGCGGCATTACGTTTTCCACCGTCCTTGCGGTTGCGGTTTTTCTTCTTTCTCTTGTCAAAGCGGGTCAGGCTCTCCTGTTCTACCAGATCCACAGTTCTTGGCGACAGACCGTCGTTTCCTTCGGTAAGCGTATCCGGCTTTTCTCCCTTTCGATTCATCGAAATCACGGCAAAAGCACGTTTGGCATGAATGGTCACTAGATTGGCTGCCAAATTCTTGTCGGTAGAATAAGTAATCATGCCCGAAAGAATATCTGCCTTGAAGAAAAAATATTCTCCAGCCTGTGTGAGCAATGAAATCTCGCGGCTCGGCAATCGTTTTCCGGCTTCCACATAAGCATCCACTTCGTAGTTCATGCAACATTTCAACTTGGCACACTGTCCGGCCAGTTTCTGGGGATTCAGCGAAATATCCTGGTAACGGGCCGCACTGGTTGATACGGAAACAAAATTCTTCATCCAGGTGGCACAACACAATTCGCGGCCACAAGGACCGATACCGCCGATGCGTCCGGCTTCCTGACGCGCTCCGATCTGTTTCATCTCAATACGTACCTTGAAAGCTTCGGCCAGTACCTTGATCAACTGACGAAAGTCCACACGACCGTCGGCTATGTAATAAAAGATAGCCTTGTTTCCGTCGCCCTGATACTCCACATCGCCGATTTTCATCTCCAGTCCCAATTTCTTGGCAATCTGACGGGAACGGATCATCGTATCGTGTTCCTTGGCCTTGGCCTCTTCATACTTCTCCATATCGACGGGCTTGGCCTTACGGTAAATACGCTTGATGTCCTGTTCCGATTTCAGATTCGCCTTCTTGATCTGAAGAGGAACCAGTCTTCCGGTAAGAGTCACCACTCCGATATCGTGTCCCGGAGAAGCCTCAACGGCCACAATATCTCCTTTTTCCAGCGGCAACTGGTTAGTGTTGCGATAATATCCTTTGCGCGTGTTCTTGAACTGCACTTCCACAAGATCAGTCGCTTCGCTATTACCGGGGATATCCGCCAGATAATCGTATGTATTGAGCTGTTTGTCCTGTCGTCCGCACCCTTTGGCACAAAGTCCGCGACAGCAGCCGTTCATTTTAAAGTCTTGATCCATCATATCATAAGGATTAGATATATTAATTTATTGAATAAGAAGGACAATCATCTTCAGGGCAAAATCAAAGAAAACGAACTTGGGATTTCCGTTTTGTTCGATATCTCTTTGCGCCAGACTCAGTTCGTCCATTATATGAATCACATTCCGCTCATTGATGAAACGGGCAAAATTTCTGGAAAAGTTTTCCTCCTCCATCGTCTCATAATTCAAGTCAGGTTGCCGGAAGTTGTAGATAAAGTTCTCCCGAATCAGTTTCTGTGAATAGGCCAGAAAATTCTTCTGTTTTTCCCGCCCCAGCGCAGCAATCTGCTCACTCCATTTCTTCAGGTCCTTGATCTTGCGCTGATAGCTCAGACGCATCAGAATGACAAACAGATCAAAGAACAGATTCTGATCGGCATTGCTGCGCAGCAACTGTTGAGCGGCAATCAGGTTGCCGTTGGCTGTATGAGCCACACGTCGCGCCGTATCACTGTCGCAGGCATTCCGCTGCATCAGTGCACCGGCTATTTCGTCCTCAGACAAGCCTTTCATGCCGATACACTGCGCCCGACTGACAATCGTAGGCAACACAGCCTCCAAACGTTCACTTATCAACAAGAAATGTGTTTCGGCCGGCGGTTCCTCCAGAAGTTTCAGCAGTTTATTGGCACATTCCAGATTCATCTTTTCCGGCAGCCAGATAATCATGACTTTCTTTCCACCCTGGTTGGATTTCAGGCTCAGCTTTTTCTGTATGGCATCGCTCTCGGCAGAATAAATCATCGCCTGCTGATTGCCAGCCTGCATATCCTCCAGCCATTCATCCAGACCGAAATAGACGTTCTCGCCCAACTGTTTTCTCCACTCCGGCAAATAGACATCAGACAAGGAATGCGCCGCATCCTTATACTTAACAACCGGGAAAACGAAATGGAGGTCGGGATGCGCCCATCGGGCTGTCATCCGGCAACTGTTGCACGCATTACAAGGTTCACCGTCATGAGGCTGGCTGCACAACAGATAACGGGCAAAGGCCAAGGCGACCGGCAGTTTTCCACATCCTTCCGGTCCATAAAAAAGCAAGGCATGCGCCACACGCCCTTCGTCGGCCTCACGACGCAGCCGGTCTTTAATCTCGTCTTGTCCTACAACCTCCTTGAATAACATCATCAGTCAGTAATTAATAAATTTGGCGGGCAATCTCACGAATACTGTCCACTGCCGATACGGTATAGAAATGAATGCTGGGCACGCCGTGTGCCATCAGTTCCTTACACTGCTGCACAGCCCATTCAATACCCACCTGCTTTACTTCCTCGTCCGACTTACACTTTTCGATTTCCGAAGACAACGCCAACGGCAAATCGCAATGGAAGGTCTTCGGAACCATCGTCAGCTGCGACAGTTTGGCCAGCGGCTTGATGCCCGGAATAATCGGAATATTGATACCGATGGCGCGTGCACGCTCCACAAAGGAGAAATACTTCTCGTTGTCATAATACAACTGAGTCACGGCATATCGGGCACCCAAATCGGCTTTCAGCTTCAGCATCTGCAAATCTGTCTCCAGATTCGGCGCTTCCTCATGCTTCTCTGGATAGCAGGCCACACCGTAAGAGAAAGGCACTCCCGGCACCTTAATGGGGGTATCATCTACAAAAAAGCCCTCATTAAAACGGTTAATCTGACCAATCAGCTCTGTAGCATGGGAATAGCCTCCAGGAGTCGGTTTGAAAGAAGCGTCTTCCTTGGCCTTGTCGCCACGAAGCACCAGCAAATCACTGATTCCCAAAAACTGCAGGTCGAGCAGCATATATTCAATATCTTCCTTGGAGAATCCGCTACAAAGAATATGAGGAACCACATGCAGGTTATATTTGTTTTGAATGGCTGCAGCCACGGCAATCGTTCCGGGACGGCGACGCAGGCGCGCCCGCTGCATGAGTCCGTTACCGGCATCCTTATACACGTATTCACTACGATGGGTGGTAATATTCACATATTTGGGATCGAATTCCTTCAATTGCTCAATGGTACGGAAAAGTGCATCAATACCTGTACCTTTAAGCGGTGGCAAGACTTCGAAAGAAAATGCTGTACTTTTAGTACTGTTGATCAGATCTATGACGTTCATCTGCTATTCTATAATCAATGAATAATATTCCAATATCGTACAAAGATACAAAAAAAAATAGATTATGTTCTTTCCGCTTCACAAAAGATAAAAGTTGAAAGGTTTCAGAACCAAAATATAAAATCTTTTGAGCACCAAATCTGAAAAAAGAATATCTTTATTCAACAAAACAAAATCTGAAAACAAATCACCACCTTAATCGTAAATTTGCTCCGGGCAATCCCCTGTTGCCCGATATCACTTCAAATACAATCTTATAAATTATCACATTAAAAACTAGCACAGCCTATGGATTTTATTGTTTTCATGGAAAAGGAAATCTTAAACAAGAAAAGGCAAGGGAAAATCAAGACCGCCAAGAACTATCAGGCTGCCCGAAACACTCTGGTGCAGTTTCTGGCAGAAAAAAGAAGCACGACCGTTCTTGAGCTGGAAACTTTTGATGCTCATCTGGTGAAGGCGTTTGAAGATTACTTGCTTTCCAAAAAGATCAGCAAGAACAGCACCTCCTTTTATATGCGCATACTGCGAGCGGTATATAACAGAGCCATTTCGGCATCCGGCATTCCCTCCCGCCAACCTTTCGGAACGGTCTATACGGGAATAGCCAAAACCGTAAAAAGAGCGGTAAACATTCAGATTGTGCAGCAAATCATGAAATTTACGCCAACAACTCCCTCCATGGAGTTTGCCAAGGATGCCTTTCTCTTCTGTTTCTTTTCATGCGGCATGCCGTTTATCGACATGGCCAAGCTCACGGCAAAGAACATTCAGGACGGGCGTATCACCTACACCCGAAGCAAAACCAACCAGCAATTATCCATCAAAATAGAACCGGTCATGGAGCGCATCATCCACAAGTATTACAATGGCAAACGCGAGTATCTCTTTCCGATTCTGAAAGACCCCAAAAACCATCATGCAGACTATCATCGGGCACTACGACTGTATAACCAGAACCTAAACAAGATCAGCCAGTCGTTAGGCAAAGGGGTTCACCTCACATCGTACGTACCTCGACACAGTTGGGCCTCCATCGCCCACGAACAGAATATCTCCATGAACGTCATCAGCGAGTCCTTGGGACACTGTAACGAAAGCACGACCTTCATTTACATCAAATCGCTGAGTACCAAGAACACAGACCAAGCCAATGAAAGAATTTTGAAAAAGGTATTATCAGGAGAACAGAAGAAGAAACAACAGAAAACAGAAACCTATCTGAATCTTGTTTTTTTCAGAAAGTTCTATGAATATCACGACAAGACAGCAAGAAAGACATTCACATATTCTTTCTAAAGCAATCCGGAAAACGACAAAACCAAGACACAAACAAAAGAAAGATCTGCAAAAGAATAACTGATTGAAGTTCATTACCGAACTTTTCCCTTATTTACTTCTTATAAATCTGACTGACCAGATTGCATCTTTCTGACGGCAGGATTCCCTGTCGCCAAGAAGTGTACGCCCATACGGCAAGCAAGGATGCAGAGAATGGATATAATAAAAAAATGAAACAGATTCTTAACAGATAAAACAGTTTGCTTTCATTTTTCATGTTCTCTTTCTTTATAAGAAAGAGCATAATTCGATGCAAATATACATATTCTGTTTGATTCGACAAAAAAAAATGCATTTTTTTATTCCACCCCCCTTTTCTGCGATTATAATCTGTAACCTCTTCCTTATTATTATAAGCCCCCTCCTTTCATCCTTCTTAAGAAACCCCTTCTGCGCTAGCATCCTATTACATATTTTTTATACTGAAAATCAACAAATTACACAATTACAAGAATAACCCAATGCGCATTTCTTATAAAGAGATTTCCAAAAAACTTAGACTAAAGCACTAAAAAACAAATACTTACAGAGAATAGAACATGGCAAAATCTTAAATGTTTTTGAAAACGATGCAACATTCCGATCATATTAACAACAAATTTTTAAATAACAGTTCTAATCAAAATTAATTAATTTATGAAAAAGAATTTCATTAAAGTGTCAGTCATCTGTGCGTTGACATTGGCTTCATCCACTGCAGTGGTAAGCTGTTCTGACTATGATGACGACATCAAAAATCACCAGGAACAGATCGACGCTCTGAAGAAGCAGCTGGATGCATCAAAGACCGAGATTACTGAGGGATTGAACACTGCCATTGAGGGATTGAAGGCAGAGATTACCGAGATTGCCGGAAGCAAGGCTGATGCAGCTTCTGTCAAGGCTTTGGAGCAGAAAGCAGCTGAATTGCAGCAGGCTTTGGATTCAAAGGCCAGCAACGAGCAGATTGCAGCATTGAGCGAAGAGGTTAAGGGCCTGATCAATGATGTAAATACAGAGTTGTCTGCCGCAATGGAAGAGACCAAGACTTCTTTGGAAGGCCAGATTTCTACTTTGCAGCAGAAGCAGGATGAATTGAACAAAAAGATCGAAGGACTGGATAATAGCGAGGAAATTGCAACCATTCAGTCTGAATTGGACAAAGTTATTGCTGACCTGGCCAAGGCTCAGAATGACTTGAAGACTATTCTCGACGCCAACTACGGAGAAAAGATCACCGATTTGCAACAACGTGTAACTAATCTGGAAGGCTTAAAGGCTGAACTTGAAAACTACACAGACGAAGCAATAAAGAATCTGAAACCTGAAATTACCGCTGAAATCCAGGCAGCAATCAACGGCGTTAAAGAATTGATTCCAGAAAATCTTGACAGCAGGCTGACAACTCTGGAAGAAAAGATTGCCAACTATGTTACTGCAAATGACTTGCAAGCTGAAGTTGACGCATTGGAATCTCTGATCAATACTAAAGAAGAAGGATTGAAGGCTTTAATCGACGGTAAGGTTAGCCAGGATCAGTTCAACGAGTTGCAAGCTGAAGTTAATGCACTGGAAGAGAAAATCGTATCTAGTGAAACTATAGATGAGAAAATCCAAACTGAAATCAAAGCACTGAGAGAAGACGTTAAAAAGCTTCTGGGCATTATGGTTCAGAGTATCATGTATGTACCTCAGTTCGATGGCAACTTACAGCCTACTCATGTAGCATTCAATACACTGTATGCTCAGCCAACTATTGGTGGAAACCCAGCAAAAGTTGCTGATAACGTAACTTCTAAGGTTCAATTCCGTGTTACTCCTGCTTCTGCAGCCGCATCCTTTAAAGATAATTACAAAATTACTTTTGAAGGAAAGTGGATTGGACAGACCCGTGCCGCACAGGAAAACTATCTGAATGCAGAATATGTTGCAGATGCCGACGCAGAAGCTAAAGGTATCGTGACTTTCAATGTATCTCGCAGTACAGTATTCTCTCCAGGACAAGCATACGCATTATGCGCACACATCGCTGCCATTAATGAAGAGGGAAAAACAGAAAATATGACTGATATCTCTTCTGACTTCTTCGTTGCCAGCCACAGCGACATTACCGTAAAGAACATTGAAGTAGTTGCCCCAAATTTCAATAATGCAAAAACTGTTGCATGGAATGACACAAAAACAAGTTTCACTCCAGGAACTGTTACGCTGAAAGGCACAAAGCTAGACAACACTACCATCAATAACCTTGCAGCCATCTTTGGAGCTGATAAATTTACTGTAAAATATGCATTGACAGATGTCACAACAAATGGCGCCAATGCATTCCAGATCAACGAAAACACCGGTGAAATCAAAGTCAAGAGTGCATCAAGTAGCGCCATTAACAGCAAAGCTGGTGTCAAGGCAACAGTAACAGCAGCAGGTGTATCTTACAACACACAGTTCAACAACGCATCATTTGAGATCATTAAGGACATTAAGACCTATAAAGAGGATATTGATGTAAACTGGTTGACCATTGCTACACAAAACATCACTGTCGACCTGCTTGACGCAACCCACAAAACTAAGATTGCGGATGCCTTTGGCATCAGTACAAGCGACTGGGCGAACATTGTAAGCACAGCTCAAATAACTGATGATCTCGGCACTGTTAGCGGCATAAGTTTGAATAAGACTGGAGGAAACTTGTCATTGACTATTACTCAACTGACGCACGTCGCTGCTGACAAGGTTGTAACAATCACTCTTAAGGACAATACTAGTGGAACAACCCAATCATCAAGCGAATACGAAATCAAGCTGACAATTAAGGCAACCAAATATGTTGACGATAAGCTCAATCTTACAAAACAGGATGCTGTATGGGACAATAACAAGGTAACTCTGACTCCGACATTCACAATGAATAATGGTAAGGTAAATGCCATGAATTTGAATGTAGATGTAACTTCTATCTACAAGAATTTCGCTGCTGACATTGCGAACATCCACAGCAATTACGCTCACGTCACGATTGTCGCTCCAACAAATAGCGTACCAGGTGTTACTGCAGCCAACTACAACAGCCTAACTGCACCACAAAACAAGACCATGACTATCAATCAGGCAAATTACAGTGGCGGTGCAACAATCCAGGCCCAGACAAAATTTGTTTATGAGAATGGTCGAGTTGTAGACAGTAAGACTCAGAACTTCACATTTGGCGTACAACAGCTGTCTGGTACTTTCGTGAACAATGCTCCTGCAGAAGTTAAGTTCAGCACAAAGAATGAAAGCAAACAGCTGACAGGCTTGAGCTGGAAAGATTATCTGAACAGAGCCATGTGGATCGATGGTAAGAAACAGATTTACAATGCACAATCTATGCCAAATGCAGCATTTGCCAAGGATCCATTCAGCAACGATATTTATGCTATGACAAATTGCGTTCCTGTATACTCTATCGAGCAGTCTAATGACTACCTGAAAGTTGATCCAAACACAGGTGTTATCACACTGACTCAGAGCGGTAAGGACAAAGTATTTACCGGAAATTACACTGCAAAATTGATTGTAACCATCAATCAGCCACGTTGGGGCGCTATCAATGGATTAGGTACAGCAACAAATGGTCAGTATAAACTGACATTCAACGTTGTCATCCCAGCAGGAATTCAGTAAAGACTACAGTAATGGCAAAACAGTATAAGCAAAACAGTATAAACCCCTAGCCTTACTGTATTATAGCAGATAGAGTGCGCCGTGAGGCGCACTCTATTGAAAACCAACAGAAGTGCCTGGGACATACCGGTTTGACATTACTGGCTCACATTGAAAAGAAACTGTTCAGGGACACAATTTTCATCCCATCTCTCTGAAAGATAGATCTGTAAAATAGTAGGTATACTTAAAATTGTTTTTTTGGGTATTCAAGCAGACCCAGAGTCTGTTTGGTCTTGCTTTTTAGCAAGTATTTATCACGTTTCATTCAATTATTTACCCCGCCTCTGCCACAGACAGAGACGGGGTATTTTTTTCATCCCAATGAAATGAAAAAATCGTCCTGATGATTTATGGAAATCATCAGGACGATTTTTTGTGCCAACAAAAACAAAAAAGCGTGTGAGCAAATGCTTTCGCATTCAGCAACACACGCTTTATATTTTCCAGTCCGTTTTCTTGTCCGGATCTAGGTTTGTGGAGCATGCGAGACTCGAACTCGCCACCTCTTGACTGCCAGTCAAACGCTCTAGCCAGATGAGCTAATGCCCCAAAAAGATATCCTTTTTCTTTGGACACCACAAAGGTACAAAAAAGCATTTAAACAGAAAAAGATTTTCTCTATTTTTTTCATTCCGATTCAAAAAAACATTCCGAGAAACATTTTGCACTGGTAAAAGAAGTACAGTTCTTTGAAAAACGTAAATTACTAAAATCTATTAAAATAAATCTGATCATATCCTTTGCTGTTTTTCCGGTAAAGCATACCTCAAAACAGTCTGCCTCTCCTCACAGTTCCCCCTCAAAAAACTTAATTGAGAAAAACCTTTTTCCGCTCCATGAAAACCGCCATATTCCCACTCATTTTTAGAAACTTATATTTTCAAAAAACATAAAAAATTATTATCTTTGCATAGAGATAAAAAGCAGATTTCTTCCTATAGGAAAGTTCCCGTTTTTTATCTCAAAATTCCCTCAGCAAATCCCGGTAATCCCCCTCTACAAGCCTGCAAACGACAATTAAATACACGCTTTATATTGCAAAAATAATTTAAAGCAAAATCAACCTAAAAACTATTTTTATGATGAAAAAAACTACTTTTCTGGCCCTATTGCTAGCCGGAAGCAGCATGGGAGCCTATGCACAAAACGAGAAAAAAAGCGAATTTTCTCCACACTGGAGCATGCAGATTCAGGGCGGCGCCGCCTACACCTTAGGAGAAATAGCATTTAAAGAAATGATATCTCCATCGGCTGCCATCTATGCCGGATATCAGTTCACCCCGCTTTGGGGACTGCGTGCCGGTCTGACCGGATGGCAGGCTAAAGGGTCATGGGTAACCCCGCAATATGACTATTCGTTTAATTTCGTTCAGGCCAATATTGATGCCACCCTGAACCTGGGCAATCTTTTTGGAGGCTACAAGGCTACCCGAATTGTCAACCCGTATTTGTTTGCCGGTGTGGCTCTGAATGGAGGTTTCAACAACGACGATGCCATCGCGTGGAACAACCAGGGACACAAACTGGAGTATCTGTGGAGCGGTAAGGAACTCTTCCCTGTGGGCCGCTTCGGTCTGGGAGCCGACTTCCGTCTGACCCGCAACCTCAGTTTCAACCTGGAGGCCAATGCCAATGTGCTTTCGGACAAATTCAACTCAAAGAAAGCCGGAAACGCCGACTGGCACTTCAACCTGATGGCCGGATTCTCCATAAAGTTCGGCGGCAAGAAGAAAGCCGAACCGGCACAGGAAATCATTGCCGCACAGGAAGTAACACCGGCTACGCCTGCCACACCGGTCACTCCGGTCGAAACACCGAAGGAGGAGCAGAAAATCGTTCAGACGGAACAAGTTACAGAAAACGTCTTCTTCAAGATCAACTCGGCCTCAGTCAGCAAAGAGGGCATGGACAAAATCGCCAAAATCGCAGATTTCATGAAAGCCAACCCCAATACGAAAGTAAATGTATGCGGCTATGCCGACAAGCAGACCGGAACCCGCAGTTATAACAAGAGTCTGTCCAAGAAACGCGCCGAGGCTGTCAGCAAGCTTCTCGAAAGCAAAGGCATCAGCAAAGAGCGGATCATCACCGACTACAAGGGCGACAGCGTACAGCCATTCAGCAACAACGCCGAAAACCGCGTAGTTATCTGTATCACGAAAGAATAAAAACGAAAAATGAAATCCGGCAGGACAACGTCCTCACCGAGGGCATCCTGCCGGATTTTTCATTTCGGTAAAAACAAAAAAATAAGGCATTCAAGAATTTCTTCTTAAATGCCTTGCTTTGATTTTGTAGCGGGACCGGGGATTGAACCCGGGACCTCATGATTATGAATCATGCGCTCTAACCAGCTGAGCTATCCCGCCGTAAGGTTGCTGTCCTTATCGTTTTGCGTTGCAAAGGTACGCATTTATTTTTAATCTCCAAACTTTTCCGCAAAAAAAATGCATTTTTTCTGCAAAAAATATCCTTTTCCGTTTTCCGAAGATACGATCCGATGAACTCTCCACGCCTCGACAAGCTCTATAAACATATCATATACAGCATTTTATCCATAAAAGTCACCAAACGGGACTTTTTATCGGATAAATCGCACTTTTTCCAGAAATAAAAAAGAAAAAAAACGATATAAGGAATAAAGTTTACCAAAAAAAGACAGGCGCATGCTTTGTTCTGCAATTTTTATCTTAAATTTGCACATCATTCTCACGTGGATCAGATAAAATGAGATTATTCAAGAAACTAGACATATTTATATTCAAGGCATATGCATTGCTTTTTGTAGGCACCTTTTTTATTTGTTTGTTTGTCTTTATGATGCAGTTTATGTGGCTTCACATAGACAAACTGATCGGAAAAGGATTGAGCATCGACGTGCTGGCCCAGTTTTTCTTTTATGCCAGCCTCACCCTGGTTCCCATGTCTCTGCCGCTGGCCATTCTGCTGGCCTCACTCATCACCTTCGGTAATTTCGGCGAACGGTTTGAACTTTTGTCCATGAAGGCTGCCGGAATCTCGCTTATCCGCATTTTCCAGCCCACCGCCATCCTGGCTTTGCTGCTCAGCGCCGGATCATTCTACTTTCAGAATGTAACCAGCCCGAATGCCACCAAGAAACTGGCAGCACTCATCTACTCCATGAAGCAGAAATCGCCCGAACTGGAAATCCCCGAGGGAATATTCTATAATGAAATCCCGGGTTACAATCTGTTTGTGGAGAAAAAGAACAAGGAAACGGGTATGCTCTATGGCGTGATGATTTATAACAACACGAACAGTTATGAAGACACGCAGATTGTACTGGCCGACTCGGCCCGCCTGCAAAGCACTGCCGACAAGAAGCATCTGCAGCTCACCCTGTATCAGGGAGAGCGCTTCCAGAATATGAAGGGACAGAACTCGGCCCTGAGCAATGCCAATATCCCGTACATGCGCGAGACATTCATCGAGGAAACCGATCTGATTGCCTTCGACGCCAATTTCAATGCGCTGGATGCTTCGCTGCTCAGCGGTAATGCCCAGACCAAGAACATTGTACAGATCAAGGAAGGTATCGACTCCCTCACGGCCATGAAGGACAGTGTGGGACGCGCGGCCTATCGCGAAGCGCAGTTCAGTTTCATGAACAAGGCGACTTCGGTAAGCAAACAGGATTCGGCACGCGTACAGGCGGCCACTCCCCTGCCGTTTGACTCGGTTCTGACCAAGCTGACTCCCGAAAACAAACAGCAGATCATTCAAAAGGCGGCCTACAAGGGGGCCAATGCCACTTCCGACTATGAGTTCCGCCAATATACCACCAATGATGTGAACCGCGCCTTGCGTCTGCACTGGGTGGAATATAACAAGAAAATGACCCTGTCGCTGGCCTGCCTCATCTTCTTCTTTATCGGAGCTCCGCTGGGTGCCATCATCCGGAAAGGAGGTCTCGGTGTACCGGTTGTCGTATCCGTAGCCATCTTCATCTTCTATTATATAATAAATGTATCGGGTGAAAAGATGGCCAAGTCGGGCGAATGGAATGTCACTTTCGGTATCTGGATGAGTTCTGCCATTCTGATGCCTATCGGTGCCTTCCTGACCTACAAGGCAAACAAAGACTCAGTGGTGTTCAACTTCGAGGCTTATCAGGCATTCTTCAAGAAACTGCTGGGCCTGAGAGTAACGCGTCACATCAACCGGAAAGAGGTGATTATCAACGATCCGGACTATCCGGTGGTGAAAGAACAGATTCAGGAGCTCCTGGAACACTGCCGGGAGTATGCCGCCAAGAACAGATTGCGCCTGGCACCGAATTATTTCAAGCTGTTCTTTACTTATCAGACCGACCATGAGATGACCGAGGTGTGCAACCGGCTGGAAGACCTGGTAGTCGTCCTGTCCAACTCGCGCGATGCCGCCATTCTGGAGTATCTCAACAAACTGCCGGTGCTGTCTCCGCATGCACACACCAGACCGTTTGAACGCAAAAAGCTGAACCAGCTGCTGGGAGTTCTCGTACCTCTGGGCCTGTTCTTCTATTTCCGCATCTGGTTCTACCGGCTCCGCCTGTATAAGGATCTGAACAACATCCAGACCTACGGCGAGCGAATCATCAACCGAATTGAGAATATAATAACAACATAAAGATACCTATTATTAAAATGGAGAATTTTAAATTAAACACAATTGAAGAGGCTCTGGCCGACTTCAAAGAGGGTAAGTTCCTGATCGTAGTAGACGACGAGGATCGTGAAAATGAGGGCGACTTCATCACCGCTGCCGAAATGATCACTCCCGAAAAGATTAACTTTATGCTGACCAACGGAAGGGGTGTTTTGTGTGCTCCGATCACCATATCTCGCAGCCAGGAACTGGAATTGCCGCATCAGGTAAGTGACAACACTTCTATTCTCGGCACTCCGTTCACCGTTACTGTGGACAAACTGGAGGGATGCACCACCGGCGTTTCCGCTCACGACCGTGCCGAAACCATCAAGGCACTGGCCGACCCGAACAGTAAACCGACCGATTTCGGACGTCCGGGCCACATCAACCCGCTTTATGCCCAGGATAAGGGTGTTTTGCGCCGTGCCGGACACACAGAGGCAGCTGTCGATCTGGCACGCCTGTCAGGATTGCAGCCGGCCGCAGCCCTGATTGAGATTTTGAACGAGGACGGAACTATGGCCCGCATGCCGCAGTTGCAGCAGGTGGCCCACAAGTTCGGCATCAAAATCATCGCCATCCGCGACCTGATTGCCTATCGCCTGAAACAGGAATCTATGGTAGAACAGGGACCGGAAGTGGACATGCCTACCGAGTACGGACATTTCCGCGACATCACTTTCCGCCAGAAGAGCAACGGTCTGGAGCACGTGGCTCTGATCAAAGGAACTTGGACTCCAGACGAACCGATTCTGGTGCGCGTGCATTCTTCTTGCGCCACCGGAGATATCTTCGGCAGTCAGCGTTGTGACTGCGGTGCCCAGTTGCATGAGTCTATGAGAATGATCGAAAAGGAAGGCAAGGGCGTAGTGCTCTATATGAACCAGGAAGGCCGCGGCATCGGTCTGTTCAACAAGATGAAGGCATACAAACTTCAGGAAGAAGGTATGGATACCGTCGATGCCAACACACATCTGGGATTCTTGCCCGACGAGCGCGAATATGGCGTAGGAGCACAGATTCTGCACGATCTGGGCGTGCGCAAAATGCGTCTGCTCACCAACAACCCGGTAAAACGCGTAGGACTGGAAGCTTACGGTCTGGAAATCGTAGAGAATGTACCTATCGAGGTTGGTGTGAACCCTTACAACGAAAAATATATGCGCACCAAGAAAGAGCGCATGGGTCACAACCTGCACTTTAACAAATAATCAACAAACTGTATCACTATGGAAGAAAAAGAAATGTTTATTCTGCAGCAAACTATTGGAAAAGAGCAGAATGCAGTATTCGCAAAACTGATGCGCAGCGTGTACCTTTGGATGGTATTCGCTCTGGTCATCACCGGGCTCACAGCAGCTTATGTAGCCAACAGTCCGGCCTATATCAGTGCTTTGGTAAATAATCCGATGCTGTTTTACGGTGTCATCATTGCCGAACTGGCAGTCGTGTTCATCCTCTCAGGACGCATCCACAAGATGTCGTTCCTGACAGCTTCCCTGATGTTTATATTCTATTCTCTGCTCACCGGTGTATCGCTCTCTACGATATTCCTGGCTTATACAGAGAGTAGCATCGCCACCACATTTCTGATTACTGCCGGCACCTTCGGCACCATGAGTCTGGTAGGCTTTGTCACCAAAAAGGATTTGAGCAAACTGGGAGGCATCCTGTTCATGGCCCTCATCGGCCTGATCATCGCTACTGTGGTCAATATATTCCTGGTAAGCGACACTCTGGGCTGGATCATCAACTATGTAGGTGTGCTGATCTTTGTAGGATTGACAGCTTACGATACTCAGAAAATCAAGCAGATGATGCGCGAGTACGGCACAGACATCAATGAACAGACCCAGAAAATGGCTTTGATGGGAAGCCTTTCCCTCTATCTGGATTTCATCAACATGTTCCTGTACTTGCTGAGAATCTTCGGAAATAGAGACTAAAAGTTGCCAGAATGCACACTGCAGTTGGCAAAATGTTATCAAATTTACGAAAAACTATTAAAGGAGTAGGTTTTTCGAGCGAAAAGAGCTACTTTTGCAACAGCTATAACAAAATTATAATAAACAGAGAGAAAAATGAACCAATTATCAGATCGTCTCAACAGACTGTCACAGTCTGCGACATTATTAATGTCTCAAAAAAGCAATGAACTGAAAGCTCAGGGTATCGATGTGATTAACATGAGCGTTGGCGAACCGGACTTTAATACCCCGGACCATATCAAGGCGGCTGCCATCAAGGCGGTAGAGGAGAACTTCTCGCGCTACTCTCCAGTTCCGGGTTATCCGGCTTTGCGTCAGGCCATCGCCAGCAAACTGAAGAACGAAAACGGGCTGGACTACACTCCGGCGCAGATTGCCTGCTCCAACGGTGCCAAGCAGTCGGTCTGCAACGTGGTGATGACGGTGGTCAATGCGGGAGACGAGGTGATTATTCCGGCACCCTACTGGGTGAGCTATCCGGAAATGGTGAAACTGGCCGATGGTACTCCGGTGGTGGTGGGCGCCGGCATCGAGCAGGACTTCAAGATCACTCCGCAGCAGCTCGAGGCGGCCATCACTCCGAAAACGCGTGCCCTGATTCTCTGCTCGCCGAGCAACCCTACGGGTTCTGTTTATTCTAAGGAGGAGCTGGCCGCCCTGGCTGCCGTGCTGGCAAAACACGAGCGTGTGATCGTCATCGCCGACGAGATTTACGAGCACATCAACTATATCGGCAAGCACGAGAGCATCGCCCGGTTCGAGGAGATCAAGGACCGCGTGGTCATCATCAACGGTGTGTCCAAGGCGTATGCCATGACGGGATGGCGTATCGGTTTCATCGCCGGACCGGAATGGATCGTGAAGGGCTGCAACAAGCTGCAGGGCCAGTACACCAGCGGACCATGCTCCGTATCGCAGAAGGCTGCCGAGGCTGCCTACACCGGTTCACAGGAGTGTGTGGAGGTGATGCGCCGGGCATTCGAACGCCGCAGAGACCTCATCGTAGAGCTGGCCAAGGAAATCCCGGGACTGGAAGTGAACAAGCCTCAGGGCGCATTCTACCTGTTCCCGAAATGCAGCTCTTACTTCGGCAAGAAGGACGGCGACCGCGTGATCCGCACTTCTACCGACCTGGCTCTTTACCTGCTCGAGGTGGGCCATGTGGCTACAGTGGGCGGCGACGACTTCGGTTCTCCGGAATGTTTCCGTATGAGTTATGCAACCAGCGACGAAAACATCAAAGAAGCCATGAAGCGTATCAAAGAAGCTTTATCTCGCTTGAAATAAAAACTTTGATCCATGTCTTGGCTTCTCCCGGAGCCAAGACATTTTTTATTTTCTACAAAAACCATTTCAACCGGTTCCGGACTTATTTATGAACATGCGGAACCGCATTCATCGGTAATCATTTTCTCCGTCAGAAAGGGGTTATTCGAATATTATTCACGGATACTATCAATTATCAATTATGAGCAAACGTACAATCTGGATTGGAATGTTCGCTCTGTTGTTTGCTACCGACGCAGCGATTGCGGGGCAGGCGGCAGGAATATTCCCTCTGCTTAAGAAGAAAAAGAAGAAAGCCCAAAAAGAAGTTCAAATCTCCGAATACAAGAAAATTACCGGAAGGGATTCCGTAGCCTTCGGCGGAGTGATGAATGTGGTCAAGAAAGAAGATACTTTTTATCTGGAAATCCCCGCGGCGCTGATGGGGCGCGAGTTTCTCGTGACGAACCGACTGCAGCGCGTCCCCAAGGAACTGAACGAGGCGGGGGTGAACAAGGGCATCAACTACGAGAACCAGACCATCCGCTTTGAATGGAACCGCGCGGACAAGAAGGTGGCCATCCGCCAGCAAAGAAACACGCCGGAGTTTCCGCAGGGAAATGCCATCGGCGCTTCCGTGCTCGACAATTATATCGACCCGCTCATTGCCAGCCTGAAGGTGGAAGCCGTGGCTTCGGACTCTTCGAGCGTGCTGGTCAAGGTGAACGATCTGTTCAACGGCAAACAGAACTGCCTGAACGACGTGTTCAACCTGATCAATCTGGGCACATCGGCCAACACGGACCTGTCGCGCATCCTGGATATCCGGGCCTTCTCCAACAATGTGACGGCTACGTCGGAGCTCACCACCATCGTGCGCGAGGGCATGAGCAAGGTGAACATCACCGTGGTGGTCAGCTCCTCGCTCACGCTGCTTCCTGAAATCCCGATGCCGGGACGCGAGGAATCTTCGCTCGTGGGCTACTTCACCACGCCGCGCCTGCACTATTCCGACACACAGCAGGAGCTGAAGGAAAAGAACTACATCACGCGCTGGCGACTGGAGCCCAAGGACAAGGAGGCTTATCTGGCGGGGCAGCTCGTGGAGCCTGTCAAGCCGATTGTGTTCTATATCGACGCGGCCATGCCGAAACACTTGCGGCCGTATATCGAGAAGGGCATCCTGGACTGGAACGTGGCTTTCGAGAAGGCCGGATTCAAGAACGCGGTGCAGGTGCGCGACTACACGGACAGCATCGCCGCCGAGGGGGATGACATGAAGTATTCGGTGCTGACTTATGCCGCATCGGACAAGGCCAACGCGATGGGTCCTTCCGTGATCGACCCGAGAACGGGCGAGATTCTCGAGGCGGACATCATCTGGTGGCACAACGTGCAGTCGCTGCTGCGCGAATGGATCATGGTGCAGACGGGACCGACCAACCCGCAGGCGCGTACCTTGCAGCTGCCGGAGAGCCTGATCGGCGACGCGGCGCGCTTCGTGGCCTGTCACGAGGTGGGTCACTCGCTGGGATTGCGCCACAACATGCGGGCCTCGAACGCTTATCCGACCGACTCTCTGCGCTCGGCTGAGTTCACCGCACGCGTGGGGGGCACTTCCACTTCCATCATGGATTACGCGCGCTTCAACTATGTGGCGCAGCCGGGCGACGGCGTTACCGTCACATCGCCGCACATCGGCGTTTACGATATGATGGCCATCGAATGGGGCTATCGCTGGTTCCCTACTGAAGAGGAAGGAAAGAAGCCGCTGGTCGATTTTCTGAAGAAGCACAACAGTCCGCTCTACCGTTACAGCGAAGCGCAGCCGGCACGCGCCGCCGTAGACCCGCGCTCCCTGAGCGAAGACTTGGGCGACAACGCCATGAAATCGGCCCGCTACGGCATCGCCAATCTGAAGCGCGTCATGCCGGAACTGGTGAACTGGACCACTACGGGACAGCCGGGCCAGACTTATGAAGAAGCTGCCAAACTGTATTCGGGAGTGATTTTCCAGTGGGGACTGTACTTGTATCATGTCATGGCCAACGTGGGAGGTATCTATCTGGAGAATACCACCGTGGGCGACGGCGAGCAGACCTTCACGTATGTGGAGAAGGACCGGCAGAAAGAGGCGGTGCAGTTCCTGCTGGAGGAAATCTTCACGTATCCGGACTGGCTGTTCAACGCTCCGATCACCAACTACACTTATCTGCTGAAGGACACTCCGGTCGGACTGGTGGAGCAGAATCCGAACCTGGCTTTCAAGAACCAGCTGAACTATGTGTTCTGGGATCTGCTGCACAACGAGCGTCTGGTGCGCATGATTGAGAATGAATTCCACAACGGCAGCAAGGCATTCACCGCCATCGACATGATGGACATGCTGCACAAGCATATCTTCGGCGCCACCCTCTCCGGCAAAAAGACCGATGTCATGACCCGCAACATCCAGAAGGCTTATGTCGACGCGCTCATCACGGCGGCAGCCGAAGCCGAGGGCGTGAAAATCAACAAGAGCCTGTACGAGAACTCTCTGTGGGACAAACCGGGATTCCTGTGCTCCTGCGGAGAACATCATCTGGAGGGCGAGGCCGAGCGCAGCGGCGGTATCCGCAACATCGACCTCTATGGCAAGCAGGCCAACCGCATCAGCGACGCCATCAGTGTGAAGCGCGGCGAACTGGTGCGCATCCTGAACCTCTTGAAGGGCAAGCGCAACAGCGGAGACACAGCCACGAAATTCCATTATGAGGATCTTATCTTGCGTATTCAAACCGCATTAGGACTGAACAAATAAAACAACGTATATGAAAATAATCCAATGTATTCTATTTATATTGCTCTCGGTGACAGGAGTGCAGGCCCAGACCCGCACGATCAAGGGAACCATCCTCGACGGAGAGTTTAACAACGAACCTCTGCCCGGTGCCACCATCTCGGTGCCGGCCTCGGGCGGCAAGGCCATGAACGGCACCACAAGCGACCTGGAGGGTAACTTCACGCTGAAGGTGGATGCCGGAACCGCTTATCTGGAAGTGCGCTTCATAGGCTATCAGACTCAGAAGGTAACCCTGAAGCCGAACGTAAACCAATACAAGATTGTCCTGAAGAGTGCTTCCAAGGAGATGGACGAGCTGGTCGTAACCGGTTATCAGAAAATCGACCGCCGCAAACTGACGGCAGCGGTAACCACCCTGAATATCTCCGACGAGAAAATCGGAGCAGTAAAGAGTATCGACCAGGCATTGGCCGGACAGATCTCGGGTCTGTCGTCCGTTTCCACTTCCGGAGCGCCGGGAGCACCGGTAAAGATCCGCATCCGCGGTACGGCTTCCATCAACGGAACGCAGGAACCTCTATGGGTGCTCGACGGAATTCCCCTGGAGGGCACCGACATCCCCGATATGGAGGACCTGAAGGATATTGATAACATTTATCAGACTTCCATCGCCGGCATCAATCCGTCGGACATCGAGAGCATCACCGTGCTGAAGGATGCCGCCGCTACCGCCATCTACGGTGCCCGCGCCGCCAATGGTGTGATTGTCATCACCACCAAGAAGGGTAAGGCCGGCAAGCCGCAGATCAACTTCTCCACGAAACTGACTTACAGTCCGAACATCAACATGGACCGCCTGAATCTGCTGAACTCCGACGAGAAGGTGGATCTGGAGCTGGACTTGCTCCGCTCGGACTACACCTTCCGTGAGAACAAGGGTGATGTGGCCCGCATATTGAACAGCATGGGCCTGACCAGCGCTTACAAGCAGGGCGGCTGGGATGCGCTGACTCCGGAGGCACAGACGGCCATCAACCAGCTGCGCCAGATCAATACGGACTGGAATGACATTCTGTTCCGCGACGTATTCAATCAGGAATACAACTTCAGCATCTCGGGAGGAAACGAGAAAGCCAACTATTATACTTCCGTAGGTTACTACGACGAGCAGGGTAACGTCACCGGCGTGGACAACAACCGTTTCAACGTAACCCTGAAGACCAATTACCAGGTAAACAAGCGCCTGAAGCTCGGTGCTTCGGTATTTGCCAACCAGCGCCAGCAGAAGAGCTACATGACCGACTACAACGGTTTCGTGAATCCGGTGTACTACTCGCGTCTGGCCAACCCGTACATGCGTCCGTTTGACGAGAACGGAAACTACATCTACGACGTGAACGTGCAGGGCGGCAAAGAGGATTCCGAGTTGGATTTCAACATATTTGAGGAGCGCGCCAACACCTCGAACGAGCGGACCGACCGCTCGGTGATGGCCATCTTCGACGGAGAACTCAAGCTGAACGACTATTTCAAACTGACCTCTCAGTTCGGTCTTCAGGTGGATGCCTCAACTTTGGACAAGTACGCCGGCGAGAACAGCTTCGCCATGCGTAAGGATCACGAACGCGCCCAGTACTCATATTCTGACGGAAAGCGCAGCTTCCTGCCCGAAGGCGGCATGCACAAAGTGACCGAAACCCACAACAATCAGTGGACGTGGAAGGCGATGGCCGAGTATCAGCAGCGCTTCAAGAACAAGCATGATGTGCAGCTCATGGCCGGAACAGAGATTCGTCACTCCGAATACAGCAGCACCTTCTCGGCCGCTTACGGTTATGACAACCGCACGCTGACCTCGCAACCGGTTATTTTCCCGAACGAGGATGTGGCCAAATATTTCCCGCTGCATCAGGAATCCTTCCTGGAGAATGCTTTCGTTTCGTGGTTCGCCACCGGTTCTTACACCTACAAGGCCCGCTATACTTTGGGCGGAAGCATCCGTTTCGACGGTTCCGACGTGTTCGGTGTTTCCAAGAAATACCGTTATCTGCCGCTTTATTCGGTCAGCGGTTTGTGGCGCGTCAAGGAAGAAAACTTCCTGAAAGATGTTGATGCCATCAATGATCTGGGCATCCGCGCCTCATACGGTCTGCAGGGTAATATCGACAAGACCACCTCGCCCTACCTCATCGGAAGCTACCTGCAGGGCACCATCCTGCCGGGTTATTCCGAAGACATGATTGAATCGGAAACGGCACCGAATCCGTCCCTGCGCTGGGAGAAGACCCAGAATGCCAATGTGGGTATGGATCTGGCTATCCTGAACAATGCCATCCGTCTGGGTGTGGACTACTATTACCGCTACAGTTCCGACCTGATCGGTATGAAGATGCTGCCGCTGGAAACCGGATTCTCCTCAACGACCATCAACTGGGCCAGCATGGAGAACAAGGGTGTGGAAGTATCACTGGCCACACGGAACATCCGCACGAAGGACTTCACCTGGTACACCAATATCAATCTGGGCTTCAATGAGAACAAGGTATTGAAGGAAACCGTGGCCGAAAACGCCACTTATCCGGGCCGCGAGGGTTATCCCGTAGGCGCCATCTTTGCCTACAAGACCGCCGGACTGGACGAAGACGGCTATCCGCTCTTCCTGACCAAAGACGGAAAGAAGGTGACCGCCACCGAGTTCCTGAAGCTGAACCAGCACGGTGCCAGCACGCTGAGCGCACAGGAGCAGCGCGACCTGTTCACCTACATGGGTACCACCGATCCGAAGGTTTCCGGAGGTTTCATCAATACCTTTGAATACAAGAACTGGCAGTTGGGTGTGAACTTCTTCTTCAATCTGGGCATGAAGGTGCGCGTAACGCCTTCTTACTCCCCGACCAACTTTGACCGCGGCATGAATACCAACCACGACATTCTGAACCGTTGGACACCGGAGAACCAGAACACCATCTATCCGAAGCTGATGACCAGCAGCGAGCGCCCGGCCGAGTACATCCAGTACTCCGAATACCAGCTCTACAACTATCTGGACATCTGGGTGAGAGACTGCAACTACATGCGTCTGCAGAGCGTCCGTCTGGGCTACAAGCTGCCCGGCGAATGGCTCAAGAAGTTCGGCATCAGCAGTGCTTCGGTATCGCTCGAGGGCCGCAACCTGGCGGTGATTGCCAGCGACTACACCAACTATCTGGATCCGGAGACGATGGGCAACCTCTATGCCCAGCCCATCCAGCGGAGCGTGATCTTTGGACTGAACATTAACTTTTAAGGAAGGAAGAACTGATGAAAATAAGACATTTATTATATTGTGTGCTGGCTTTAGGAAGCTTCACCCTGCAATCGTGTGACGATTTTCTGGACATCCAGCCCATCGGAAAGGTCATTCCCAAGACGGGAGCCGAGTATCGCGCCCTGCTGACCAAGGCCTACGACGATGTGCCCGAAGACCGCGGTCTGGCCACTTTCCGCTCGGACGAGATGAAGATGGACGGCGCCAGCAGCGAGGACTACAACGCCTACTTCGACATCTGGAGCTGGAACGACGACGCGCCGCAGGAGACCACCAGCAGTTTCAGCTGGCGCACTTTCTACCACACCATCTATGTGGCCAACTACATCATCGAGCACCAGGACAAGATCACCGAGGCCTCGACCGAAGAGATCCGTCAGCTGGTGGGCGAAAGCTATATGTTGCGCGCCTACATGCACTTCATTCTGGTGAACCTGTACGGAGCGCCTTACACACACTGCGACCCGGCCACCACCCTGGCCGTTCCGCTGAAGCTCGACACCGATGTGGATGCCGTATTGAAGAAAGCCACCGTGGGCCAGATCTACGAACAGATAAACCGCGATATCGATCAGGCGGAGAATTATCTGAACGTGGAGAAATGGGAAGCCGGAAAGACCTACCGCTTCAACAAGCTCTCGGCTCAGGCACTGCGGGCACGCGTGGCCCTTTACATGGGCAACTGGCAGGGCGCTCTGGATGCTTCGAAGGCAGTGCTCCAACAGCAGGACACCCTGGTAAACCTGAACAACACCAAGGTGCTGCCCAACCACTACCAGTCGCCCGAGGCCATCGTCTCGCTGGAGCAAGTGATGACCTCCAACTACTTCAACGCCGGCAATCCGTCGGCCGAGCTGCTGGCCAAATACCGCACCGGCGACCTGCGCAAGTCGAAATACTACAAGCAGATAACGGCCAGCACCACCAAGCTGGTGAAGGGAGGCAGCAACGAATACCGCTGCACGTTCCGCACGGCCGACTTCTACCTGATTGCCGCCGAAGCCTGGAACGAGCTGAACCGTCCCGACTCGGCCAAGGTGTATCTCGAAGCGCTGATGAGCAAGCGCTACACACCGGCCCAGTTCACCGTGCAGCAGGAAGCCCTGCGCCAGATGGACCAGACCGCGCTGCGCGGCGAGATTGCCGACGAGCGTCTGC
>ERZ791667.36-NODE-36-length-103123-cov-4.49846_pt1 | contig 103123 bp, 67 predicted proteins | sample MGYA00509959_ERZ791667 | MGnify/ENA primary metagenome ERZ791667 (study PRJEB30046, sample SAMN00715196) | human gut metagenome | study: EMG produced TPA metagenomics assembly of the A metagenome-wide association study of gut microbiota in type 2... | reverse complement strand
GATTGCCATTGGACTCCCGCAAAGAGTATACAAAGTCTGACTGGATTATGTGGACAGCTGCTATGTCTTCAGATTTAGAAACTTTCAAGAAATTCATAGATCCACTCTATAAATATATCAATGAAACTACTTCGCGGGTACCTATCAGTGATTGGCATCACACAGACAGTGGTGAATGGGTTGGGTTTAAAGCGCGTTCGGTTATTGGAGGATACTGGATGCAAGTGTTAATGGACAAAACTCGATGAAATGTTTAATTAACTATACATTTATTATTAACTAGAATGAAAAACATGAAATGTAAAATGAAAAAAGTATTGAAGGAATGGCGGTGGATATTGCTGGCATTATTCACGATTTGCATTTGTAGTTGTAAGGACGATGACAATGTAGAGACTGGAGCCTTTGATCCATCAAAACCTGTAGCAATTTCTGATTTTACTCCGAAAGAAGGAGGAGCCTATCAGAAACTATTGATTTATGGTGAAAATTTCGGAACAGATGTTTCGAAGGTAAAAGTGAAGATTGGTGGCAAAGATGCTATTGTTATTAATGTAAAAAGTACTTATGTTTACTGTTTTGTTCCTTCAGGAGCTTTTAGTGGTGAAATTGAAATCACTGTAGGAGAAGGAGAGAATGCAGTAACAACGACTGCGAGTACTACTTTTAGCTATGAGAAAAAGATGGTTGTAGGTACGCTTTGTGGCTATCGCAATAATCGTGATGATCAAGGTTGGAGAGACGGACCATTTGATGGACCGGAAGGTGTCAAATGCTGTGGCTTTAGCGATAACGGACGATTAGCTTTTGATCCGTTGAATAAGGATCATTTGTATATTTGTTACGATGGACATAAAGCTATACAGTTGATCGATTTAAAAAATCGTATGCTTTCTTCTCCTTTGAATATCAATACTATACCTACTAATCGTATACGAAGCATTGCTTTCAATAAGAAGATAGAAGGATATGCTGATGAGGCAGAATATATGATTGTAGCTATTGATTATGATGGTAAGGGAGATGAAAGTCCTAGTGTATATATTATTAAACGTAATGCGGATGGTACATTCGATGATAGATCTGATATACAATTGATAGCTGCTTACAAACAATGTAATGGAGCTACTATTCATCCAATCAACGGAGAATTGTATTTTAATAGTTATGAAAAGGGACAAGTATTTCGTTTAGACTTGGTTGATTACTTTAAAACTATTAAGAATGGTGGAAGTTGGGATCCTATAGTAAAGAACAATCCTAATACTTTTAAGCAGTTATTCACTATTGCTGACCCAAGTTGGGAATTTCAGATTTTCATTCATCCTACTGGAAAGTATGCTTATTTTGGTGTGATTAACAATCATTATTTCATGCGTTCCGACTATGACGAGATAAAAAAGGAATTTATTACCCCGTATAATTTTGTCGGGGGATATAAACAGTCAGGTTATAGGGATGATGTAGGAACTGAGGCACGTATGAATAATCCTTGTCAAGGAGTATTTGTGAAAAATCCGGATTATACTGGTGAAGAAGAGTATGATTTCTATTTTGTAGATCGATTAAACTTCTGTGTACGTAAAGTAACTCCAGAAGGTATCGTATCGACCTATGCGGGACGAGGAGCGTCAACTTCCTTAGCTGACGGAAACCAATGGGGAACTGATGATGGTGACCTACGAGAAGTGGCTCGTTTCCGTGATGTAAGTGGACTTGTTTATGATGATGTGAAAGAGATGTTTTATGTACATGATCAGGTGGGACATACTATTCGCACTATTTCAATGGAGCAAGAAGAGAATGTAGCCGGTGACGAGAATATACCGGAAGATGAATCAACAGTGGAATCTAACGAATAAACACATTTATCAGATTATGAAAAAATATTTAGCCATTTTTTTGTTGATGCTGGTTGTCCCATTGACGATTTCTGCACAACAAACAATTACCGTGACTGGTACGGTTACCGACACACAAGATGAGCCGATGATTGGTGTTAATATCACTGTAAAGGATGTAGCAGGTTTGGGAACCATTACGGATATCAATGGTAATTTTTCTATAAAGATGGAACCTTATCATCGACTAGTCTTCTCATACATCGGATATGATGATGTGGAAGTACTTGTAAAAGAACAGCATACTGTTAATGTAAAGATGAAAGAATCAGAGGCTAGTGTACTGGATGAGGTTGTGGTAACTGGTATGGGGGCACAGAAAAAACTGACAGTGACGGGAGCTGTAACCAATGTGAATGTGGGAGATTTAAAACGTTTCCCTACTTCCAATATGTCTAACGCTTTGGCCGGTAATGTTCCGGGTATTATTGCCCGACAAACTTCCGGACAACCGGGAAAAAGTACTTCTGAGTTTTGGATACGTGGTATTTCTACTTTTGGAGCTAGTTCAAGTGCTTATATTCTGGTGGATGGCTTTGAACGTAGCAGTTTGGATGAACTTAACATTGAAGACATCGAATCATTCACAGTATTGAAAGATGCGTCAGCTACTGCTATTTATGGTTCTAAAGGTGCAAATGGTGTAGTATTGATTACAACAAAACGTGGTAAAGCTGGAAAAATCAATATTGATGCCAAGGTAGAAACTTCTTATAATACGCGTACTATCACTCCGGAATTTGTAGACGGTCTTTCGTATGCCAGTCTGATGAACGAAGCATTAGTGACTCGCAATTTAGGAATGGCCTATCAACCGGAAGAATTAGAGTTATTTCGTACACAAATGGATCCGGATTTCTATCCGAATGTGGACTGGATGGATTTGATCCTAAAAAACGGAGCATGGAGTTATCGCGCTAACTTGAACATGAATGGTGGTGGTAACACTGCTCGTTATTTTGTTTCTGCAAGTTATACGGAAGATCAAGGTATGTATAACACAGACCAAACGTTACGTGATGATTACGATACAAATGCCAACTATAAAAAGTGGAATTATCGTATGAATGTTGATATAGATATCACCAAATCGACTTTATTGAAACTAGGTATAGCAGGTTCATTAGCCAAACGTAATAGTCCAGGACTGGCTGATAACGAGATGTTATGGGGCATGCTTTTCGGATACAATCCTATTGCAACGCCTGTATACTATTCCAATGGATATGCGCCTATTTCCCACCGGGATAACGTAAACAAACTTAATCCCTGGGTTGCATCTACGCAAACTGGATACAATGAAGATTGGCAGAATAATGTACAAACTAATGTTACATTAGAACAAAATTTTGATTTCATTACCAAGGGATTGAAGTTTGTAGGACGTTTTGGCTATGATACAGACAACAGTAACTGGATTAATCGTCATCGTCAACCAGATTTGTATAAAGCGAACGGACGTAGACAAGAAACGGGAGAGATTATTTATGAGAAAATGTTCTCCGCATATGACATGACACAATCAAGTGGTAGCTCTGGCAAACGTCGTGAATTCCTTGATTTACTGTTAAGCTGGGAACGTGCTTTCGGAAATCATCATGGAGGAGTTACTTTCCGTTACACACAAGATAGTGAGAAGCGGACAGTAGACATTGGTACGGATATTAAGAATGGAGTATCAAAACGTAATCAAGGGTTAGCAGGACGATTTACTTATAACTGGAACTATCGTTACTTTGTTGATTTTAATTTTGGTTATACCGGATCGGAAAATTTTGCACCAGGAAATCAATTCGGTTTCTTCCCGGCTTTTTCTCTTGCATGGAACGTTGCCGAAGAGTCATTTGTTAAGAATAACTTGAAGTGGATGAATATGTTTAAAATACGTTATTCTCATGGTAAGGTAGGTAATGATAATATTGGGGATAACAACCGTTTCCCATACTTATATACTATAGCCACTACAGGATATAACAGCGAAGGCAAGCCTAATTATGTATATAACTGGGGATTTGGTGATTATGGAAAATCATTCATAGGAACTCATTACACACAGATGGCTTCTAATGGCATTACTTGGGAAGTTGCGACTAAGGATGACCTGGGGATTGATCTTTCTTTGTTTAATGACAAATTTACAGCGACAGTTGACTATTTCCACGAAAAACGTACAGGTATTTTTTTAACACGTGAGTTCTTGCCTGACATTACAGGTCTTGAGAGCAAACCTAAAGCGAATGTAGGTGAAGTGAAATCTCAAGGTTTCGATGGCAATTTTGCTCTTAAGCAGAAACTGGGTGAGGTGGATATGACTATTCGTGGGAATATAACTTATAGTAAGAATGAAGTGCTCGAAAAGGATGAAGAGAATCAAGTCTATTCTTATTTATATCAAAAAGGGTATCGTGTAGATCAAGTTAAAGGATTGATAGCTGAAGGATTGTTTGCTGATTACGATGATATTCGTACCAGCCCGAAACAAGAGTTTGGTACAGTGCAGCCTGGAGATATCAAATATAAAGATGTAAATGGTGATGGTGTTGTAAACGATAATGATAAAGTTGCTATTGGCGCTACTACCACTCCAAACTTAGTATATGGTATAGGGGCATCTTTCGCATGGAAAGGAATTGATGTAAATGTTCACTTCCAAGGTGCCGGTAAATCCACTTTCCCTATTTATGGTAAGTGTGTATATGCATTCAGCGAAAGTGACTGGGGAAATATCTTTAAAGATATGATAAGTGATCGTTGGGTAGATTCAGAGACTGCTGCCAAACTGGGATTGCATGCTAATGAGAACCCCAATGCAACATATCCGCGTTTAACTTATGGGGAAAATAAAAACAACCAACAAACCTCTACTTATTGGATGCGTGATGGTCGATATATTCGTTTGAAGAATCTGGATATCGGTTATACTTTGCCAAAAAGCATAGTCAATAAACTGCACTTCAATAATATTCGTATCTATATTGCAGGATCAAACCTGATTACATGGTCTAAGTTCAAAACATGGGACCCGGAAACTGGCAATCCGCGGGGTGAAGCCTATCCGCTAACAAAATCAGTTACTATGGGTTTATCTGTTAACTTATAAAAATACTAAGAGATTATGATAAAGAAGATTTATATATTATTATTAACCGTATTAGGGATGGGAGTAATTTCTTCTTGCTCTGATTACCTGAATTCGGAGAAATATTTTAAGGATCGTCTGACACTGGAGAAAACTTTCGAAAGTAAGGATCATGTGGAAGAATGGTTAGCTTATGCTTTTTCATTTATAAAAAATGAAAACTATGAGGTGACGACTAAAGGACCAAGTGAGAATTCGTTTTGTTTTTCAGACGATATGTATTATGGTGACCGCGATAAGACAATCGATGCAACAAAGAATGAATTGTCATATAATATGTTCAAGTTAGGAGAATATGATGAGAATACTTATAATGTTGGGGCATGGGGGGCATGTTATAAAGGAATTTTCCAAGCATCAGTATTTATCCATAATGTTGACCGGTGTCAAGAGATGGCTGATTGGGAAATACTAGATTATAAGGGGCAGGCTCGTTTTGTTCGTGCTTACTATTACTGGTTGCTCTTACGTCGTTATGGTCCAGTGCCTATTATGCCGGACGAAGGAGTGGATTATACTCAAAGTTATGATCAAATAGCTACTCCACGTAGCTCATACGAAGAAGTGGCACAATATATCAGTGACGAAATGGTACAGGCTACTAAAGAGTTACAATATGATCGTCGTACTGATAATTATGCTATAGGCCGACCTACTCGTGGAGCTGCATTGGCAGTTCGTGCTTATGCACTGATTTTTGCAGCTAGTCCGTTTGCTAATGGAAATAATGATGAATATGCGCAGCAATTGGTAGATGATGAAGGGCGTCGTTTGCTTTCTTCCGAATATAGTGAAGAAAAATGGGCAAAAGCTGCTGCCGCTTGCCGTGATGTCATCGATTTAGATGTTTATGAGTTGAATATTGTAAATAAATCCACATCTGATAATGGACCTTCTGAACGTCCGACTGTTACTCCACCGGCTGATGGCGAGTTTTCCAATCAACCCTGGCCAAAAGGATGGACAAATATTGACCCGCTCAGATCATATCGTACTATCTTTGATGGTACTATATTACCTGCAAACAATAAAGAACTGATATTTACACGCGGGGCAACAAATATAGATATGTTGGTACTTCATCAGATGCCCAAAGATGATGGCGGCTGGAACTGTCATGGTATGACACAGAAAATGCTGGATGCATATTATATGAATAATGGTAGTAATGAGCCGGGTATGAACTCTATGTATCAAGGAGTAGCTAATTATCAAGGTATTGTAGATACTCGTGAACGTAGAACCGGATTTACTGATTTGCAAGACTTGAAGGATAATAAATATCCGGAATTAGGTTGGAAATATGATCCGAAGAAAGGAGATAACGATCAGGCCAAAACTGGGATGAATGTTTCTTTGCAATATGTAGAACGCGAACCACGATTCTATGCTTCTGTTGCTTATAATGGCTGTACCTGGTATTATTTGAGCCAGACTGAAAGCAAACCTGCCGATGTAAATCAACAAGTTTGGTACTACTTTGGAAGTTCCGATGGTTATCGTAATGACGGTTTCTACTTGCGTACAGGTATAGGAATCAAAAAGTTTGTTCATCCAAACGACTATCCAGGCAATTATGTTGCGAAAGCTGAAACAGCAATTCGCTATGCGGATATTCTACTGCTTTATGCTGAAGCATTGAATGAGTTGACTGGAACATACAATATACCTTCTTGGAATGAGGCGACAACCTACACTATCAGCCGTGATAAAGAACAAATGGAAAGAGGTATTCATCCGGTACGTATTCGTGCCGGGTTGCCTGACTATCCAGACGAATTTTATCTGCAGAGTGGGGTTGATGATATGCGTAAAGCATTAAAACGTGAACGTATGATAGAGTTAATGGGCGAAGGAAAACGTTACTTTGACATTCGCCGTTGGAAAGATGCGCCAGTAGAAGAATCTCTGCAAATATACGGTTGTAATGTCTTTGTTGGTGAAGCTAAGAGAGACGAATTCCATTCGGCAATTCCTGTTTACAATCTCCCGTCTACTTTCTCGGAAAAGCTATGGTTATGGCCTATCAAACATAGTGAGTTGAAACGTAATTCACGTTTAACACAGAACCCAGGATGGACAATGTATGATTAATTCTAAACATAAAGACTTATATATGAAGAAAATATATACTTTGGCAGCTTTGGCTGCAATGACAATGTTGGGAACTTCCTGCAATTCGGAATGGGAAGATGAACAATATGAGCACTACATTTCTTTCAGTTCACAACTGGATAGTAAGGGAGTGACGAATATATATGTACCTTATAGCCGCCATGATGCAGAAGGAAATTATGCAGAAGGAGGAGAAGGGAGGTCCAATTATCAGTTACCGATACTTGTTAGTGGTTCTACCGATAATCCAAGTAATGTCACTGTACACGTAGCACATGATGCTGATACATTGAATATTTTGAATTACGCTCGTTACGCTACACGTACAGAACTATATTATGAGGATATGGGAGCAGAAGGATTGGCATACGCTTCATATCCAGAATCTCTACAGATAAAAGCAGGAGAAAATAAAGGTTTACTGGATCTTAAATTTGATTTTCGCAACATTGATATGTCAGAAAAATGGGTACTTCCATTGCAGATTGTAGACGACGCGTCTTACAACTACGTAGCTCATCCACGTAAAGACTATGCTAAGGCGATATTGAGAATCTTCCCATTTAATGATTACTCTGGCGATTATTCTGGTACAGGAATAACCAACAAGGTGGTGACGGGATATGATGGAGATGGTAAACCGATAGAAACAGCAGAATCTATCACAAAATCGTCAATAAGAGGGTATGTGATAGATGAACAGACTATTTTTACGTATGCAGGAATAGTAGATGAGGATTATACAGACCGTAGAAAGTATAAAATCAAATTTGCTTTTAATGGTGAGACGAATGGTTCGGTTACTATTTCCTGTGATAATGCAGAAGAGATTGGATTTGAATTAAACAAGGACGTGACTCCTTCATTTCGTATTTCTTCATCAATGGATGACGCGAAGCCTTATCTGGAACACCGTTATGTAATAATTAATAATGTTGATTATTATTTCAATTATATACCAGTGGAAGGTACCATCATTCGCTATCATGTAAAAGGTACATTGACATTATCACGTGATATCAATACTCAGATTCCAGACGAAGATCAAGCAATTGAATGGTAGTTTCTATTAATCGCTAATCTAATGATTCAAGAAGAGGGTGAAGTTCAAGTTATTGAATTCACCCTCTTCTCTTATTTTGAAAAGTTATTTTAGGACTGATTGTGTGCCGTTTATTGTCAAATATCCTAAAGCATACTATTTCGTTTCTGCAACTGTAGAATACGTCACGCTCCCTAGCTTCCCGTCATTACTCAGTGTCTCAGCTTGAATAATCAATGGCGTGGAATACTGATTATTGTAACATTCGATCACTGCCTTTCCATTTTCATCCGTCTGCACAGTCGGATTCCAGTAAAGAGTTCGTCTTTTGTCTGCTTTATCCATGTATAATTCTTTATCTATATAAGCAGGAGAATAATACTCCAATGCCGGTGTATATCCCTGCATAACAGTCTGCCGGGTACCAAGAGCCGCAGTCTCGTGTTTATTCAGAACATCATGTCTGGGCAATGGAATGAGGTAGAAAATACTATATTTGTCCAGTTCCGATACATCTACATCATTGGAATTAGACATTTTGGTATTCTGGATAATTTCATCATCTACTCCTCCTGTGCCTTTACTGATGATAATAGAAGCCAAACCGTCTATTTCAGTCAGCATCATGTTTACTTCTGTTGACGATAGAATTTTGTTATCCATAATATAACAGATCGGTTTCTGGCGGTAAGTACAGTTATCATTGGAACGGTCCCAGTAAAAGAGTGGATTTAATTTTTCCATCACCTCCGGGATAGTGGTGACAACTTTGCCATTGTCGCGAAGCTGATCGACAGCCTGGCGTATATCATAGTAGGCATCAATACTTTGCTCATTAATTTTAGTCGCCATATTCGTACTTTGACTGCGCCGCTTACTTTTGATTTCAACTTCGTCCAAAAGATAAAGCCCGTCTACCCGACGGATGGAATCCATATATAAAGAGTCGAATTTTTCAGCTTCCTGTTGCCAGTGGGCAATGTTGCTCCACTCCGGGTGCAACTCTCTGTAACCGTATGCACGCGTAGCAGGCGAGAAATGCCGGTCGATGAGAATAGAAGCGTCCTTATTTCGTTCTTTTCCCACTTTGCGAGTCTGGATCACAGCTTCCATTGATCCCTCGAAATCTTCCAGCGGAATGCTGAAATGTCCGTTCTCATCCGTAACGGTCTGACCGGTAATAATCTCTGCATCTCTCTTCACCATTACGCTGAGAGCTATATCCTTCAGCTTGTTTTTGAGAATCGTAGATTTGACTTGTCCATAAAGTACCAGTTGGCTTTCTGGCAACTGAAGTGGGGTGAATGGGCTGATACCGATCTGTTGTGTCATATCATATTTACGCCATCCGTGTACCATTAACAGTATATCCAGTTCCTTCTGTTTCCGGAGAGAACTCTCTGTGAAGTAGTAGCCGGGTTGATGAATGTAGCCTTTCAAGTCCGATGTAAGTAGAAGGTCGGTGAAGATATTGTTATCATATTCCATATAATCAGAGCGGACGGCGTCACGGATACTGACTGATAATTTGCCGGGTATCGGTTCTCCTATGGCGTTGTTCAACTGCAGTTCGCAGCGGATGGGAGCATAAGGAGCGTAAATCTCTTTTAAACCTTTGGGCGAGATTTGTAAAGGAGCCCGTGGAGAAGCAAAGATAAAGCGGTCGCATAAAGTATTTCCGGCACGATTGAGCAGACTGATTTGTAAGACTCCTGCCGGTAACTTGCGCGACAATACTGTAAATTGCTGAGGCTTATTTGCCTGACAGTGGATAAGCTGATAGGCATGGGGACGTCCCTGATGGCTTATAAAAACGGCTAATGTATCCTGCGGGGTCGCTGCATTACATGATACCGTCACAGAAATAGCCCCTGCATTATTGCCTACTTTCAGAATATACCCGCTTGGCAGTGCTTTAGGGAGGGTAAATTCATACTGTTTTCCTTGAAAGTTTACTTTAGCGATTGCCGGCAGAGCAGAAGGCGTATACTCAAAAGCTCCCATTCCATCGTGTAAAGTTTCAAAAGACGTGATTTCTTGCCCTTCTTTGGTATAAAGTGTGCCTGATAATTGAATATTTCCTTCATTTTTGCTTTCTGCTTTGAAAGCAACCTGCGAAGTTATCCCTTCGACTAACTGTCCTCCTTCCGGAAAGAAACGCAGACTCAGCTTCTCTCTTGTTTCTTCCGGCCTTTTCTCCATAGACGGACTCAACTCATAGGTGCTGATACTACGCTCCAACTGGTCGCTATGAGAAAGCTGATAGACAGGGAAAGTACGTGAAAAGTACTGCGGATCACTGAATGCAAGCATCCAGCGGGTGTAAGCACGTACTTCGTAATAACCGGATAGCATTGACTGGGGGAGTACAAACTGCCCGTTGCCTTCTCCTTGTGATAGTTTAATGATCTGTTTATCAGTAACGTGCCCTGCCTGATCTACCAGTTCCACATACAAAGGACGGCTGATTGAACTGAAAACTTGTTTTTCGGCAAGAGTGACATATGCTTTGAACCATATCGTGTCGCCCACATAATAGCTTGTATTATCAAAATGCAGATATGCTTTTTCACGCGGATAGTTATCGGCAAAAGTTTGAGCTTGATTCATGTACTGTTCGAATATCACTTTAGCGGGTGGATTTTCTCCACGTGCAGATATTGCTAAAAGTCCGCATACTGAGAGTAAAAATAATAACGGTTTGTTTTTCATATTAGTGCTGTCTATTTTTAGTTGTCTATTTTATTGTATGATTTTTATGTTCAGCACTTTCTCTGTGCTATTTTAGTATCATGTGAACTACTACAAAGATAGCGGTTTCGATGAATAAAGAAGGAAAAAAAACGTTCAATCTAAGAAAGAAACTGTTCATTACTCTATAAATACTAATCGGATTGCTGTTTCATGTTGATAATTCTTTTTATCAAAATTCGTTTGTACTGAATGAGAAAGGCTGCCTTATTTTTATTGTTGAATAGATTTTATCATTTTTTGAATAGAAAATGTTCGTGTTTCTATTGTTTTTTGTCGTTCTTTGTGTATCACATTAAACAAAATCTAATCAATGATAATAAATAGAATTATGAGAACACTTATTATTTTGCTTTTATGCACGAACACGAGTTTTGCGATAGCTCAGATTTCTCCCAAAGCAGTTGAGAAGAATAACCAATCTGTGAAAACTGCGGGTTTCTTTAATGATTCCGATTCTTTAAATAAGGCTATTCATCTTTCAGATGAGGCGATAGCTTTGGAGCCTTCATACAAACTGGCATATGCAAATAAGATTAAATACTTAATGGCGTTGGGACAGAAGGAGAAAGCACTGCAAACCATGTTGCAAATGGAGAAATTCTCTCCGGATGATCCTTACTATATTTTAGGTAAGGGAATGATGCTGGAAGAGAATGCTAAAAAGAGCCTGGCTATGGATGCTTACAAACAAGCTGCCTCTCTTTTCAAAAAACGCTTGAAGGAGAAACCAACTGAAGCAGACCTGATGAATTATGTATTCGTACTCTTTTTGAGGGATAACAAAAATTATTCTTTGGATGAAATCGAAAAGGAGTATCCCCAAATCTTCAGTCCAGCAATAAGACAACACACGAAAAAGTTGATAGATGAACTTAGCAATAAAAGAGAGGATGTAATTCATGAGATGCTAGGTGGTAAATGAAAACATAGGGATTGCGGGTGGTTTACTTCATTCCTATTTTGTTGATGGAGCTATTCTGAATGATTCTTGCACGCTGTTTGTTCCGGATGGTGTTTCTCCGTCAGAATATCGTCAGTCTGATGCTTATCAACAAGCATCCAAGAATCAGCAGGAGCATGGTGGCTCTCTTAGCCTTGTTGCCGATTCACTACAATATGCGTATATGAAAGCTCAGGTTGAGTATATAATATTGCCGTTTAAGAAACGGTTGGATGGCTTCACATATTGGCAAAGAGAATTGGAACCGGCCATTCATCCGGCCTTGAAAGCGTATGTCAAAGCGGAAAATGCGACAGGAGGAGTTTCTTCGGTTATGATATTTTGGGAAATTGCCAGGAACACGGATCATTTTTGCAGTGATTTTAAAACAGATCGTGATGTGCGAATGTTCCTGACGCTTTATTTCTGGAAATATTTGTGTTATTTTGCAAATATAGATTTTTATACCGGTCAGGATAAAACTGAAGAGATTCTGAAGGGGGAGGCTGATTAGTTTGGAAATCTGATTATTAGTTTAAAACAAGAACCATTAATGTTATGAAATTGAGAATTGTACATTTGTTATTATTGCAGTCCGTAATGCTTCTTCTTTCCTGTTCCAATCAGAGCCGGAAGAATATGGATACATCGGCAGAACCAGCTGACGTACAGGCGAATGTGTCGGACAGTAGTAGAATTGAACAAGAAGCCATCGGCATGATTGAAGACTTTTATGAGGCTTATGCTGCCAGTTTCATGTCCACCGGTAAAGAAGCTCTCGCACTTGGGGATTCAATTAAGCAAAAGTTTCTGACCAAAGAGCTGATAGAGAAAGTTGATAGGCTGATAGAGGCGACAGATGCCGATCCGATCATTCGTGCGCAAGATTTAGGTGAAAATGACATGAAAACATTGTCGGTGAAACATCTGAATGATAATTGGTATGAGGTTAACTATACTTCGGCTAAAGGCAGCCAGTATGAACGTGCCGTGAGTATCCCGGTCAGAGTGGTTAACGTTGACGGACAATATCTGATTGATGATATAACTCCGGAAAACTGATCGTATCATTAAATGATATGAAAAAAGACAAACAGCATCTTTTACGCTAGGCAAAAGGGCTGTTTGTCTATATTCAACGAGGAAAAGAGTATTCGTTTTATTTCTGTTCTTTGACTTTTTCCATCAGTAGCTTCATGTAGTAGCCACCTACTACGGAACGTGCCTTGAAATTCATCATCTTTCCTGTATTCGTATCATGCCAGTCGCTGATAGGCACACGGGAAGTTGTTTCGTTCGCATAAGTATAGATCGGGTCGATGAACTTTTGGAACGTAGCATCGTCTGGAGACATACAGGCACTCCATAGTACCCAGTCGGATTTGGTATATTGTGCGCGGGAGTCCAATAGCAAACCATATTTATTTTGCTTGGTCAGATAGAAAGGAATTTCCGTATCAAATACTTTCTGCGGGAAAATGTTCATGTTAAACACTTTGTCCCATATCAGATTGTATTTCTGACTCCACGTTCCCGGTTTGTCAAATGCCAGTTTGTAGTGATCGTCGTCAAATGCCATCTTCTCCCATTCTATCGCCAGTCTTTTGGCGGTTTCGATGTATTTGTTCGCAGTTGTTTCTTTGCCCAGCATACGTGCCATTTCTCCGTATCCGGCGATTGCCATGATCGCTTTGGCGGAAAGATTGGCATTGTGTGCCAGATGTCCGGCAAAGTCATCTGTACAAAGTTGGTTTTCAGGGTCCAGACCGTTCTCAATCAGATAGTTTGCCCATGTTGATAATGTTTCCCAGTATTTGGAAGCATAGTTGGCATTGCCTTCCATCATAGAGATGGCTGTAGTTACCAGAATCATGTTTCCGGCTTCTTCGATAGGCATATCTTCACCATAAAGTTGCCCGTTGGCTATTGGATAAGTTCCTAAGTCATGAGCGGGGTAAGGCTTGTTCCAGCGTCCGCTTTCGCTGTAGTAGAAGATAGAGTTGAGCATTCCCTTCATCAGTTCCGTATTGTAAATAAGGTATAGTGGAGCGGATGGATAAGTTAGGTCTACTGTGTTGATACAGCCGTTACTATGGTTCTCTTTGGATAAGAAAAGCAGGTTGCCTTCCTTGTCGGTAAGGAGTTTATGGGCGGTAATGGAGTGGCGGTAAGTCAATGCGAGTAGTTCGGCATATTTCCTGCCTCCGGCTTTTTCTGCATCAGCCATCAGTTGTTGGTCGAAGGCACGGCAACGTTTCATCAATGAGGGATAAGAAGCCTGCGCACGTTCGAAAGCATCAAAGATGCTGACTTGACCGTTGTGTTTCCAGTATGCCATGCGGCGTTCGTAGAAATATTCGATCGAGTAGATATCGTCGTAGCCTAACATCACATATCCGCTTTTCCCTTGATTGTCTACCTTGCCTAAGTTTTCGGTATAAGCCATGGCGGGCATATCGCTTTCGCTGCGGGTGATGAAATCCTGGGAGTTTGGCAATAGTTTGCCGTTGGTGATGAAGGCTTGCTTCATGTCATAGTAGTTACCTATGCTTAAGTCCTTGTTGGGTGCGCTGTTGCTTCCCAGATAAGCATATCCCCAGTCGATGCGTACACCGTCTCCTTTACGTTTTACGTAAGGCTGGTCGATGGTACCTGCCTTGAGGTAATCCATTCCGTTTTTGCTGATCTTTTCTGAGATGGTTGGTTGTGACGGTTCGTGTACGGCAAGTTGCGGGGTTGTTTCGATATACACTTGCACATCATGTTGTTTCTTGTCGAGTGAACGTACCCGATAGGAGATGTAGTTGATAGGGGTCGAGATAAGATCAAGATCTTCCATCAGCAGAGGTGCTGTGAATACGAGATCCAGTTCTACCGGACCGCAGGTGAATGTATAGTAGGTCTGTGTCGGTAATACATCGACAGACTTCTGGATAGCAGCTTCCTTGAAGTTGCTGAGCTGTTTGTTCTCACGGAACAGGCCGAAATCAACGTATGCTCCGCCGGTTGTGTTGTGACAGTGTGCTGCAATAATGTTTGTTCCTTTACGGAGCTTGGCTTTAGCTGATGCGGATAGTTCGATGGTAACATCGTCATTCCAGGAATAATCGGTTGCCACCAGTTTTTCTCCGTTCAGATAGAGCTCGAATACATCGTCGTGTGAATAACGTAAGTAGATAATGTCGTTTGTCAGGTCTTGATTGAGGTTGAAACTACGGCGTACCCAGATGTCTTCGGTGTTCCACTCTGTGCCGATGCGTTTCATGTCTTTGGTGCCGAAAGCGGCTTTGCCCTTGGTCCATCCGGAATCATCGAACTGGGGCTGTATCCAGTTGGCCGCCGGTTGGCTCATGGTGAACTTTGCTTCCCAACGTTCGGTGTTTGTCATCGGAAGGATTGTTTCGAGGTTTAGCTTGTCCTTGCCCATGAAACGATATACTTTCCCGTCCACCCGGAGCGCTCCCAGTAAAGGATGGGTGGCGGCTGTCCAGTGTTCGGTGTTCCCTTCGTTCAGTTCGTTGTAGGGAGACCAGATAGCAAGATAAGTGTCGGAAGTGATCAGAGGTACGGACGGTGCACGCAAAGCGATATCCTGACTCGTTTTAAACAGGTCAGTTGCCTGCACATTGCATGCGAGGCAAACTGACATGATTGTAGAGAATAGTTTATTCATTAATATGAAACTTTTATTTATTTAGCGAGTTACAAATTTTCTGGTTGATGGCTTTGATTTTAGGCTCGTCTACTTTAATAACTTTCCGGTCGTAAGTAACCAGACCGTTCACTTCTTCTTCCACATCTGTGATTTGTGTGTATACGGCAGCCGAGAAGCCTTTCTCGATCAGTTCCAATAAATGGTCTGCATATTTTATGTATTCATTAGTCACTTCTTCCGGCGTGTTGAACTTCACGTAGCCCCAGTTCTTGTCTGCCAGCCACAGATGTCCTTTCAGTGCCATACCTATACCGCCATATTCGCCCAGTACGGTAGCGCGTATCGGATCGTAGAGATAGAGGTTCGGTCCGGGATAGTTATGAAGGTCGAGAATATCTCCGCACGTGTAGTGGTTACCTCCACTGGCAGGGTTTACCAGACGGCTGGGGTCGTATTCTTTCGTCCATTTAGTGATTTCAGGAGTCTTGAATTGTCCCCATGCTTCGTTGAAAGGTACCCATACGCCGATGCTCGGATAAGAATACAGGTAGTCGATAATTTCTTTCCATTCTTTGCGATAGTTAGCTTCTGATGCTGCGGAGCGGATGGCGTCTGCGCCGTCATAGTACTTGTGCATCTGCCATTCGGCAGGACCGCGACCTCCGTTCGGCATATCTTGCCATACGATCAGTCCGAGTTGGTCGCAATAAGTATACCAGCGTGCCGGTTCTACTTTTACGTGCTTGCGCACCATGTTGTAGCCGAAATCTTTGATCTTCTTCAAGTCATATACCAATGCTTCGTCTGTTGGCGCTGTGTATAAGCCGTCCGGCCACCAACCCTGGTCGAGCGGACCAAACTGGAAATAGTCTTTGTTGTTGAGTTGCAGGCGTGTAATACCATTCTTGTCTTTATGAGTTGAGAATTTGCGGAGAGCGGTGTAACTCTTCACTTGGTCTACAGCTTTGCCGTCTTTATAAAGAGTGACTTCCATATTATAAAGTGAAGGAGACTCGGGTGTCCATAATTTAACGTCTTCCGGCATTGTTAATTCTACCGGTACGCCATTGAGCGCTGCTCCTTTGGCTACGAGGTTTTTGCCGTCGAATACTTTCACTTCCACTTTGTCCGGAGAACATACGTTGGTAGCTACTTCCACTTTGACGGTCTTCTTGTCGATATCCGGAGTCGTTTTCAGTTGGGCGATATGCTGGGCAGCTACCGGTTCCAGCCATACAGTCTGCCAGATACCTGTGACTGGTGTATACCAGATTCCTCCCGGTCTTTCTACTTGCTTTCCTCTCGGCTGTTCGCCACGGTCAGAGGGGTCCCACACTTTCACAACCAGCTGGTTATTGCCTTTATTCAATGCGGAAGTAATATCAAAGTAGAATGGAGTGAAGCCTCCTGTATGTTGTCCTACTTTTACGTCATTTACCCAGACGTCGGCTTTCCAGTCCACAGCTCCGAAGTGCAGTAGTATTTGTTTGCCTTTCCAGGCTGACGGTACATCAAAAGTACGCTGATACCATAATTCCTGATGCTCGTTAACAGTTTTGCCTACTCCTGACAGGGAAGATTCCACTGCAAACGGAACTAATATCTCTCCTTGGTAATTGCTTGGTGCCGGTTCTCCTTTTTTAGTAATTGCATAATTCCAGCTACCATTCAGATTTTTCCAATCCTGGCGTTCCATAATGGGGCGTGGGTACTCTGGTAATACGTTTTTAGGATTCAACTGCTCACCCCACGGAGTCTTTATCTTATCACCGGCGGGCTTCCATTGAGCGAATGTCGGGCTACAAAGAGCCAATGCGAATAGCACTGCTAGAAAATTCTTTTTCATGGTAATTATCTTTATATATGTTAAATAGAAGAAGTGAATCTCCTTAAAAGGAATGTTGCAAAGAAAAGCCAATCAGAGAAGAATGAAGGAAATTTGCTGTTCAATAAATGATAAATGCTCGTCATTTTATAGTGAATGACAGCTTTTTATGCGATAATGGTTATTTTTTATCCTTAATTGAATAATAAGTAGCTTATATTACCGGAGATAATTATGACTTTTGGAGGGAGAACAATCGTATGTTTCTGCGAATAGTAGTAAATAAGCTGAAAAACAACTATAATAAACTTTATCAATGAGAATCCTTTTTTTATTAGTAGTATTGTCGGTTACTTCTGCCCTACAGTCGCAGGTAGTCATTAAAGAGAATACTATTCAGAGTAAGTATGCTTTCCCCTTAGTTACTTCGAAAGCGAAAGCTGCAGTAGTTTATGATACTGATGACTATCTGGTGGTACATAAGACTGCGGAGCTTTTTGTTTCGGATGTCGAATCAGTGACCGGACAACAATTACGGTTGACGGACAAGCTGAAAGGCGACAAAGAGATTATTATTGTGGGTACAGTTGAGAAAAATCGGCTGATCCGCCAGTTAGCTGAGAAGGGCAAGCTAGATATCTCTTCTTTGGAAGGGGCATGGGAACGATTCCTGATTCAGACGGTTTCCCGTCCATTCCCCGGAGTCAGCAAAGCGCTGGTAGTAGCGGGAAGCGACAGGCGGGGAGCTGCGTACGGACTTTTCTCTCTTTCGGAAATGATGGGAGTGTCTCCTTGGTACTGGTGGGCTGATGTTCCGGTGAAGAAACATAAGACGCTTTATGTCGATGCTCCCGCCACTCTGTCCAAGACTCCTTCGGTGAAGTACAGGGGGATTTTCTTAAATGACGAAGACTGGGGACTGAAACCTTGGGCTGCCAAGACATTCGAGAAAGAAAGAGGAAATATCGGCCCTCGTACCTATGCCAAAATATGCGAGCTGTTGCTGCGACTGAAAGCTAATCATCTGGCACCGGCCATGCACCCCGTTTCTACCGCATTTTATAAGATACCGGAAAATAAACTGGTAGCTGATACCTTTGCCATTGTTATGGGGTCCAGTCACTGCGAACCGTTATTGCTGAACACTGCCAGCGAATGGGACAGCAAGACGATGGGACCATGGGATTATAACAAGAACAAAGATAAGATCAACGAGGTATTGAGTAATCGTGTGAAGGAAAACTGTGCGTATGAAAATGTATATACGCTGGCTTTAAGAGGCTTGCATGATGCAGCTATGGGTGGCGGAGATGTGCCGATGCGGGAAAAGGTTAAGATGCTGGAAAGTGCACTGAATGCTCAGAGAGAGATCATTGCCCGGCATATCGACAAACCTGTTGAAACAATCCCACAGGCATTTACGCCTTATAAGGAAGTGCTGGAAATCTATTCGAACGGACTGGAATTGCCGGATGATGTTACAATTATCTGGGCGGATGATAATTTCGGTTATATGAAACGTCTGAGTGGTCCGCAGGAGCAAAAGCGCTCCGGACGTGCAGGCGTTTACTATCATATATCTTATTTGGGTGTTCCTCATAGCTATTTGTGGTATAGTACTACCCCTCCGGCATTGATGTATGAAGAACTTCGTAAGGCGTATGATACCACTGCCGATCGTGTCTGGCTGGCGAATTGCGGAGACTTGAAAGGGGCTGAAACACAAATCTCCCTTTTCCTTGATATGGCTTATGATATAGACAGCTTCAATGCGGATAATGTCGCCACTTATCCGGCACGTTGGCTGGCAAAGATGTTTGGTGAGGAGTACTACGATACATTGGAAGATATAACTTGTTCTCATATAAATTTGGCTTTTTCCAGAAAGCCGGAGTACATGGGCTGGGGATATTGGAATAACTATTGGGGAGGCGGAGAGAAACGTACGGATACGGAGTTCTCTTTTGCTAACTATAATGAAGCGGAAAGACGCTTGACTGAGTATAGCCGTATTGGGAAAAAAACGGAGGATTTGTTAGCTTCATTGGACGAAAAGAGTAAACCGGCTTTCTATCAATTATTATACTATCCGGTGAAAGGGGCCGAACTGATGAATCATATGACCATCAAAGGACAGTTTTACCGTCAGTATGTCCGTCAGCAACGTGCTGCCGCCAATCGGCTTAAGGCTCAGGTGAAGTGCTATCATGATAGTCTCGAAATCATAACCGATGGATACAACTCTCTGCTGGATGGAAAATGGAAGCACATGATGTCTTTAAAACAGAACTATGATGGTACGAGTTCCTATTTCATGATCCCATTGATGGAAGAGGAATACACACCTGTTGGCTTTCCTAAGCTGGGGCTTCAGGCAGAAAGCGAAAATTTGGATAAAGGAGGAATGAGTTTTCATACATTGCCCGCCTACAGCACTTATTCACGTAAAAGTCATTGGATAGATATATATAATCAGGGGACCGGAGAGCTAAGCTGGAGTATCACGCCTTCGGAAGACTGGATACTGATCTCTCAGAAAAGTGGTAAGACGTCTGCGGAAAACCGTATCTATATATCTGTTGACTGGGATAAGGTGCCGGCAGGAGAAAAGGTGAAAGGACAAATTGATATAACTTCCGGCACCCAGAAGGAGACTGTACTGGTTTCTGTATTCAATCCTGAGTCTCCTGCACGCACAGAAGTACAAGGATTGTATGTAGAGGAGAATGGTTACATTTCTATTCCGGCAGCCGATTTCCACCGGAAGTTTGAGAGTAATGACATTCGGATGAGTATCCTTCCGGGACTTGGTTTTGAGGGGCGCTCTTTGCAGTTGGGGAATCCGACAGCTCCCTTACAAATGTATCGTGCAGGTGATGTCCCCAGAGTGGAATATGATTTCTATACATTTAATGCCGGGATTTATGATGTATATACGTATGTTTTGCCGACATTTCCCTTGCATGCTGAGCGGGACTACAAATTGCCGGAACATACTAACTCGGATACAAAGTATAGTGTCCGTATAGATGATGGTTCCATTTCTACTCCTTCCACTTCGGCTATCGAATATTCTCAAATCTGGTATGATAGCGTATTAAAGAATTGCAGAGTGAATAAGTCCACTTTATATGTAAAGAAGCCCGGTAAGCACACTTTGCAGATACGCTGTGGTGATCCGGGCGTCGTTATTCAAAAGATTGTCATTGACTTGGGAGGAATGAAGCGTTCTTATCTCGGTCCTCAGAGTACAATCTGTAATTAGTTCTGTTTTTTATGAATAGGGGAACCGGATGGCTTTGCCATTGGTTCCTCCTCTTTCTGAGGAGTTCCCAGCACGGGCATTCCGTCTTTGTCCCAGTCTATCTTCTGTAAACGGGGAGAACGGGAATCGGATGCGCCAGGAGCGTCATTCGGTATCTGGCGGGCATGATATAGCATATACCATTCTTTCCCATCCGGAGACGGAGTGAAAGATATTCCGCCGGGACCGTATACATTGTTTTCTGGGTCTTGCTGTAGTACCGGAACCGGAGACTTCTTCCAAGAAGCCGGATCGAGTAAGTTGGCTTTTGCGTCTGCAGTCAGTAATCCGACACAATAATAAGGAGTCCAGCTACCACTGGCTGAATAGAAGATGCATGCTTTGTCTTTATTCTTTGATTCAAAATATTGGGGTGCTTCGTTTACATGTATCGGATAGGCTGTTTTGCTGCCATCCGGATTTACCCATTGGCATTCCCATTCGTATTCAGGTTTGGAGATGAGAATCCTGTCAGAAGATAGTGTCCATGGATTTTCCATAGTAGCGATGTAGATACATTGGGTTTCACTGTCTATCCTTCGTTTTTGCCAGCCGCACCATATCATATAGCGTTGGCCATCATGTTCAAAGGTGCTGGCATGGATTGCCCAGTTGTTGTCTTTATCTGTCTGTATGCGTCCTTTCATCACAAATGTTCCTTCCATGGGGTTGGCGGCTTCATTCTCGACAACATAAATCTGGTGATTATCCATATTGCCGTCGTCTGCGGCAAAGTAAATATACCATTTGTTGTTTATACGATGAATTTCGGGTGCCCACAGATGATAGGAGTTGCTGGGGTCGGTGGGTATCCATACATCTTTTTGAGTAGCATGTGAGAGGTCTGCTATATCATCGGTTTCCCAAAGTATGACTCTGTTTTCTGAGCCTTGTGTATAATAATATTTGCCTTCATGAAAAATAGCCCATGGCTCTGCTCCACGTTCAAGTAACGGGTTCGTATAGGTATCTCCAGAGGCTACAGTTTCTTTTTCTGTTGTAGCCTTCTTATGCTGGCAAGAGACACCGATTAATAAGATAATGGATAATAAAAACAATCTGCTTCTCATGGTACTTCTCATTTGATAATGACAATGCAAAGTAAGCATAAAATATTGATAAATCATGCAAATGGAAGTAGAATGGTCAGTTTTTGTTGTTAAATGAACTGTAATTTCTGAAACTTTTCTTTGTTTTTTCTCATCTTTGCGAAGTGAACTTTTAAATAAATAATATATGAAACTTAGACATCTTTTTCTTTTCTGTGTAATTTGCTGTTCTGTATCTATATTTGCCCAAAACAAAAGTAAGCTTCCGAAAACGAGTGGTAATCCTATTTTCCCTGGTTGGTATGCCGATCCGGAGGGGATTGTGTTTGGAGATGAATACTGGATTTATCCTACCTATTCTGCCGCTTATGATGATCAGATATTCATGGATGCTTTCTCATCAAAAGATCTGGTAAATTGGACCAAGCATCCGAGAATACTGGAAAAAGAAAATATCAGTTGGCTTCGTCGTGCTTTGTGGGCACCGGCTGTCATATATGCGAACGATAAGTACTACATTTTTTTCGGAGCCAATGATATCCAAAATAATAATGAGTTAGGCGGAATTGGCGTTGCTGTAGCGGACAATCCTGCAGGACCTTTTAAAGATGCGTTGGGAAAACCGTTGATTGATAAGATAGTAAATGGTGCTCAGCCGATTGATCAGTTTGTATTTAAGGATGATGATGGACAATATTATATGTATTATGGTGGTTGGGGACATTGTAATATAGTGAAGATGGCACCGGATTTATTGAGTATTGTACCTTTTGAGGATGGTACTATCTATAAGGAAGTGACTCCCCAAAATTATGTGGAAGGGCCGTTTATGCTGAAACATAATGGGAAATATTATTTTATGTGGTCGGAAGGTGGCTGGGGAGGTCCGGATTATAGTGTAGCCTATGCCATTGCGGATTCACCGTTCGGTCCGTTTGAAAGAGTCGGAAAAATTCTGCAGCAAGATACTAATATAGCAACCGGTGCTGGTCATCATTCGGTAGTTAAAGGTGCCGGAGCAGATGAATGGTATATCATTTATCACCGTCGTCCGTTGGGCGAAACTGCAGCGAACAGCCGTGCAACTTGTATAGATCGTATGTACTTTAATAAAGACGGAAAAATAGAGCCTGTCCGTATGACTTTTGAAGGGGTAGGAGCTAGTCCTTTGGCAACCCCTGTTCGTGCTAAAACATATGCTAATCCTGTAATAAACTTTAGTTTGCCCGATCCTACTATTATAAAAGGAGACGATGAATATTACTATCTATACGCAACTGAAAGTATTAAAAATGTACCTATTCATCGGTCAAGAGACTTGGTGAACTGGCATTATGTAGGTACTGCTTTTACAGATGCTACCCGTCCAAACTTCGAACCTAAAGGGAGAATATGGGCACCGGATATTAATAAAATCGGTGATAAATACGTAATGTATTATTCTATGTCTACTTGGGGAGGTGAGTGGACATGTGGTATTGGTATTGCTACTGCTGATAAGCCGGAAGGACCATTTACTGATTTGGGTAAGTTATTCCGGAGCAATGAAATCAATATACAGAATTGCATTGATCCTTTTTATATTGAAGATAATGGAAAGAAATACCTTTTTTGGGGGAGCTTCCACGGAATATATGGTACGGAACTGACAGATGATGGTCTCTCTTTGAAGAAAGGTGCTCCAATAGAGCAAATAGCCGGTACTGCTTATGAAGGTACGTATATTCATAAACGGGATGGTTATTATTATTTGTTTGCTTCCATCGGCCGCTGCTGTGAAGGTTTGAAGAGCACATATACTACAGTTGTGGGGCGTTCGAAGAATCTGTTCGGCCCTTATGTTGACAAGAAAGGGCGTTCAATGTCAGATAATCATCATGAGATATTGATTCAGAAGAATAAGGCATTTGTCGGTCCGGGGCATAATTCTGAACTGGTGACAGATAAGAAAGGAAACGATTGGATGTTCTATCATGCGGTCAGTGTTGCTAATCCGGAGGGCCGTGTATTGATGATGGATCGTGTGCAGTGGAAAGGTGGCTGGCCGTTTGTGAAAGGCGCTGTACCTTCCTTGGAGACTGCTGCTCCGGACTTCAGATAAGTTTTTTCATATGGCTATTCATTTCTTTACAATGAAAAATGAGCATATAAAATGTAGTTGAAGTTTAAACAAATAAATTTTATCCAGACACTTTATCCAGAATAGAAAAAGTATTGGGGAAATTGCAAAGAGAAAACTATTTATCTATAGGAAATGATGGCTTTTCTCTTTGCAATTAACTTTTTCTATAAAGGTGGGCTTTTTTTTGATTTATTGTTTTATTTTTGTCCTTGTAAACTCATAAACTTGTTATAGATGGCCTCAGATATACACACTCTCTCTGATTCTCTTTTATGGAAGAGGTTTCTCGAAGGAGATTCGAGTGCGTATTCTCAAATATATAATCAGACTGTACAAGAGCTGTTCCGATATGGTTTACTGTATACTTCGGACAGGGAGTTGGTCAAAGATTGTATTCATGATGTGTTTGTGAAGATTTACACCAACCGTGCCAAATTAACCCCTACTGATAACATTATAGCTTATTTGATGGTGGCACTGAAAAATACACTCTTTAATGCGTTAAAGAAAACATCTGATTCTTTTTCATTGGACGAAGCTGATGAGAAAGAAGACCAGTCCGAAGAGCATTTTTCTACTCCGGAAACTATTTATATAAATAAGGAACAAGAGAAGAATACTCATATGAAGGTGCATGCTATGATGTCCTCCTTAACCACCAGGCAACGTGAAATTGTTTATTATCGGTATATTAAGGATATGAGTATTGATGAAATTAGTAAAATCACGGACATGAATTATCAGTCTGTATCTAACTCTATCCAGCGGGCTTTGGGGCGTGTACGGAATCTATTCAAGCGAGAATAGGAGAGAAGAATATTCAGCTTTTTCCTGCCCATCAAAAAAATATCGAAAATAGTTTGAGAAAAGTGAGTATAAAATCAAAGTAGAACTGTTATCCTAATGTAAAGACAATAAAAATGATTAATTCAGAACTGAAACATACTGATTTTTCTAGATATACTTTTGAAGAATTCCTTCAAAATGATTTTTTTATTTCTTCTGTTAAATATCCAACAGAAGAGATACAAGAGTTTTGGGATCGTTTTGAGAAATCTACTCCTTCTAATATAGATGATTATTTTGCGGCAAGAGAATATATAGAAACGATTTCTACTTCAGAAGGTGATTTGCTTTCGGATCAGGAACTGGGAGAGTTGTGGGCTGATATCCAGACAACAAATATTAAAAATGATAAGATTAAACATAAAAACTTTTTTCTGATAGGGTTGACTGCCGCAGCCAGTGTAGCTATTTTGGTTGGTAGTTTCTTTTTATTAAAGAATTATCAGGCGGTTTTGGCTCCTGATATTGCGACATTTGCAGTTCAGACTAAGACCGAATTACCGGCTACAGAGGAAACATTGTTGATTCTGGCAGAAGATAAAGTCGTAAGTCTGAAAGAAAAAGAGACTACAATTACCTATGATTCTGTAGCAATTAAAGCTAACGAAGAAAATATATCCAAAAAAGAACTGGCGGTTTATAATCAGTTGGTTATCCCACGTGGAAAGCGTTCTGTACTGACATTTTCTGATGGCTCTAAAGTATGGGTGAATGCAGGTACCAGAGTCATTTATCCTACAGAATTTGAAAAGGATAAACGCGAAATCTATGTTGACGGAGAAATCTATATTGAAGTAGCTAGAGATGAAGAACGTCCTTTTTATGTACGTACTAAAGATATGAACGTTAGGGTGCTGGGTACTAAATTCAATGTGACAGCTTATGAATCTGAGCCAATTCGCAGTGTGGTGCTGGCTCAAGGGTGTGTGCAGGTTGAGACGACGCAAACCCCAAAAGCTATTTTAGCTCCTAACCAGATGTTCAGTTCTGTAGAAGGGAAGGAAAATATTTCACAGGTAGATGTGGAACAAATGATTTCATGGGTAAATGGTCTCTATTGTTTCAATAGTGCCGATTTGGGAATTGTATTGAAACGTCTGTCCACTTACTATGGAATAAATGTCGAATTTGACTCAGCGCTAAGTAAGATAAAATGTTCCGGAAAAATTGATTTGAAAGACAACTTTGAGACAGTAATTAATGGATTAACCTTTGTAGCACCAATATCTTATGCCTATGATGGACAGTATAAAACTTATCGGGTCGTGAAAAAATAGACACAGAAAAATATAGTAATTAATAAAATAAATCTCAAGAATTTATGGCGATTTTTATAAAGAGTGGATAATACTGCTGTATTATCCAGATGGGGCTCATATGCCTGTAAGTATTAAGTTATAAAATAATAATATTATGAGAAATTTGGACATTGTTAATATGAAAAATTCAATTAAGGGAAGAAAGAGCAAAATACTCAAGCTATTTCTTTGCTTCTTACTTTTGGGAGTAAGTTATTCTTTCGCTAATAACAATAATTATTCCCAGCTCAAAACTCTCTCGGTGAACGTGAACAATAAGACGTTGAGAGAAGTCTTTCAAACAATAGAGAAAACCAGCCAGTTTGTCTTTTTCTATTTGGATGATGCAATAAATCTGGATCGTAAGGTATCCATTGATAGCAAAGACAAGAAGATAGACGAAATCCTTACTGAACTCTTTGAAGGTACGTCCTGTACTTATAGAATCTCTGACAGACAAGTTTTTATCTCAGGAAAGTCAGCTGCCGTTTCTGCCGCGCAACAACAGAATGCTCGAAAAATCACAGGTCGTGTAACGGACACCAAAGGAGAGCCACTTATTGGTGTGAATGTTACTGTGGATGGAGATACCAATGGTTCAATAACCAATATGGATGGGTTATTTGAATTGCGTGTCAGCAAGAAGAATGCTGTTCTTAAGTTTACTTATATCGGATTTAAACCTTCGGAGGTAAGAATAAACTCATCTACAAATATCTATGATGTTGTACTGGAAGAACAGGTAAACGAACTGGAAGAAACTGTGATTGTCGGTTACGGTACACAACGTAAAATCAGTAATATCGGTGCACAATCCAGTATGAAGCTGGAAGATATAAAAACTCCTTCGGCTAGTTTGACTACCACCTTGGCCGGTCGTCTGGCTGGTGTAGTTGCTGTACAACGTACAGGTGAGCCTGGAAAAGATGCAGCAGATATCTGGATTCGTGGTATTGCTACTCCCAATACGGCTACTCCCTTGATTTTGGTGGACGGAGTAGAACGTGCATTCAACGATATTGATCCTGAAGATATCGAATCATTGACTACTTTGAAAGATGCATCAGCAACTGCTGTTTATGGTGTACGTGGTGCGAATGGTGTAATCATAATCAAAACAAAGCCGGGTAAAATAGGTAAACCGACAATTAGTGCTGATTATTATGAATCATTTACCCGTTTCACTAAAATGGTGGATTTGACAGATGGTGTCTCTTATATGAAGGCGGCTAATGAAGCGTTAAGAAATGATGGACTGGCAACTAAATTTACAGATTCACAAATCCAGAATACAATCTTAGGTAAAGACCAGTATCTGTATCCGAATGTGGACTGGCTGAATGAGATATTTAATGATTGGGGACACAATCGTCGTGTTAACGTGAATGTACGTGGTGGTAGTGAGAAAGTTTCATACTACGCTTCGGTCAGCTACTTCAATGAGACTGGTATGACAGTGACAGATAAGAGCATCAATACCTTTGATTCAAAGATGAAGTATAGCCGCTATAACTTTACTACCAATCTGAGTATCGATGTGACTCCGACAACTAAAGTGGAAATTGGTGCTCAGGGTTATCTGGGTGAAGGTAATTATCCGGCCATATCTTCCAAAGACTTGTATAATGCTGCTATGTCCATTTCTCCGGTAGAATATCCGAAAATGTTCTTTATTAACGGTGAGGCATATATTCCGGGGCGTTCCACCAATAACAACTTCAACAACCCTTATTCACAAGCTACACGTCGTGGATATGATAATCTGACCAAGAATCAGATTTATTCTAATTTACGCATTACGCAAGACCTGGATATGCTTACTAAGGGATTGAAATTGACAGCTATGTACGCATTCGATGTATATAATGAAATACATGTTCATCAGGATCGTGCAGAGTCTACTTATTATTTCTTGGATACGAATGTTCCTTATGACTTGGACGGACAGCCGATTCTGCAAAGAATCTATACGGGCACCAATGTCTTGAGTTATAAGCAGGAAACGAGTGGTAATAAGAAAACATATCTGGAAGCTTCTTTAAATTACGACCGCGCATTTGGCGATCATCGTGTAAGCGGATTATTCCTCTTTAATCAGCAACAGAAACTTCTTTATCCCAAAGGAACACTGGAAGATGCCATCCCTTATCGTATGATGGGTATTGCCGGACGTGCTACTTATTCATGGAAAGACCGCTATTTTGCAGAGTTCAATATTGGTTATAATGGTGCGGAGAACTTCTCTCCTAAAAATCGTTATGGTACTTTCCCTGCGTATGGTGTTGGTTGGGTGATTTCAAATGAAAAGTTTTGGGAACCGCTGTCAAAGGTCGTATCATTCCTGAAGATCCGCTATACGGACGGTAAAGTCGGTAATAGTGATGTTTCCGACCGTCGTTTCATGTATTTGAATCAGATGAAAGAAAATGGAGACTATGGTTATAAACTGGGACCTAACGGGACGAAATATTCAGGATATGAAACATTGAATATGGCTGTGGACTTGATTTGGGAAGAAGCACGCAAACAAGACTTAGGTATTGACTTGAAACTGTTTAATGATGATCTTTCAATAATCTTCGATATCTTCAAAGAGCGCCGTGAAAATATCTTGTTAAAACGTGAAAACTCTATTCCGTCATTCTTAGGATATAATACATCTGCTCCTTATGGAAATATTGGTATTGTTGAAAATAAAGGTTTCGATGCTACAGTAGAATACAATAAAAGATTTAATAAAGACTGGACGCTTGCTATTCGCGGTAATATTACCTATAATAAGGATAAATGGATTGAAGGTGAATTACCGGAACAACGCTATGATTGGATGAATCAATATGGACAGAATATTCTAGGAAAAAAAGGATATATCGCAGAAGGTTTGTTTACACAGGCTGAAATTGATGATATGGCACGTTGGGAGTCTTTGTCCCAGGCAAATAAAGCTACTACTCCGAAGCCGTTTGCTTCTCAGTTTGGTACGGTAAAAGCGGGTGATATCAAGTATAAAGACCTTAATAATGATGGTCAGATTGACGCTTATGATAAAACTTATATCTGCCGTGGTGATGTACCTACTATGGTATACGGTTTTGGCTTCACGCTGGGTTGGAAGAACCTTTCATTAGGTATGATGTTTCAGGGTACTCATGATGCAGAACGTATAATGAGCGGTAGCAGTATTCAACCGTTTAACGGCGGTGGCGGTTCCGGTAATCTGTATAGCAATATTGATGACCGCTGGACTGAAGATAACCCGAATCAGAATGCTTTTTACCCGCGTTTGTCCTATGGAGCTGAAACTTCCAGTAATATTAACAATTTCCAGCCGAGTACATGGTGGGTTCGTGATTTTAGTTTCCTGCGCTTAAAAACAATGCAGATCTCCTATAACTTACCGAAAGACTGGGTGAATAAAGTACGTTTGAAAAATGCGGCAGTCTATGTGATGGGAACAAACTTGTTTACTCTTAGCAAATTCAAATTATGGGATCCGGAGTTGAATACAGATAACGGTGCTTCTTATCCGAATACAACCTCTTATTCTGTAGGCGTTAATTTCACATTCTAAAAACCAATAACAATGAAAAAATATAACTATATACTATTGGGTATGTTATCACTCTTTTTTGTGACAACACTTACTTCCTGTTCAGATTATTTTGATCAAGTGCCCGATGACCGATTATCTTTGGAAGAAATTTTTAAGACCAGAGATGGAGCATTGAAATATCTTTCGAATGTTTATACCTTCTTGCCGGATGAGTTTAATCAGCGCCAGGTACATGAAACCAGCTTGTATCGTACACCGGGACCATGGACCGGAGCGAGTGATGAAACCGAATGGACTTCATCAGGCAATAAAGCCAAACTGATCAATAATAACTCTATTGATGCAACCGAAAACACAATGGTATTGTATCGTTGGAAAAGCTGGTATTCGGGTATTCATGAATCTGCTGTATTTACCAAATATGTAGATCAGGCTCCGCTTACGGCATCGGAAAGAGCACAATGGAAAGCTGAAGCTAAAGCTCTGCGTGCTATTTATTACTTCTATCTGGTTCGTACATATGGTCCTGTGCCTGTTTTGGAAGACGATTATGCTTTGGATACTCCCAGTAATGAATTGCAATTGTCTCGTAGCACTGTAGACAGATGTTTTGATTTTATTGTGTCCGAATTGAAAGAAGCACAGAATGCTGGTCTGCTGGAAGATGCTTCGTCAGATAAAACAACAGGTGTGGGACGTATAGACAAGGCTATAGCCCAGGCATTTATAATTGAAGCATTGACTTATCGTGCCAGCTGGTTGTTTAATGGAGAGTGCACTTATTATGCCGATATGGCAAATCCGGATGGGACGAGATTATTCCCCAGTCAACCGGATGCAGCCACTATCAAGGCTGACTGGCAGAAGGTAGTTACTGAATGTCAAAAATTCTTCGCTGATTATGGCAATCGTTTCCAATTGATGTATACAGATAAATCAGGAAAATCGGTAGCAGGCCCTGATGCTGAGGGATTCAATCCTTATGAGTCTTATCGCCGTGCTATCAGAACGTTATTCTCAGAAATGGGTAATAACAAAGAAATGATTTTTTATCGTATGGATAATGCGGCAGGTACTATGCAGTATGATCGTATGCCCAATAAGTCAGGTAATACAAATGATTACAGAGGTGGCAGTTTGTTGGGAGCTACACAAGAGATGGTTGATGCCTATTTTATGGCCAATGGTATGTCACCTGTTACAGGCTATGCAGCTGATGGTGTCACTCCGATTATCAATGAGGCTTCGGGCTATAAAGAGGACGGCACTTCTTCATCAGACTATAAATCGGCAGATGGTACTCTTTATGCACCGGCTGGAACACGCAATATGTATGTTAACCGCGAACCGCGTTTCTATGCTGATATCACTTTCAGTAATTCTAAATGGTTCTCAGGTACAGAAGGCGATTATACAGTTGACTTCACTTATAGTGGAAACTGTGGTAAGGCTCAGGGTAACAATGACTTTACCAGTACAGGCTATCTGGTACGTAAGAATATGGATTCGGGTGACCGTAATCAAAACTTGGTTTGTGTGTTGCTCCGCTTGACGAATATTTACTTTGATTATATCGAAGCATTAGCATATGTAGATCCAAGTCATGCAGATATTTGGAAATACATGAATCTGATCCGTGAACGTGCAGGTATTCCGGGATATGGTACTGCCAGTTTGCCGAAAGCAACCACTACCAGTGAAATCATGAAACTGATCCAGAAAGAGAAGCGCATTGAGTTAAGCTTTGAGAACTGTCGCTATTTTGATGTGCGTCGTTGGGGACTGACGAATGAGTTCTTTAACAAACCAGTGCATGGTATGAACGTGAACTATGATGGAAATGAGTTCTACAAACGTACAGAAATCACTTCCCGTAATTTTGATCGTCAATACTTCTTCCCGATTCCGCAGAGTGAAATTGATATTGATAAAAATCTGGTTCAAAATGAAGGCTTTTAATTAATTGATTAATAAATCGCAATATATGATGAAACAATATATATTTTCTGCATTATGCTTAGTCTCAGGTGCGTTTTGTTTGTCGTCTTGTAATGATGATAAAGAAGCTAGACCTTATACTCCGGATTACGAGATTGTGCCTGAATATACAAACGCAGATACATGGAAAGCTTATGAGGCATTTAATGAACATCTGTTAGATCAGAATAAGTTTATATATAAAAGTAGCACTGCTGACAAGGCAGCTGTAGACCGTTGGAATGGTGCTGCCGCAATTTGGTGTCAGCCGACTTACTGGGATATGGCAATGAATGCTTATAAGCGTGCAAAGGCTGAGGGTGATACTCAGAAAGAACAAAAATTTAAACAGCTTTGTGATGATCTGTTTGCCGGCAATAAAGCTCATTATGCGAATTTTGATTTTGATGATAATAACGAGAATACCGGCTGGTTTATTTATGATGACATTATGTGGTGGACAGTTACATTGGCACGTGCCTATGAGCTATTCGGAGTTGAGGAATATCTGAGCCTTTCTGAAGAAAGCTTTGGCCGTGTATGGTATGGCTCAGAGAAGGTAGGTGATACCGGTTCTTATGCAGACCCTGAAAAAGGGCTGGGAGGTGGTATGTTCTGGCAATGGCAACCTATCAAGAATCCGAATCCTAACGAAGCTGACCACGGTAAGATGGCCTGTATCAACTTTCCGACTGTGGTGGCAGCTCTGACATTATACAACAACGTACCGACCGGAAGGACAGAATCGACAGACTCCCATCCGAGCTATCAAACGAAGGAACAGTATTTGGCTAAAGGTAAAGAAATTTATGCCTGGGCAGTGGAGAACCTCGTTGATGTTACTACCGGACAGGTAGCGGACAGCAGACATGGTAATGGTAATCCTGCATGGAAAGATCATGTATACAATCAGGCTTCATATATTGGCGCTTCGGTGCTGCTTTATAAAGCGACTGGTGAAAAACAGTATCTGGATAATGCAGTAATGGCTGCGGATTATACGATGAATACGATTTCGGGAACATTCGACCTCTTGCCTTTTGAGACAGGTGCTGAGCAAGGTATTTATACTGCGGTCTTTGCACAATATATCGCAATGCTGGTATATGATTGTGATCAGACGCAATATATACCTTTTGTGAAACGCAACATTAATTACGGCTGGGCTAACAGAGACAAAACGCGTGATATATGCGGAGGCGACTATACCAAGCTACAGGTAGAAGGTGATGCTGTTGAAAGTTATTCGGCCTCGGGTATCCCTGCTCTGATGTTATTGTTTCCAACCGATAAATAAGTATAACCTATAAATGAAAAGAATAATGAATACAAAATATTCTATTAAGAAAGTATGGTACTATCTGCTTTGTATGATAATGACTCTTCAGCTAATAGCTTGTACGGAAGAGACTCACGAGTCATATACTGCAGCACCGGAGGTCGAAGATATCTATATTGACCAGCTGGAAGAACTGATTAATAAGATGAAGGATTTGCAGAAGAACTCGGAATATGGAGAAAAGAAAGGGCAATATCCTACAGAGAGTCGTGCCATCCTGACAGATGCTATCGATGATGCCAATCGTTCAGTTCTGTTGATCAAATATCAGAATCCTGTTCCGTCGGAGCAGGAAAAGCAGCGTTACGTTGCCAGTGCAAAATCTGCAATTGATAAGTTTAAGGGTACTATTCGTACGGAAGATGCTGAAACAACACCTGCAGAACTGTTTGTTGATGGTAAAGGCGGCAATTCATATATTGATTTCGGACGTAGTGAAGAATATGTTAAGTTTGGAGAACAAGGTCATCAATCATTTACCGTAGAGTTGTGGGTAAAGGTTACGGAGCGCGGCAGATGGGATAATTGCCTGTTCCTGTGCTCATACATGTCAGACAGTAGCTGGCGTAATGGCTGGATGATGTACTGGCGTAAAGATGATAATGGTGTTTACCGTACTACTTGGGGTGGATTGAATACGACCAATGGTGACAGGGATCTTTGGGAACCGAAATTCCAGATTTCTGATGATTTGAATAAATGGCAGCATTTTGTAGCAGTATATAGTGATGAAGGTTTGGACGGCAATTCTACATTACGTGCAAAATTATACTTAAATGGTGAGTTGAAGAAAGAAGAAACAGTTTCTCCTACAACGAGAGTTTATCAGTCAGGACATTATTCAGATTACTCAAAACCGATGACTGCATTTGGTCGTTACATGAGAGTGAGCGATGATTTGTATGAAGAAGGATTCTCCGGATATATGAAGAAAATCCGTATCTGGAAAACGGCAAAAGGGGCAGATTATGTAAAGCAGTCTTATGAAGGAACAGCAGAAGTAACCGGAAAAGAAACGGATTTGGCAGCCGGATGGGACTTTACATCTAAACCATCGGGAACAGATAACGAGATTATTGACTTGACTGGTCGTCATACAGCGAAAATTATAGGTACCTATAAGTGGGAACGTATTCTAGAATAATAAAGAGAGAAATAATGAAAGACATGAAACAATTAATTAATAAATGGGGAGAGAGTATGCTCTTTTCCCTTCTGATGGCGCTTTGCCTCACATGGACTTTTACAGCTTGTTCGGATGATAAAGATAATGAATATATATCTGATACGCAACTTAGCATATTAGAGGACAATCGGACTTCTTTATCATATTTGTTGAAAAACTCTACCTTTGGAACAGCGCCGGGAACTTTTCCGGAAGCCAGCAAGGAGATACTGAATAATGCAATAGCGGAACTGGACCAGTTGATTACCAAGGTAAAGGGCGGTGAGATGTTTGATGAGGCGACCTTTGAGGCTACAATAGCTAAGGTAAATCAGGCAATAGATGAGTTCAAAAACTCTAAATACTATAACCTTTCTCCGGAAGCCCAGAAGTTCATTAGTGATCTGATGGCAAAAGCAGATGAGTTAAGAGAAATGATAGCTAATGAAGCATTGTGGGGAAATCATCAGGGACAATATCCGGTAGAAGGTAAGGCTACACTGGAAAGTGCAGCGGAAGATTTGGAGAGTTTGGCAGACAGAATCAAAACCAGTGCCATCACAGATATGACGCAGGAGATATATGATGATGCCATTGCGGCTGCTGATAAGAAACTGCAAGAAGTGGAAAATTCCGCATGGCCGGAAGATAATCTTGTCTGGAATTTATTTGTGGATGGTAATAAGGGTGGTTACATCGACTTTGGATATAGCGAGGATTTTGTGAAATTTGGTGATGATAATAATCAGAATTTTACGATTGAGCTTTGGATAAATATCAAAGAATTCTGTTCTAAGTCAGGGGAAGACAATAGTACCTTCCTTGCTGCATTTGTTAATTCTCCCCGAAGCGGCTGGCGTGTTCAGTATCGTAAAGTGAATGGTGGCAATGAACACTGGCTGAGAGGTTCTATGGCACATTGGCAGAATGAAGGTCCAAAAGATCCGGAATGGTGGGAGCCGAGAGCCATCGTAAACAATCCCAAAGATAAATGGACACACTTTGCTTTTGCTGTAGCGGATAATGGTGTTCCGGGATTTGATCCACCTCAGGAACATACTAAATCCTGTGTATTTGTGAATGGTTCGCAATCCGGCGAGGTGATTCGTGTAGGTGAGGCTTGGAGAACTTATATTAACAATGGTTGTATTGAAGAGAAAATGCCTATGACTGCCTTCTGCCGTTTGAATACAGATAAAACGACTCGTGAAGAATACTTCTCCGGTTATATCAAATATATGCGTATATGGAAAGGTATCAGAAGTCGCGATGATCTTCGCTTATCTGCTATGGGGCAGGTTGACGTAGATCCGAATGATCCGAATCTGGTTGCAGCCTGGGACTTTGAAGTCTTGGGAGCACAACCTACCGGAACGACAATCACTGATATTACAGGACGTCATGTCGCTACTCTAAAAGGTCCGGAAGGAACATATCAATGGGTGGAAAGTACGACTATCGCACAGTGATTAATGCAGATTTTTCAATAGTGTATTAAATTATATCAGTGCTTCCCTTTGCTTTGCATAATGCAGGGCAAGGGGATTTTTTTAAGTCATTATCTGCGTTTGCAAATAGCAAAAGGGTGTTTTGGTCTGTATTTGTTCTTTATTGAATAGAGATTATCGTTCTTTTTCGTCTATTTCTGCAATCTTTGTAACAGGAAAAATATTAAAACTTATCAACTATCATGAAAAGCAAAATTCTTTTGGCGGTAGCTTTACTGCTGGCGATATCAACTACTAGTGTATGGGCGGCTGATAGCTCAGAAAAAACGAACCAGAAGACAGGGTCTTACACCAATGAAGACGTGTGGGCGGCATACGAAGGATTTAATAATACGCTGCTCGACCCGGATAAATATATCTATAAAACGACTTCGGCCTATGAACAGGCGGTAGACCGTGGTCATGGCGCAGCTGCTATCTGGTGTCAGCCTATTTACTGGGATATGTCAATGAACGCCTATAAACTGGCGAAGGCTCAGAAAGATAAAAAGAAAAGAGCCTATTACAAAGAGCTCTGCGAAAAGATATTCGCTGGAAATAAAGCCCAATATTGTCACTTTGATTTCGATAATAATAATGAAAATACCGGATGGTTTATCTATGATGATATCATGTGGTGGACGATCTCTTTGGCACGTGCATACGAACTGTTTGGTGTGGATGAATATCTGAAACTGTCTGAAGAGAGCTTCAGCCGTGTATGGTACGGTTCTAAAAAAGTAGGCGATACAGGATCATATGACAAAGAGAACGGAGGGATGTTCTGGCAATGGCAGCCGATCCATAATCCCAAGCCGAACAGACCGGGGGACGGAAAGATGGCTTGTATCAATTTCCCTACCGTGGTAGCAGCACTTACACTGTACAATAATGTTCCGAAGAAGAGAAAAGAATCAACCGAAGAATCACCCAAGTATCAGACAAGAGAACAGTATTTGGCTAAAGGCAAAGAGATTTATGAATGGGGAGTAGAAAACCTGTTGGACAAGAAGACGGGCCGGATAGCTGATAGTCGTCATGGCAACGGTAATCCTGCCTGGAAAGCGCATGTATATAATCAAGCTACCTTTATCGGTGCTTCCGTATTGCTTTACAAAGCGACTAAAGAAAAACGCTACCTGGATAATGCAATCCTTGCAGCAGACTATACAGTCAATGAAATGTCTGCGAAGCATAACCTGCTGCCCTTTGAAAGAGGAATCGAGCAAGGTATCTATACGGCTATTTTTGCAGAATACATAGCTATGCTGGTATACGATTGCGGACAAACACAATATATCCCGTTCCTGAAACGTAATATCGAGTCCGGTTGGGCAAACAGGGATAAGACACGTAATGTATGTGGCGGAGAATATGAGAAAGCATTACCGGCCGGTGCTGAGATAGACAGCTACTCGGCTTCCGGTATACCGGCATTGATGCTTCTGTTTCCGGCAGAAAAATAATCCGAAGAGAAACGGGGCAACGACCAGATATAAAAATGAAAATACACCTGAATATCATGAACAATAAACATTTACTGATTGCTCTCGGCTTGCTTCTTGCCTGCAATCATGCTACTTATGCGCAAAAAGGAAAAAGCAAAGAAGCAAAGACCACGTTTCAGACTTCTGAACCCTGGAAACCCGAAACAGACGTACGTGCTGATGCCACGATGGTATATGGTACACTGGATAAGCCCGGAGTAACTTTTGAACAACGCATTCAGTCATGGAGAGACAAAGGTTATCTGACGGAATTTATGACCGGAGTTGCCTGGGGAGACTACAAGGACTACTTTCTGGGGAAATGGGATGGAGTAGACGGGCATCTGAAAGAAGGACAGCGCGACCGTAATGGAAATGAAATAGCTCATGGTCATCTGATCCCTTATATCGTACCTACCGAAAGTTTTATCCGCTATATGCAGGAAACACAGATCAAACGGGTGATTGACGCCGGGATAACATCCATATATCTGGAAGAACCGGAGTTTTGGATGCGTGGCGGATATAGCGAAGCTTTTAAATCCGAATGGCAGAAATATTATAATTTCCCCTGGAGAGCTCAGCACGAATCTCCCGAAAACACATACCTTTCCAACAAACTGAAATATCATCTGTACTATAATGCGCTGGATAAGATATTCACTTATGCCAAAGAATACGGAAAATCGAAAGGACTGGATATCAAATGTTATGTGCCGACGCATTCTTTGATTAATTATACTTCCTGGCAGATTGTAAGTCCGGAAGCCAGCCTGGCTTCATTGGATTGTGTAGACGGCTACATTGCCCAGGTATGGACAGGGACTGCCCGCGAACCGAATTTCTATAACGGCGTGCAGAAAGAACGTGTATTCGAGAATGCGTTTCTGGAATACGGGTGTATGAAGTCGATGACTGCACCGCTGAACCGGAAAATGTATTTCCTGACAGACCCGATCGAAGACCGTGCGAAAGACTGGCTGGACTATAAAATCAATTATCAGGCCACTTTTGCAGCACAGTTGATGTATCCTATGGTAGATACCTACGAAGTAATGCCCTGGCCGGACCGTATCTATCAGGGACTGTACCGGATAGCGGGAACGGATCAGAAAGAACGCATTCCCCGCTCTTATTCCACCCAGATGCAGACAATGGTTAATACACTGAATGATATCCGTACTTCCGATAAAAAGATTACAGGTACACAGGGCATCGGTGTACTGATGGCAAACTCACTGATGTTTCAACGTTTTCCGAATCATAACGGTTACGATGATCCGCAATTTTCCAGTTTCTACGGACAAACTTTGCCTCTGTTGAAGCGTGGTATTCCGGTAGAGCTGGTACACATGGAAAATACCCCTTTCAAAGAAACTTTCAAAGGACTCCACATACTTGTCATGTCTTATTCAAACATGAAACCGATGAAACTGGAATATCACAACTATTTGGCTGATTGGGTGAAGAAGGGCGGAATACTTATCTATTGTGGAGAAGATATCGACCCTTATCAAACGGTACTGGAATGGTGGAATACAGATGGAAATGAATATAAAGCGCCTTCGGAACACCTGTTCGAGAAGATGAATCTATCCCGTAATCCGGGTGAAGGAACTTACCGCTATGGTAAAGGAACGGTGATTGTGATGCGTGAAGACCCCAAACATTTTGTTTTGAAAGCCGGAAACGATCAGAAATATTTTGAAACGATCGCATCCGCTTATCAGAAAAAGATTGGCAAAGAGATAGAAACCAAGAACAGCTTCATTGTAGAACGTGGTCCATATACCATTGCTGCTGTCATGGACGAAAGCGTTTCCAAAGAGCCACTGACGTTATCCGGATTATATATCGACCTGTTTGACAAAGACCTGCCGGTACTGACTTCCAAACAAATCCAACCGGGTGAACAGGGGTATCTTTATGATCTGAATAAAGTATCCGGTAAAATAAAAGCCAAAGTGCTCTGCGGAGCTTCTCGTATCTATGATGAGAAAGTCAGCAAACAAAGTTACTCTTTTGTAGCCAAAAGCCCGATAAATACAACTAATGTATCAAGAGTCCTCTTGCCTCGTAAACCAGAGAAAATACGTGTGAATGGAAAAGAGGAACAACCGGAATGGGATGAATCATCAAAAACTCTTCTGTTGAGTTTCGAGAACGATCCTGCCGGTGTGAATGTGTCAATAGAATGGTAAATAGATTAAATAAAACAGGTAATTAAATTATGAAACAACAACTGATGACGCTGTTGCTGGGAGCAGCCTCTGTATTTTGTAGCTGTGAGACCCAGCTGGAACAGCATGTGAAGAGCGAGTTGCGTGCTCCGGCTTATCCGCTGGTGAGCATAGACCCGTATACCAGTGCATGGTCTTTCACGGACAACTTATACGACGGTTCGGTCAAACATTGGAGCGGTAAAGATTTCCCTTTAATCGGTGTAGCTAAAGTCGACGGACAGACTTACCGCTTTATGGGAACGGAGGAACTGGAGTTGAGACCTCTGGTGAAAACTTCGGAACAAGGTAACTGGACAGGAAAATATACAATTCAGCAACCTGCCGACGGATGGCAAAATGTCGGCTTCAATGATGCTGCCTGGAAAGAAGGTGAAGGTGCCTTCGGAACCATGGAGAACGAACATGTAGCCAAGACCCAGTGGGGTGAAGAATTTATCTGGGTACGCCGTGTTGCTGATATTCAGGAAGACCTGACAGGTAAGAATGTATATCTGGAATATTCTCATGATGATGATGTGATTATCTATATCAACGGAATAAAGGTTGTAGACACAGGAAACGCTTGTAAGAAGCACGTACAGGTGAAGTTATCGGAAGAAGTGGTAGCGTCCCTGAAACAGGGAGAAAACCTGATTGCCGCTTATTGTCACAACCGTGGAGCGAATGGCTTGCTGGATTTTGGTTTGCTGGTAGAATTGGATAATAACCGTTACTTCAATCAGACTGCACAGCAGACTTCTGCCGATGTTCAACCTATGCAGACTTATTATAACTTCACTTGTGGTCCGGTAGACTTGAATTTGACATTTACCGCGCCCCTGTTTATGGACAATCTGGACTTGATGGCACGCCCTGTCAACTATATTTCTTATGAAGTCATTTCTAACGACGGACAGGCGCACCAAGTTGAACTCTATTTTGAAGCTGCTCCTCAATGGGCACTCGATCTGCCTCATCAGGAATCCGTAGCCGACAGCTTTACTGACGGTGATCTGTTGTTCCTGCGTACCGGCAGCCGTAATCAGGACATCCTGAAAAAGAAAGGTGACGATGTACGTATTGACTGGGGACACTTCTACCTGGCTGCTGAAAAAGAGAACAGCACCTATGCTATCGGTGACGGAAAGAAACTTCGCCAAAGCTTTACAGAGAACAAACTGGAAGCTCCTACCACCAATGGTTATGACAAACTAGCTTTAGTACGCTCACTGGGTGAAACAAAGAAAGCGAACGGACACCTGCTGATCGGTTACGATGATATTTACTCTATCCAGTACTTTGGTGAAAACCTCCGTCCTTACTGGAATCGTACAGGCAGTGAAACAATCGTATCACAATTCCAGAAAGCAGAACAGGAATATAAGACTCAAATGAAAAATTGTGCAGCTTTCGATAAGAAACTGATGGCGGAGGCTGAAGCGGCCGGCGGACGCAAGTATGCCGAACTTTGCGCTCTGGCTTATCGTCAGGCATTAGCTGCCCATAAACTGGTACAAGCTCCGAATGGTGACCTGGTATTCCTTTCCAAAGAGAATTTCAGTAATGGTTCCATCGGAACAGTCGATCTGACTTATCCGGGAGCTCCGTTGCTTCTGCTTTACAATCCGGAACTGGTCAAAGCTACCATGAACCATATCTTCTATTATAGTGAAAGCGGAAAATGGACCAAACCGTTTGCTGCTCACGACGTAGGTACATATCCGCTGGCTAACGGCCAGACTTACGGAGGCGATATGCCAATCGAAGAATCTGGCAATATGGTAGTCCTTGCTGCAGCGATTGCTGCTGTAGAAGGAAATGCCGACTACGCACAAAAGCATTGGGAAACTCTGACAACCTGGACGGATTATCTGGTAGAGTATGGTCTTGATCCGGAGAACCAACTTTGTACGGATGACTTTGCCGGACACTTTGCGCACAATGCCAATCTTTCTATCAAGGCTATCATGGGTATTGCTTCTTACGGCTACATGGCAGATATGCTGGGCAAAAAAGACATTGCTGAAAAGTACACGAAGAAGGCGAAAGAAATGGCTGCCGAATGGGTGAAGATGGCGGATGACGGCGACCACTACCGTCTGACATTCGATAAACCGGGAACCTGGAGCCAGAAGTATAATCTGGTGTGGGACAAATTGCTGAAACTACAGATTTTCCCGGAAAAAGTTGCTGAGACAGAAATTGCTTATTATCTTACGAAGCAAAATAAATACGGCCTTCCGCTGGATAACCGTGAAACTTATACCAAGACTGACTGGATCATGTGGACAGCTACCATGGCACAGGACAAAGCTACTTTCGAGAAGTTTATTGAACCGGTATATCTGTTTATGGATGAAACGACTACCCGCGTTCCGATGTCCGACTGGGTATTTACGGACAATCCGATTCAGAGAGGTTTCCAGGCGCGTTCCGTAGTTGGCGGCTATTTTATAAAGATGCTTGAAGAAAAACTAACTAAATAAAACAAGAACACCATGAAAAAACTCGCTCTATTAGCTTTTACTTTATTTAGTGCGTGGAATATGGATGCTAAAACGATTACCGGACCAGTGGACTATGTTAGTCCGCTGGTAGGTACTCAGTCCAAGCACGCCTTATCTACCGGAAACACTTATCCCGCTATCGCCCTTCCCTGGGGAATGAACTTTTGGGTTCCCCAGACCGGAAAAATGGGGGATGGCTGGGCATATACCTATGATGCCGATAAAATCAGAGGTTTTAAACAAACCCACCAGCCCAGCCCCTGGATCAATGATTACGGTCAGTTCTCCATCATGCCGATTACCGGTAAAGCCGTTTTCGATCAGGATCAGCGTGCCAGCTGGTTCTCGCATAAAGCAGAAACGGCTACTCCTTACTATTACAAAGTATACCTTGCCGACCATGATGTAGTAACCGAGATTGCTCCGACAGAAAGAGCGGCAGCATTCCGCTTCACTTTCCCTGAGAACGATCACTCTTATGTAGTTGTAGATGCTTTCGACAACGGTTCGTTTGTGAAAGTCATCCCTTCGGAAAACAAGATTATCGGTTATACGACCAAGAACAGCGGCGGTGTTCCTGCAAACTTCAAGAATTACTTCGTACTGGAGTTTGACAAGCCTTTTACTTATACGGCAGCTGTTGCCAATGGTAACATCGATACCAATAAACTGGAAGCCAACGATAAGCATGCCGGCGCATTGATCGGCTTTAAAACCCGTAAAGGCGAACAGGTAAATGTACGTGTAGCTTCTTCTTTCATCAGCCCCGAACAGGCGGAACTGAACTTGAAAGAGTTGGGCAAAGATAACATAGACCAGATTGCGGCAAAAGGCCGTAAGGTATGGAACGACGTTTTGGGACGCATCGAAGTGGAAGATGATGATATCGACCATTTGCGTACTTTCTACTCCTGCCTGTATCGTTCGGTACTTTTCCCCAGAAGCTTCTACGAAATAGACGCGAAAGGAGATATCGTTCACTACAGTCCTTATAATGGTGAAGTACTTCCCGGCTATATGTTTACCGATACCGGTTTTTGGGATACGTTCCGTTGTCTTTTCCCTTTCCTGAACCTGATGTATCCGTCTATGAACATGAAGATGCAGGAAGGATTGGTAAATACCTACAAAGAAAGCGGCTTCCTGCCGGAATGGGCAAGCCCGGGACACAGAGGCTGTATGGTTGGCAACAATTCGGCTTCAGTAGTTGCCGATGCTTACCTGAAAGGTCTGAAAGGATATGATATCGAAACCCTTTGGGAAGCTGTAAAGCACGGAGCTAATGCGGTACATCCGCAGGTTTCTTCTACCGGACGTCTGGGCTATGACTACTACAATAAGCTCGGTTATGTTCCTTACAACGTAGGCATCAATGAAAATGCAGCCCGCACACTGGAGTATGCTTATAATGACTGGTGTATCTATCAGCTGGGTAAGGCCTTGAACAAGCCTAAAAAGGAAATTGAGATCTTTGCAAAGAGAGCCATGAACTATAAGAATCTGTATGATCCCGAACATAAACTGATGCGCGGCAAGAATGAGGATGGCAAATTCCAGTCTCCGTTCAACCCGTTGAAGTGGGGAGACGCTTTCACCGAAGGAAACAGCTGGCATTATACCTGGTCCGTATTCCATGATCCTCAGGGATTGATCGACCTGATGGGCGGAAAAGACGGCTTCAACCAGATGATGGACTCTGTATTTATCCTGCCTCCTGTCTTTGACGACAGCTATTATGGCGGTGTCATCCACGAAATCCGTGAGATGCAGATTATGAATATGGGTAACTATGCACACGGTAACCAGCCTATCCAGCATATGCTGTATATGTACAACTACTCCGGTCAGCCGTGGAAAGCGCAGCACTGGATTCGTGAAGTGATGGATAAGCTTTATACTCCTGCTCCCGACGGTTATTGTGGTGATGAGGACAACGGCCAGACTTCTGCGTGGTATGTGTTCTCTGCTATGGGCTTCTATCCGGTATGTCCGGGTACGGATGAGTATATTCTCGGTACTCCTTACTTCAAACAGATGAAGCTGCATCTTGAAAATGGAAAGACAGTAACCATCTCCGCTCCAAATAACGGAGACGACAAACGTTATATCTCTTCCATGACCTTGAACGGCAAAGACCATACAAAGAACTACGTGACTCACGAGGACCTTATGAACGGTGCTTCCATCACTTTCAAGATGGATTCCAAACCCAATGAGCAGCGTGGTACCAAAGAAACCGATTTCCCTTATTCTTTCTCCAACGAATTTAAAAAGAAAAAGTAATTTATGAAGAAGCAAGTAAAATATATCAGTGCGGGTATGCTGGCAGGCATGCTCCTTTGTGGCGGTCAGATGCAGGCTGCAAATACGATGTCCGGAATGCATGTATGTGTGACGGACGCTATTCAGAAAGACAATCGTCCGGAAGTTTCCAAACGTCTTTTCCGTTCGAATGCGGTAGAAAAGGAAATCATCCGTGTGCAGAAACTTCTGAAAAACGAGAAACTGGCATGGATGTTCGCAAACTGTTTCCCCAATACCATCGATACTACCGTACACTTCCGCAAAGGCGCGGATGGCAAACCGGATACATTCGTTTATACGGGCGACATTCACGCAATGTGGCTTCGTGACTCGGGTGCGCAGGTATGGCCGTATGTGCAGTTGGCAAACTCCGATCCCGAACTGAAAGAGATGCTGGCAGGTGTTATCCTCCGCCAGTTCAAATGTATCAATATCGATCCGTATGCAAACGCATTTAATGACGGTGCCGTTGAAGACAATCACTGGATGAGTGACCTGACCGATATGAAGCCGGAACTGCACGAGCGTAAATGGGAAATCGATTCACTTTGCTACCCGCTGCGTCTGGCTTATCACTACTGGAAAACAACCGGAGATGCCAGCATCTTCTCAGAAGAATGGATTCAGGCTATCACCAATGTGCTGAAAACATTCAAGGAACAACAGCGCAAAGACGGAGTTGGCCCGTATAAATTCCAGCGTAAGACAGAACGTGCATTGGATACATTGAATAATGACGGACTCGGAGCACCAGTGAAACCGGTTGGTCTGATCGTCTCCTGCTTCCGTCCTTCGGATGATGCGACGACTCTTCAATATCTGGTACCTTCCAATTTCTTTGCCGTATCTTCATTGCGCAAAGCAGCCGAAATACTTGATAAGGTAAATAAGAAGACTGCTTTGGCTAAGGAATGCAAAGACCTGGCAAAGGAAGTAGAGACAGCATTGAAGAAATATGCGGTATACAACCACCCGAAATATGGTAAAATCTATGCTTTTGAGGTAGACGGCTTCGGAAATCACTTCCTGATGGATGATGCCAATGTACCGAGCCTGCTTGCCATGCCTTATCTGGGTGATGTAGATGTAAACGATCCTATCTATCAGAATACCCGTAAATTCGTGTGGAGCGAAGACAATCCTTACTTCTTCAAAGGCAAGGCAGGCGAAGGTATCGGCGGACCGCATATCGGTTATGATATGGTGTGGCCGATGAGTATCATGATGAAAGCCTTCACCAGCAAGGATGATGCGGAAATCAAAACCTGTATCAAAATGCTGATGGATACCGATGCCGGAACAGGCTTTATGCATGAATCTTTCCACAAAGACGATCCGAAGAACTTCACCCGTGCCTGGTTTGCCTGGCAGAATACGCTTTTCGGAGAACTGATTCTTAAGTTGGTTAACGAAGGCAAAGTAGATTTATTGAATAGTATCAATTAATAGAATACCATGAAAAAGTTATGTGTATGGGCAGTTGCCGCCCTCTTAATGGCAGCTTGTACACCGAAAGCCGAGAAAACAACGGATTCCGGTTTATTGCAAAGTAACTTCCAGATGGAAGTGGATGGAAAGAAAACAGATTTGTATACCTTGCGCAACAAGAACAACATGGAAGTTTGTGTAACGAACTTCGGTGGTCGTATCGTTTCAGTGATGGTACCCGACAAGGACGGACAGATGCGTGATGTAGTGCTCGGCTTCGATTCGATTCAGGATTATGTCAGCAAGCCTTCGGACTTCGGAGCAAGCATCGGCCGTTATGCTAACCGTATCAACCAAGGTCGATTTACTTTGGACGGTACTGAGTATCAGTTGCCTCAGAATAATTACGGTCACTGCCTGCATGGCGGTCCGCAAGGATTCCAGTACCGTGTGTTTGATGCCGTTCAGCCGAATCCGCAAGAACTGGAATTGACTTACACGGCAGAAGATGGCGAAGAAGGTTTCCCGGGAAATATCACTTGTAAAGTGTTGATGAAGCTGACAGACGATAATGCGATCGATATCCGTTACGAAGCGGAAACCGACAAGCCGACCATTGTGAATATGACTAACCACTCTTACTTCAATCTTGACGGAGACGCAGCCCGTAATGAGGCGCATCTGCTGACAATTGATGCTGACTATTATACTCCGGTAGACAGTACCTTCATGACTACAGGCGAGATCGCTCCGGTTGAAGGAACTCCGATGGACTTCCGCACTCCGACTCCGGTAGGCGCACGTATCAATGACTACGATTTCGTACAGTTGAAGAATGGTAACGGTTACGATCATAACTGGGTATTGAATACTAAGGGCGACATTACCCGTAAGTGTGCTACTCTCGAATCACCGCTGACTGGTATCGTACTCGATGTATATACTAACGAACCGGGTATTCAGGTATATGCAGGAAACTTCCTGGATGGTTCGTTGACCGGAAAGAAAGGTATCACTTACAACCAGCGTGCTTCCGTATGTCTCGAAACTCAGAAGTATCCCGATACTCCGAACAAACCGGAATGGCCTTCGGCAGTACTTCGTCCGGGCGAGAAATATATGAGTCAGTGTATCTTTAAGTTCTCTGTAAACAAGAATTAAAGATAAGTATATTATATCATTAGTTTATCCTATCCTGTCATTCAGAGCGTAGCGAAGAGTGACAGGATGATACTATTTTAGAAGCATGAAAAACAACCGAAGCAGATGGTATGCCCTTCTTTTAGTCGTGTTATCTATCATGACACCGTCAGTTGCACAAAATACAAAGTATGTCAACTTGTTTATCGGTACTTCCGGTGATAACGGACAGGTAGCTCCGGGCGCTGCCGCTCCTTTCGGAATGGTTTGTGTGTGTCCGGATAATGATCCGCGTAGCCATGCCGGTTATGATTATGCAGTGACGAAAGTCTCCGGTATCTCTGTCAACCGCCTCTCCGGAGTGGGATGTAGTGGCGGAGGAGGAAACCTGCGCATTCGTCCGGTAGCTCCTTCACAGGAATTGCATATTAAAAAGTCCCGCGAGAAAGCAACTCCCGGATATTACTCGACAGCTTTTACCAATGGTATCAAAACTGAATTGACAGCGACCAACGCTATGGCGGTGGAACGCTATAAATTTCCCCGAAGCCTTTCCGCTGCCCTTTGGATAGACTTCGCCTCTACGTTTGAAGACGTAGCTACCTGCCATTACAAACGTATATCGGAAACTTGCATCGAAGGCTATGTACAGGCAAAGAACGTCTGCGGACATGGATGCTACAAACTCTATTTCTCCTTAAATACCAGCCAGCCTTTCCAGTTGGAAGAACAGAAAGAGACGACTGCCTGCCTTACCTTTGGCAAAAAGGTACGTTCGGTGGAAGTCCGTATCGGACTGTCTGCGTTAAGTTCCGAACTGGCGAGCTGGGAATGTGCCCGTTGGGAAAAGATGGACTTCGAAGATGTGAAATCCCGGACCGCTGATCAGTGGGAAAAACAATTGTCAGCTATCGACGTCAAAGGAGGCAAGAAAGATGACAGGGTCATTTTCTATACTTCCCTGTATCGTACTTACCTGAGTCCGGCGGATGTCAGTTCTCCGGACGGAGCTTATCTGGGTACGGATGGAAAAGTGTATATCTCAGAAGACTTCCGATATTACAGTAACTGGTCGTTATGGGATACCTTCCGCACTAAATTTCCTTTGTTGGTACTGACCGAACCTGCGAAGATGCGGGATATGGCGACTTCCCTGATTCATCTGTATGCAACGGGAAAGAAAGACTGGTCCACCGGATTCGAGTCTACCCCGACAGTACGTACGGAACATGCCGTAATTCTTTTGTTGGACGCTTACCGGAAAGGAATTACCAACCTTGATTTCCGTAAAGGATACGCTGGTATGAAGCAGGAAATGGAGCGGTTGCCCATGCGTTCGCCCGACCAGAAGATGGAATCGGCATATGACTTGTGGGCAATGGCAAAGATTGCGGAAATCATCGGTGAAAAGGCGGATTCCGAACAATACCGGCAACGTTCGGTCTCTCTTTTTGAAGAAACATGGAAGAAGGAATTTATGAATGTGACTCCCGCTTTTGAAGTGATGAAGAACAACGGACTCTATCAGGGAACCCGTTGGCAATACCGATGGGCGGCTCCACAATACATTGATAAAATGATAGAATGGGTAGGGCAGGACTCTCTTCGTTTGCAACTTACCTATTTCTTCGACCATCACCTTTATAATCAGGGAAACGAACCGGATATCCATGTTCCTTACCTGTTCAACCGACTTGGGGCACCGGAGAAAACCCAGCAGATAGTACGCAGTCTGATGACCGAACCGATGATCCATAAATATGGAGGCAACTCGGAATTTAAGACTCCTTATCTGGGTAAGGCATTCAAGAATGCCCCCGAAGGGTATAGTCCCGAAATGGACGAAGACGACGGTACGATGAGTGCCTGGTACGTGTTCGGGGCAATGGGTTTCTATCCTCTGCTTGTGGGAGATGAATACTATGATCTGACCTCTCCGCTTTTCGACAGGGTACTGTTGCGGTTGACGAATGGAAACGTACTTACTATTCAGACAGAAGGACGGAAAAAGAAAGACGCACCGATCAAAAGTATCCATTTCAACGGGAAAAAGATTGCTGACTACCGTATATCTCACAATGAACTGATAAAAGGCGGAGAATTGATTTATAATTATAAATAAACCGAATTAAAACAAGGCTGACTAAAAAGTCGGTAGTATCTCCAAAAAAATATTCAAAATGAAACAGAAACGATCTTTTAAAATAGGTGTTGCGGGTACGCTGCTGACTGTCGGGTTACTGACAGCAGCTTTTACTACACGCACTGCCAGTGAGTCTGTAAGGGTGATGGACCGCCCCGACACAGAATCGACGAATGTGAATTATGTGAGCTATCGGGCCCCGCTCCGTCCGTTGAACTTTATTAAGCTGCCTGTCGGCAGCATCCAGCCGGAAGGCTGGGTAAAGAAGTACCTCGAACTGCAACGTGACGGGCTGACCGGACATCTGGGAGAAATCAGTGCCTGGCTGGAGAAAGATAATAACGCCTGGCTGACAACCGGTGGTGATCATGGCTGGGAAGAAGTACCTTACTGGCTGAAAGGTTATGGCAACCTTGCCTATATCCTGAATGACCCGAAGATGATTGCAGAAACAAAAACATGGATTGAAGGTGTATTTGCCAGTTGCCAGCCCGATGGATACTTCGGTCCTGTCAACGAACGGAACGGCAAGCGTGAATTGTGGGCACAGATGATTATGCTCTGGTGTCTGCAATCTTATTATGAATATTCTCAGGACCAACGGGTTATTGACCTGATGACGAACTACTTCAAATGGCAGATGACTGTCCCCGACGATAAACTTCTGGAAGACTATTGGGAAAACAGCCGTGGCGGTGACAACATCATCAGTATCTATTGGCTTTATAACCATACCGGAGATGCCTTCCTGCTGGACCTTGCCAAGAAGATTCACCGCAATACAGCCGACTGGACAAAATCAACCTCCCTGCCCAACTGGCACAATGTGAACATCGCCCAGTGTTTCCGCGAACCTGCCACTTATTATATGCAGACCGGAGATTCCGCCATGCTCAAAGCCTCTTATAATGTACATCATTTGATCCGTCGCACTTTTGGCCAGGTTCCGGGCGGTATGTTCAGTGCCGACGAGAATGCCCGTCTGGGATATATCGATCCTCGTCAGGGAGTGGAAACCTGCGGACTGGTGGAACAGATGGCTTCCGATGAGATCATGCTCTGTATGACAGGTGATCCGATGTGGGCTGAGCATTGCGAAGAAGTAGCTTTCAACTCTTATCCTGCCGCTGTGATGCCGGACTTCAAGGCTTTGCGCTACATCACTTGTCCGAATCATACTGTCAGTGACTCAAAGAACCATCATCCGGGTATTGACAACCGTGGTCCGTTCCTTTCCATGAATCCATTCAGCAGCCGTTGCTGTCAGCATAACCATGCACAAGGCTGGCCTTATTTTTCGGAACATCTGATATTGGCAACTCCCGACAACGGTATTGCTGCTGCCATCTATGCTGCTTGCAAAGCAAAGATCAAAGTGGGTAATGGAAAAGAAATCGTCCTTCACGAAGAGACTAACTATCCTTTTGAAGAAGGCATCAAATTCACCGTTTCTACCGATGAAAAGGTCGATTTTCCGTTCTACCTCCGCATTCCTTCATGGACTGAAGGAGCCGAAGTGCGTGTCAACGGAAAGAAGATCAGTGTGAAACCTGTATCCGGTAAATACCTTTGTATCGAACGCGAATGGGCGGATGGTGATAAAGTAGAAATGATTCTTCCGATGTCTTTGTCCATGCGTACGTGGCAAGTCAATAAGAACAGTGTAAGTGTGGATTATGGTCCGTTGACTTTATCTCTGAAGATTGACGAGAAATATATAGAAAAAGACAGTCGTGAAACGGCTATCGGTGACTCCAAATGGCAGAAAGGTGCTGACCCGAAGAAGTGGCCTACTACTGAAATCTATGCTAACAGTCCCTGGAACTATTCGTTGGTATTGGATAAGAAAGAGCCTTTGAAGAACTTCAAAGTCGTTCGTAAGTCCTGGCCTGCTGATAACTTCCCGTTCACGGTGGCCAATGTGCCTTTGGAAGTGAAAGCTACCGGCCGGATTATCCCCGAATGGCAGATTGACGAAACCGGACTTTGCGGTGTATTGCCCGAAGAAGATGCGGTGAAAGGCGCTAAAGAAGAGATTACATTGATTCCGATGGGAGCGGCCCGGTTGAGAATATCGGCTTTCCCGAATACAAAGGAGTAACTGGTGATGGAATCAGTTTACTTGAATTTGTTATAAGATAAATCATTTTGATTTAGAAAGATATAAGTGTTTATGATTGCATCATTGGCGAAATGACTGATTTGTGCTATTATTTGGAAAGAATGTTGCCTCCAAACTATCAGAATTTCGCCAATTTTGCAATCTAAATAAAAGATGTTCGTTGAACTAATTTATAATAATACTTATATCAACCATGAAGAATTTAGCATTATGGGCTGTTTCTGCCCTTTTTGTAGCTGCTTGTACCCCGAAAGCCGAGCAACCAACCGACTCCGGCCTGTTAAGAACTAACTTCCAGACTGAAGTAGGTGGTAAGAAAACCGATCTGTACACCCTTCGTAACAAGAACAACATGGAAGTTTGTGTGACGAATTTCGGTGGACGCATTGTTTCTGTGATGGTCCCCGATAAAGACGGTAAGATGCAGGATGTAGTTTTAGGTTTCGATTCTATTCAGGATTATATCAGCAAACCTTCTGATTTTGGTGCCAGCATCGGTCGTTACGCAAACCGTATCAATCAAGGTCGATTCACATTGGACAGCATTGAATATCAGTTGCCTCAGAATAATTACGGTCATTGCCTGCATGGCGGTCCCAATGGATTCCAGTATCGTGTGTTTGATGCTGTGCAACTGAATCCGCAAGAAGTGGAACTGACTTATGTCGCTGCGGATGGCGAAGAAGGTTTCCCGGGTAACATTACCTGTAAAGTCCTGATGAAACTGACAGACGATAATGCAATTGATATCCGCTATGAAGCAGAAACGGATAAGCCGACCATCGTAAATATGACCAATCACTCTTATTTTAATCTCGATGGTGATGCAGCAAGCAATGCAGACCACTTGTTGATGGTGGATGCCGATTATTATACTCCGGTAGACAGCACATTCATGACAACTGGCGAGATTGTTCCGGTAGAAGGTACTCCGATGGATTTCCGCACTCCGACTCCGGTAGGTGCACGCATTAACGACTACGATTTTGTACAATTGAAGAATGGAAATGGTTATGACCATAACTGGGTATTGAATGCCAAAGGGGATATTTCCCGCAAATGTGCTTCACTCGAATCTCCCAAAACGGGTATCGTACTGGATGTATATACCAACGAACCGGGTGTTCAGGTATATGCCGGCAACTTCCTGGATGGTTCTCTGACAGGAAAGAAAGGTATCACATATAATCAGCGTGCTTCCGTATGTCTTGAAACTCAGAAGTATCCGGATACTCCGAACAAACCGGAATGGCCTTCGGCTGTGCTTCGCCCGGGAGAAAAATACATGAGTCAGTGTATCTTTAAATTTTCTGTAGATAAGGAATAATCTGCTCGCTCCCAAGAAATAAAAAAAATATTTTAGTCTCACGGTCTCACTGTCTTTCTGTAAAGATCAGATAACTAGATGAATAATGAATGAGAGATACTTTCGAAGCAGGGTGTCTCTCATCGTTTTATCCCATAATATGCTCCCAAACAGTGTATCTCTCATCCTTTTTTAAGTTGTCTCTCATCATTCTTTCTGCTACAGACTACAGCTGTATTGATTTTACTCTGCCTATCATTTGTATGTTGTGACACTTATGTCCTTAGCATATCTCCCTTACATTCTTATATTATCTTACCGACATCTTCATCGTTCCACCCGAGTGAACTGATCATTGCACCCAGGTAAACCGATCGTGTCACAGACGTAGACAGTTCGTTCTACCCGGGTGGAACGATGAAGATGGCCCTACGAAAAACTGATAACAATAAGTGAAAATCAAGCGATTATAGGGTTGCTTGGACGAAGAGAAACGGTAAATCAGACAATAATTGCCGCAGTTTATAATTATGTCCGTTATTTGTTTGCCTTTAAAGTTTTGGCAATCTCTTCGACCATAAAAGGCGTATTCTTATTTATGTTTTCGCCTTCCAAATGCACTGTTGTGTATGCTTTTAGTACAAACATGTTTTTCTCGATAAATGATGTTTCATCTCAGCCTTAATTTTTTGAATGATTGTAGAATTCTTTTTTATAGGTTTTTCTATGATTAATTGAGCCAGCCTATTTGCCTTTTCTGCCTTTCCCTGTTTCATGTAGACATAATGTAACCTATAAAGAGGTATAAACCTTACAGGACACATTAAGGTAGCTTTCTCTAAATGATGTTTGGCTGCATCATATTGTTTTAGGCCAATATATGCCTCTGCTTGTACTAATTCTAAATTGTAATCTGACCAATAATTACAGCAAATAGCCGTTATTGCTAAGCATTCTTTATATTTTTCGGCAACACAAAGTTCGGCAGAGTAATTATATAAGAAATAAGGATTTCTTCTAAAAGTATGTAGTAAATTATGGTATCGTGGTAACATGTCATTGGTTCGTCCACAGAGCGACATATGCGCTACTTTTCCCCATTCCAGTTCTGCTTTAATTCTGCTCACCACTTCAATAAGCAAAAATAAACTTCCTATTAATAAGAAAAAAGCAATTCCTCTTTTTATAATTGTTGTTTTTTGAAACAAGGTATTTTCATAGGCTTTTCCTATTAAAGTACTAACACTTAATGCACTAATAATCCAAATGAAGGGATAAGTGAATGGATAAGAGAAAAAAGAAAAAACTGCAATGGAAAGTAAAGAGAGCAGAGACACATATCCTGCTTTGGTTGGGTGCTTCCTGTGACAAAGAATCAAGAAAATACCAGCAGCTATCAAAAGTACCCAAGTTAGAATACCAAACTGGACTCCGACAGAAAGGTATTCATTAAAAGGACTCTTAATATTGTCTGCTAAAATTGCAAATTGACTATCCGGATGTTCCTTGAAATATTGGGCTTGATAATCCATATAGTGTGCGCTGAATCCTCCGACTCCATATCCTGTAAAAGGCTCATGTTTTATCATTTCCCATGTGCAACGCCATATTAATAATCTACCATCTGCCGAATCTTTTTTTAGATGATAGACTGTTACAGAAATGACAAATATGCTAATCAGCAGAAAGGATAGACAGAGTAAGAAGCTACCGATATGTTTTTTATAGTGGAACTTATTCTTGTTTTGGTGAATAAAGTAAATTACTAATACGGTAAATATACTAATTGACCCGGCGCGAGATTCTGATAGCAATACTCCTAAGACAATAACAAACAATGCACACCAACTGGCCCATTGAACCTTTTTGTTTGAATATTGTAAAAAATAGAAGGTAAATGGTAACCCTGCGCATAAACTTCCTGCAAAACCGGCAGGATTATCAAAGCTACCGACAACATTGTAGGTGATGGAATGTGAAGACAGTATATTGAAAAATTGTAATATACCGTATCCGGCTTGAAGAAAACAAGATATAATAACCGTGTAGTAACAACATTTTGCATTGCAAACAAACCTTTTTCCCAGGAAAAGATAAAATGAAAAAAGACATCCAATTACTCCTAATCCTGCGAACATAAAAATCCATTTAGGGAAAATTTGGGAATCTGTAAATGTGTTTGCATTTACGAATAAGACTCCCAAACTCAACAGAAAATATAGAATAGAAGAAACTGGAATGCTTTTCATTTATTTATATTAGTTGCTGTTTCAAGGCTCTAAGACGAAATATTTGGTGAAATCTTCACTGTGAGTCGCACCTTTTTCGTCTTTGAAGAAAAGATTTCCGTAGCAGGTTCCTTGCAGCTTTCCTTCGACTTCGTTATATTTTACAATTGGCAGGTCGTTGCATGTAATCTCTATTCCGGAGTAACTAATACACTCTAATTCATTTTTTATCGGATATACTTTTTTATTCATTTTGTCATATCCATAAATCACAGTTAGTTTATAATGCGCATCATAGCCGTCCCTGCTGGAATAAATAATACCGCTTTTTTTCCTGCATTCTAAGATTTCGGTGCTCCAATTTGTCAAGGAGTCAATTTTAAATTCATCAGCTACACAAAATAAAGAGCCTTTTTCGATATTGTATGAACCATTTTGGATTCTTGACACAGTGTTTTGCAAGAGGTGAAGTATTTCTTTTTTTCTTTCTTGAGAGATATCTTTTTTGAGAAAAGAGTAGTCAATTTGAAAAACAGAACTCATGACTTCCCATAATTTATATTCCTCATGATTAACTTTTTCTTTGACCCACTGTGGTACTTCGTCCAATTTGGAGTATTCCTGAGCATTGCATTTAAATGGCAGATTACAAATCCCTGCAAAAAATAGGACGAATAATAATTTATAGATGGACGTATGATTGGTACTTAGAATGTTGTTCATGGTGACTATTATTTTTAATTGTTCTATAACTTTTTTCAAGATCTGAATAGAAAATCACAAAAGAGTACTAACTGTACCAAGATTAATCTTGTGTATATTCAAATTGATCATGGGATCATGAATCCTGTCTTTTGTACAGTTACCTCAACCTTTCTGGATCCATCTTTGAATGATAAAGTTCCGCTACACGATGCGGCTATTAATTTCTTATCCTTATCGTAAGAAACACTGGAAGCACCAGAAAAACTCGGGTCATTTCCTAAATATGGTGATCCCGTATAAACACTCGATGACGTAATTGTAACATCATCATCGGATTTTTTGTAAGTAACAGCAGCTTTTATATAGGGACCTAAGCTATGTGTATACAATGTACATCCATTTGTCTTATATTCAGCTCCTCCTTCTGGTGATCTTGTTGCTATTCTGCCAAAATATTGTGAGTCTGATAGGGTGGTGCCATCTTCATCTGCTATATTTAGGAATCCTTCATATTTATTAATCTGCCCTTTTTCTATTCTTTCACAGATGTTGTTGATGCAATCATAGATTTCTTTTTTCCTTTTTTCTGAAATATCCTTTTTTAAAAAGGAATAATTTATTTCATACCTTGAACTCATGGTTCTCCATAGTTCGTATTCTTTAGGTGTCACTTTTTCACTAACCCAATCAGGAATAGTATTGAGAGGAGCGTACTCTGGATTTTCTTCAAATGATTGCATCGGTTCATTTACAACCCAGTCTTCATTTTGTTCGCATGCCATTAGTGATATAAAAATACATAATGACATTAAATGTCTTAATCGATTCATAAGTGATATTTATTTAAAATTAAATGGATGTCATGTTCTTTTTTAGGACTTCATACTCTTTTTGCAAAGGTACGAATCTTTTAAGTGTGAAAAAAGGGAATGTTACACTTGTTTTTGTGGCTTATGATTGATATTCAAACTATTATCATTGCAAAAAAAAGGTATTATCCATTGAATTGTAACAATCGTCCTATTGTTTTAATCTAAAAAAGTCTGATTTCAATACAGACACCCTATTTATTACTTGGGGAATGCAATAAAGAAATTCCGGTAAATCAGACAATAATTGCCGCAGTTTATAATTATGTCCGTTATTTGTTTGTATTCTAATAATAATTAGAGTATATTTGTAAGAATGTATAACACAATGAAGTTAACTTGACTTCATCAACAAAACTATTATATGATGAAAAAAATCCTTTTCTTAATGGTGATCTGCGTAGCCACATCGCTTACTTCTATTTTACCGGCTTCGGCTCAGAATTCAGACCAGACCGACGAGTACAAAACTTTACTAAAAAAGATCATGACGCTTTCCGGCAGTTCGGCATCCTCTGAAGCTATAATGTCTCAATTGATGGCGAGTATGAAAAATGGGCCTTTCCAACAAGATGAGGCTTATTGGAAAGATTTTGCTTCAAAATGGACACGGAAGATTGAAGATAAAGTCATGGAAGTATATGCTCCTATTTACCAGCAACACATGACATTGGATGAACTGAAAAAAGTGGTTGCTTTTTATGAATCTCCTGCGGGAAGAAAACTTGGGGAGACTGCAACTGCCGTTGCAACTGAATCAATGCCGATGATACAACAGCTGTCAATGGAAATGGTGCAGGAAATGATGCCGAAGCTTCAGAAATCAAGAGAGTTGGTAAGGGATGACGCTGCCGAACAGGCCAAGACACGCGATCAAAAGTTATTTGATGCGGCTTATACAGCTCCTAAAGATAGCATAGAGATCGTTGCCGATAGAACCTATGAGCATGGCATGGGTACAAAGCCTTTATTGCATTCTATTGAAAGAAGGAAAGATGATACTAAAGTAACGTTCCTGCAACCCATCTATTTCGACTGGCAATGGATGTACTATAGCCCGGGATTTAAAATAGTAGATAAGAAAACCGGTGATGAATACATGGTGAGAGGATACGATGGTGGCGCACCTATGGATAAGTTGATGATTATTAAAGGTTGCAATCGTAAATACATATATGTCAGCCTGTTGTTCCCCAAATTGAAAAAGAACGTGAAGGAAATCGATATAATAGAGGCGCTGACTGATAAAGAGGAGTTGCCTTCCAATGATGACGGTAAAGCTAAGTCTTATTTTGATGTAAAAGTGGACGATTATTTGGTACTTTCCAGAGAAAACAAGAAAGTCTATTATTGATTGGACAGATTTATCTATCATTGAAAATGAATATAACTATAAAAAAACACAATGGTTTGGATTATAACCATTGTGTTGATGTCCATTGATATATATATAGTATTCATGGACCCTTTGGAACGGCAATATGATTTGACGCAAGTTGTAATAGCTTGGTATCTTGTAACGTTGCTGCTTGACTTCCTTTTTCGTCATAATAAAATTTATGGGGTGATAAGGAACATTATAGCCACAGTGCTTCTCTGTGTATTCTATTTTGTATTTCCTTAAATGTATAATAATATGAGATATGCAGTTGTTTTGATAATCAATATTATATTGGTGTTGGCAGGCTTCTTTTTACTTTTTGGTGATCCTTTGAATAAACAGCTTCCAACGAAAATGATAGCTATTTGGTTCATTGTTTTAGTGATATTAGATTATCCTCTCCGTCATAATAAAATATACAAAGAGATAAGAATATTGGTATACATTATTTTTTTTGCTCTTCTATATTGGTTGTTTCCGACATAGGTAAATCATTGTTTTATTCATATTCATGCTCAAATAAAATAGCCTGTTAATGGATTTGTATAATGGGAATGTTTTATCTTTGCAGTGTTTAAAATAAGATACGATGAATAAAAGAGTAACAATACAATTCGCTGACTTTATAAAGAGTAGGTTGGCAGGTGGTTTGCTCTGTTGCCTTGTATTGTTGGCTGCTTATCTGTTTCAGATGTTTTTCCCAGGAATGTATGTTGATGCATTTTCGTCATCTTTTTATCTTTTTGCGTGGCTGATTCTCTTTGTGGGCGCACTCCTATGGACACTTCGTGAGAAAGGAACATCTGGATTACCCTCCGAGATAACTGATTGGCAATGCATTGCTGCCTTTTTGTTGATTGTTGCAAATCAGATTTATGTTGTTATGCCTAAGGAGGTTCACGTTGAATTGGCTCCTGTACTATCTGCTTATACTTTACCTGTGCTGGTCATTGTCGGTTTGGCAATAGCAGGGATAGTTAAGTTGTCTATCTCATTCTATCGTTCATTGGAAATTGAACGGCAAAAAACAATTCTTCAAGAGAAACGGCTTCAGGAACTGCTGTCTTCTCCTCCACCTGTGTTGGAAGGCGTCATATTTGTGCGCAGACTTTTAGAAAATCAATCTATATATCAATTAACTGCCAGTGAGAACCTTACATTAATAGAAGGATGCCGTGCGATTGATCCTGACTTTTTTGTTTGGTTAAAAGATAAGCAAATAAAAATTCCTCCACGTCATATTGTATATTGTGTACTTATTAGGATGAGGAAAACTAAGAAAGAGATTTTGTCTATTTTTGATATTAGCGATGGTGCTTGCCGTGCCATGAGGTCTCGTGTCCGTGCGAGCTTAAGTATAGAAGATGAGGACATGGAAACCTTTTTGCAGGAGTTACATTAGGTAATCTCTAGTATGTTTATTAGTCCTATAAAAGAATGGATTGCTGATATAAATCCTCCCATAATAGCATAGTAAAACCATACGCGTTTATTCGAATATTTGTTTTGAGGGAATGTGTCGATGGCTCCGATTATGAGCACAATCCATGCTAGAAGTTCAAAGAAAGTAATAAGGAAGTCTTGAAGAGAATAATTTATGTTGTAAATAAAACGATCTAAGTAGCACATCGCTATACTGATGCACCACATTAAGTTGTACAGAATTATATATCGAATTAATTTCACGCTTTATTTTTTTATACAATTCTCATATCCTCTGTCGGCAATCCTTTTGTTTCTGTCATATTTTGCAGCTGCCTGTGTTAAGCAACCAGATGGCATTGCACCATTTTGACAGTTAGCGACAGCATTGTCATAATCAGCTTTTGCCTGCCTATATGCTGCTTGTTTTTGTTCTTCACAGCTACTAGTACTTCCTCCTTCTTCGCGTGTTTTCAGGAGTTTTACTTTTGTAAGTTCGTTACTTTCTGCATATAGTATAAAGAGTTGTGTCCGTTCATCTGCGTTTAATCTTAAAAATCCTGTATGTTTACTCAGGTTTTCTTTAGCTTTTGCCAGTTGCTGTAGTTCATTTTCTAGATTGGCTTTCCTCATGAAGTCTTCCACGTAGTCATCATCATTCAGATTTTCCATAAGTTTGTCATATTCTTCTTCACTTAAAGTTGAAGTGTACTCATGGAACTTATCTGCTAAAAGCTCGGAGCTCATTTCGAATTCCCAAAATTCATCTGAACTGGCGATGGAATCAATAAGAGTGCTTCCATTATTTATCATTTTTGATGAAAGTGCACGTGTATTAGTTACCTCGTTTTTTTCTATTTCGTCAGAGTAATATCCGTCTGCGCTACAACTATAAATAAAAAAGGAAGCTACCAGTCCGCAGGCTAATGCCATTACATAATACAAAGTGTATTTTTTCTTTTTTGTGATCATATTCTGTTTTATTTAAATGTGTATGCAAAGTAACGAAAAATAGACTTATTTTAGGGATAATAATCATTCAATAAAAGGAAAATATTTGGTCTAGTGTCAATTTGGTCATGTTTGTGATGTTACAATTTAGTGTAAAATATGAAGGAGAATCGCTCCTAGAAAGCTCACAGGCGCTATATGATAGCTTATTGGTGTAACACATTCGTTGTTAAGGTTTAGTCCAGTCGTTATTATCCGAAATAAAAAATTAAGCTTAACTACTTACTGATAAGTACAAGACTTGATAATGAGAAGTACTTAAGTTGTCTGATTCTTGTACATCAGTTGAGTAAAAGATGTACAACGTTGGAGTAGACGATGTACTACGATTGAACTAAAGATGTACAGCGTTTGATCTATACTATTAGGATGTCAAATCTGAAAGGGCTGAATGTTGGTATCACTTTAAAGGATAATATTCATTCAAAAAAGGATAATATGTGGTCAGAGAAGGAAAGTTTGGGGTATTTCGGTTGTTACAATATTAGGGAAAATAAAAAAATATCCTCGCTGTAATCCTCCTGTGGCACATTCTACATGCTGTAGGAGTGTAACGCCCTCTTTTTCTATGGCAAAAGAACTTGTAAATTTGCAGAAAAATAACACGAAATCATTTATCTCTATTTTTCTGATAATTATGAAAATATTCACAAAGTTGGTATCTGTCTTTTTGCTCGTAGCAATTGGTAGTCTCTTTTTCTTTTCATGTGCTGAAAAAGAAAAATGCACTCCAATGGTTTCATTCCTTGAAACCGCTCTTCAGCAGGCAGGAGAGAACCGTGTGGAACTGGAAAAGGTCTTATCTCATTATAAAACTGATCCGGCGGATAGTTTGAAATATAAGGCCGCTTGTTTTTTGATAGAGAACATGCCTTATTACACCTATTATAAGGGCAAGCAGTTGGACCGATATCTTACTTACTATACTTTACTACAGGAAACACGTGGATTGGGGATTTCTCCCCAAGTAGTGGCTGACTCTGTTTGTCACATGTATGGGGCATTGTATTTAGATTCTTTGCAATCCTATAGAGATATCGAAACTGTTGATTCTGCTTATTTATGTAATAATATTGAATGGTCATTTAAGGTGTGGCAGGAACAACCATGGGGGAAACATGTTTCGTTTGCAGATTTTTGTGAATATCTTCTTCCTTATCGTATTGGTGACGAGACCTTGACTAGCTGGCGTGAATCTATTTATCAGAAGTATAATCCCTTGCTCGATTCTTTACGTGCATCCGGAGTACTTGATAAAGAAGACCCGATTGTGGCAGCCCGTTGTTTGCTCGATTCAATTCGTAAAGGAGGAGCGGTATTTACTACTGCTGTTCCTGCCAGCCTTCCTCATGTGGGACCGGAAGTTGCGCAACTGAAAGCAGGTAGTTGCCGGGAACTTTCAGACTTTGTCGTTTATGTTTGTCGTGCGTTGGGTATTCCGTGTTCAATTGATTTCATGCCGATTCGCGGTGATGAGAATGACAGCCATCAATGGGTGGCATTTACAGATAAGTATGGCATACTTTATTATCATGAATTTCCTAACGGTGTGAGTGAAGTACGAAAAGACGCAATGTGTGGAATGCCCAAGATAAAGGTCTATCGTAATACCTTTAGTCTGAATCGTGCTATGCAGGAAGAAATGCTGAAATTGGATACTGCTATTGTTCCTCTTTTCAAAGATCCGCATATCGTAGATATTACTTTCCCTTATACCAAAGATTTCAAGAAAGAACTCCACATACCAAAGGACGCTCTATATAAAGGTAAGCCACGTTCAAGAATTGCTTATCTATGTGCCAGCAAACGGATGGATTGGGAGCCTGTTGCATGGACAGAGTTCGATGGTAAAAACATTGTCTTTACGGATATACAAAAAGGACCTGTCATACGGGTTGCCACTTACGAGCGAGGACGACTTCGTTTTTGGACCGATCCTTTTGAAATCAATGTTTCCAATGAGTTTCATTTTTTCACTCCTTCGGATAGTGTACAGGATGTTACTTTGTTCGCAAAATATACTTTGCGGGCAGATGAGATGTTTTTGAATCGTATGATAGGCGGAACATTTGAAGGAAGCAATGATCCTGATTTTCGTGAAAAAGAAGTCTTGTACTTGATAAACGAGAAACCGAAAAGATTACAGACTGTTGTTCAATCGTATTCTTCAAAATCGTATCGCTATGTCAGATATATAGGTCCCAAAGATTCACACTGTAATATTGCGGAGGCGGCTTTTTATACTCCTAATGATACCGCTTCTTTAAAAGGTAAAGTTATAGGTACTCCCGGATGTTTTCAAAAAGATGGTTCGCATGAGTATACAAATGTATTTGATGGGGATGTCACAACTTCTTTTGATTATATTGAGTCTTCCGGTGGCTGGTCAGGGCTTGATCTTGGAACTCCTAAGCAGATTGGGAAGATTGTTTATACGCCTCGGAACTATGATAATTATGTTTGTCATGGAGATGATTATGAACTATTCTACTGTAGCCAAGATAAGTGGAAATCTCTTGGAAAGCAAACCTCCTATGCGGATTCACTAGTATATAAGAATGTCCCTATAAATGTATTGCTACTTTTAAAAAATCATGATCGTGGAATACAAGAGAGAATTTTTACTTATCAAGAAAGAAGTCAAGTGTGGAAATGAAATATATATAATTATTGTAGAGATAAATTTAACGAATACTAATGAATGGAGGTTACGTAAATGAAATTTAAACTGTTTATTATTTTGTTTGTTTGTATGTTTTTGGTTAACTGCAGCAATCCTAGAAAGGCTTCCATATATTATAATGAAACCTTTGAGCATGTTTGTTCTTTGGCAAATAAAAGTAAAGAAGCCTTTTGTGTGGTTTTAGTCGATTCTACTCAAAGACTATCTCAAAAGTATCTTTTGAACCTAAACAATACGAACTTAGTATCTGAGAATAAAGTAATTTATAATATTTTGGATATTAATTCTTTATCAAATGAATGGTATATGAAATGGTTATGTCCAGTATCGTTGCCTTTAACTTGTGTGTTCTCATCAGATGGAGTACTTATTGATTTGATACCAGGGGCGACAAAAGAGACATTTTTGTATACAAAAGAAATTCTTTCTAGCTTGACAATGACCAAGTTTCATTATCCTAACCGATTTAATTTGAGTAAGTCTAGGATTATTCCTTTATTAAATCAAATTTTGGAATGTAAGACGAATTTAGATCAGGGTATATATATTCCAACTATATTGAACAATTCTATTGATTCGTTAAAATATCCTTATCCTTATTATCTAAAGATTATTGGAGGATTAATGGAGGAGGATACTGTTAAATTAAGAGCTGTGGCTGATTCGATGATTGAATTAGAAAATCCTTATTATTTAGAGTTGTTTCGAAAAGAATTTATTGTCGCAAAAAAAATTCTAAATCCCTATTTTAATATAAATAATGAGCCTAATATTATAGTAAATAAAAATCAGATATCTCTCAAAGGAAAAATAGATAAGGATATTTCCTTTGCAATTTCTATTTGTAATGATGGAGGTCAACCATTGAATATACTTAAGATTTTCACGAGTTGTTCATGTTTGAAACAAATAGATCATGTGGAAGAATTTGTTATTACTCCTAAAGATTCTGTATGGGTCAAGTTTAATTTTAAATCAGAGGAACAAGGAGAAGTTGTCAGAGATATTTTTATAACTTCAAATGCCATTAATAAGCCAATATTATATGTAAAAGTATTGGCTGATATATCATAATTGTTAAATCTTTAAATTTGAAACAATGAGAAAGTTATTTTTTTATGTTTTTAGTATTTTTTTATGTATGCAAAGTTGTTCACAGAGTGATGACCTGATTAATGGGAAATTTGATTTAGAGGAGGAAAAAATGCAGCAAGAAATCTCTTTTCCTGATCATATCGAAGCCTATGGAAAAGCTGTAGCCAAAGAATTGCGTGTTACAGTATTAAGATTAAACGAAATGAATGTCGATTATTCTAAAGCTACTGGTACTAAGGAGTTTCGTGAGAAATTCTATAAAGATTGGTTTGATGCAAATCCTACTATTGCTAAAACCCGAGCAACAGGGGTACCATTAACATCAATAATGGACCCGATTGAGTTTGCAGAAAGGTATAAAGCATTAACAGAAATTCAATTAGACTTTGTTCAGCGGATTATTAAAGAATGTGGTAAAAGCACATCTTATTTAGATTTGAAGAATAGATTGGTTGACATGAAGGAGAAGGTTTGTGCAATAGTCCCGGAAATAGAACAAGAAAGACTATTGAATGTTATTTCTGTTTTATATTATGCAGTACAAGAAATATCTCATCTTGAAGACCAAGGTTTGATGCTTAGAACTCCATATAATGATATTCGCATCTCAAAAATTAAAACAAGAGGAAACTGGGAAGGCGGTGGTGGTTTAGTGTCTGGTTGTACTAAATTTCTGTCAACCGTTTGGACTATTGCTGTCGGTGAACCAACTATTATTGGTGAAGGCGTAGCTGCTGTTGTTACGGCTGTTACTGTCGTTGTTGTTGCTGGTGTTGTGATGTATGAAGTAGTAGCATGTGCAGCAGATGAACTGAATAAAGATGATTGTACAAATAGATTTGTTGATTGCATAAATTCTGGTGGAGAATGGACCAAGAAGAACTCAGGTGGTTGGGGACGTACAATGTGTGAATTATGCTATCGTTATTGTGAAACACAAGGAGTTTGGGAGTGCCCTCGTCCTGTGTTTTAAAGAATATATTATTATGATTGGTTTAGAAATTAACATTAATGGTCGGACAAAAATAGTTGCGGCCTCAGACGATTTTATATCTTTAATTTTAACTAATGGATATACCTCAAATCGAATTATACTAAAAGGCGGTGATATTTTACATTACTTAACTTGGCTTGATGGTAAACCTGAAGTTGGTGATTCCATTTTAATGAAGATAGTAGATACAGATGAGATGTCTCCTGTTTTAACAATGGAAAACTGTGATAGGAAAGAAATAAAAGCAAGGTATGAACGACTTAGAGTTGAACTACAAGAAAAAGGACTTATATAAGTTACTATGAAAGGTCTTATTATAAAATTAAAGGATACAATGTTTAAGGCGGGTATCCCTAACTATGGAGTTAGTCTTATAGTAAACATAACTCGCTATGATGGCGCTTTTTGGAGTGTTGGTGGCCTAAGGATGCCTGGCGAAATTCATGTTACATGGAATGGAGGAATGCTTGAAGTAGGGGACGAAATAGAGGTGGAATTTGCGGAATTTGATGAAGCTACACCTCCAGTTGCAGAAGAAAGTCACAAATCTCTGTTAGAAGCTGCATTGTCATATGTGGACGACAATCCGGAACAGTGGAATTATAAGCTTGATACTTATTATCGATTGAAAAAAATATTGGAGGATGAGAATATTATTGAAAAGGAATAAGGCAAGTATAAATTCACTAGATGCAATTCTTCGTAATATGGGAAGACAACTACTATTACATAAAGTATTATGTATATAAGAATATAACTAATGAGATTAACAGTGATAATAATACAATACTTTATCATTATCTTATGTATAGGTGGTCTGTTTGGGTATTCACAGCTATTAACAGACCCCTATATTGTACCTAAATGGTTATTTGTTACGTTCATAGTATTGGTTATGGGGCTATATTGTTCTATCAGGATATTACAGGGTAAATCTGTAAAGATAGATACTAGGAAGCTAGGGCTAATTGTTATAAGTTGCTGTTTCTTGCAAACAGTTTATGGCTTGTTACAGTACTTTGATTTAGTATCTTTTCATTCTGTTCATACAATAACAGGCTGCTTTGATAATCCAGCCGGATTTGCTGCTTGTCTTTGTGCTGGGCTACCCTTTGCAGGCTTTTTGCTATTGCAGAACAATAAAAAATATATTAGATATTGTGGTGGGATAGTTGTAGTTATTATCGTAATGACGGTTATTTTGTCACAATCAAGAGCTGGGATAATTAGTATTGCAACGATATGTGCTATATTCTTGTATCAAAGACTTAATCGGAAACGAATATGGAAATGTTTGCTCTTATCTTGTTGTCTTATCTTGTTGTTTGGGTGTTATTGGATGAAAAAAGATTCTGCAGATGGGAGATTGCTGATTTGGCAATGTAGTATAAATATGGCAAAAGAGGCTCCTTGGATAGGTCATGGAATTGACAGTTTCGAGGCGCATTATATGGATTATCAAGCAGATTATTTTAAGAAGCATGGGCAAAGTCGTTATGCTATGTTAGCGGATAATGTAAAGCAACCATTCAATGAATATCTCGGAATTCTTCTGAATTTTGGGATTGTTGGTTTATTAATGTTGCTCATGTTAATAGGGGGAATTGGCTATTGCTATCACAAAAATCCTAATGTGGAAAAGAAAATAGCTCTTTATTCTTTAACCTCAATAGGAATATTTTCATTGTTTTCCTATCCATTTACATATCCTTTAGTTTGGATTGTGACATTTTTGAGCATATTTATGATAATCGGTGGGCATATAAAAACTTTTATTACCAGAGTCTGGATAAAGAATATAGTTTGTATATCTGTCTTTATATCTTCTCTTCTGGGTGTGTATAAATTAGTAGAGCGTACACAAGCTGAATTAGAGTGGGGACGAATCTCCAAACTAACTTTCTCCGATTCTTATAATGAGACACTTCCCGTATATGAAGAATTGGAGAAAGCATTTGTGAATAATCCTTATTTCCTTTACAACTATGCAGCTGTTTTATTAGAAAAAAAACAATATAATAAGAGTTTGGAGATTGCTTTAAAATGTCGTCAATATTGGGCAGATTATGATTTGGAGTTAATAATTGGGGAAAATTACCAGCAGCTTAACAAACCTAAACTGGCGGAAAAATATTATAATAGTGCATCTATGATGTGTCCTTCGCGCTTTCTACCTCTTTATAAACTATTCCATTTATACAAAACGAATGGTGAAAAAGAACGATCGCTTGCTATGGCTGAGGCCGTTATTAGCAAACCGATGAAAATTAAGACAACTACTATTAGGATGATGAAAAGAGAAATGGAAAGAGAAATACAAAAAATGAATATGTCTATAAAACTAGAATGAATATGGAATTAATACGGTTGTTGTCAATCACTTCGCTTGTGCATTTAGGAATCTACGGATTGTTTATTGTGTGATAATAGAAATAAATATAGTAACCGAATGAGAATTTATAAAACACTAATGAATAAAACATTCATTTATCTGCTAATAGCAGTATTGGCAGCTTGCAAAAGTACTCCTTACTCTGATGAAACTACTAAAAGTGACCTTCGTGCGCCTGCTTATCCGTTATTAACTTTGCATCCGCATGTGAAACTTTGGTCTATGACGGATGAACTGAACAAACAGAATATGACTTTTGGCGGCAGCACACAACTTCCTTTTGTTGGCTTCTTACGGGTAGACGGTGCTATGTACCGTTTTATGGGTAGTAAAGAACTGCCGATGCAAGCTATCGCTCCGATGGCGCTTGACCATGAAAAGTGGGAAGGAAAGTTCACTTCATTAGTTCCTGATGAAGGATGGGAGCAACCGGATTTTGATGACAAGTACTGGCAATTGTCAGAAGGGGCATTTGGCACGCCTGGCATGTGGGAAGCAAGAACACAATGGACTTCTTCTAATATTTGGGTACGAAGAGAGGTTGAAGTTGATCCGTATCTTCTGGAGCATAAAAAGATTTATTTGCGCTATTCTCATGACGATGTATTTCAATTGTACATCAATGGGAAGCAATTGGTGAATACCGGATATGACTGGGGAGCAAACTTTAAAGTGGAAGTCCCGGACTCAATTCTGCAAACAATGAAAAGTGGAAAAGCGTTGATTGCCGCTCATTGTGAGAATCGTGTGGGAGGAGGATTGGTAGACTTCGGACTCTTTGCCGAGGAACCGACTATGCCGGTGGAAAAGGTAGCCCCCATCTCTTATGAAAAAGAGTGGACGGGAAGATATACTATGGAGCAACCTCAGGAAAATTGGGAAGCCAAAGAGTTTGACGATACAACATGGACAGAAGGACAGGCGGCCTTCGGCACGGATGATCAACGAAATGTGCATACTCCCTGGTTCTCACCTAATATATGGGTGAGGCGCGAACTGACATTCGACCCGGCGTTGGTGAAAAACAAGCAACTGTATTTACGCTATTCCCATGATGATGTATTTCAATTGTATGTGAATGGAATGCAACTGGTCAGCACGGGATATGAGTGGAAAAGTGATCTCAGAGTAAATATCCCGGATTCTATTGCAGAAACTATGAAAGATGGGAAAGCCGTGATTGCCGCTCATTGTGAGAATCGTATGGGAGGTGCATTGGTTGACTTCGGACTATATGCAGAATTGAGGGAAGCTGAACAAACGTCTGTCGATGTGCAAGCAACCCAAACACATTATACCTTCGAATGTGGAGATGTAGAACTGAAACTTAGCTTTACCGCTCCTTATCTGTTGGACGATCTGGAGACACTTGCCCGTCCGGTCAATTATATCTCTTATCAGGCTAAAGCATTGGATGGCAAAGAACATGATGTTGCTGTTTATTTTGAAATAGACCCGCACAAGGCATTTCGTGCCGGACAATCTACACAAATATATGAAAAGGATGGACTGGCTCTGATGAAGACCGGACAGGAAAATCAGAAATTATGGGTGGATAAAGAGAAAGATGGACGGTCATGGGGATATTTCTATCTGGGAACAAAGGATGACGTGACCTGTGCACAGGGGGATGCAGCCGAAATGAGGGCATACTTTATGAAAGAGGGAGATCTGAAACAAATGAGAAAGTCTGCCGAGAAACGCTATGCTGCATTTGCACAGAAGCTGGATATGAACAGCGATTTCCCGCAACATCTCACTGCAGCCTTTGACGGACTGTATACAATGGCTTATTTCGGCGAGGACTTAAGACCTTATTGGAATAAAGACGGAAAATCAAGCATAGAAGATTTGTATGCAGATGCAGAGAAAGATTATAAAGAAGTGATGGCAAAATGTTATGCTTTTGACCGTCAATTGATGGCGGATGCTTACCTTGCCGGAGGAAAAGAATATGCTGAACTCTGTGCTTTGGCTTATCGTCAGTCTGTATCCGCTTTCCAGATGTCTGAAGATTCGGATGGAGAATTGCTTTATTTTACTCCGCAGGTAGGTCCGGTGGATGAATATTATCCGGCTTCACCACTATATCTTCGCTACAATCCCGATTTGGTAAAAGCGATGCTTAATCCGTTCTTTTATTATAGTGAAAGCGGGAAATGGGGAAAGCCATTTCCTCCGCATGATTTAGGAGGATATCCTATCGTAAACGGGCAGACGATAGGTGGTGATATGCCTGTAGAAGAAGCAGGAAACGGATTGATAATGACTGCTGCTATTGCTAAAATGGAAAAGAATGCTTCGTATGCAGAAAAGCATTGGAAGACATTGACTCAATGGGCTGAGTATTTATTGGAAAACGGCACGGATACCGGTGATCAGCTTACTACAGATAATTTTGCAGGGAACTGCCCTCATCATGCTAATTTATCCGCCAAAGGTGTTTTGGGTATTGCAGCGTATGCACGTCTGGCAGAAATGCTGAATAAGAAAGAAGAAGCGGAGAAGTATATGAATGCTGCCGGTGAGATGGCTAAAGAATGGGAAATGGCTGCTTATGCGGGTGACCATTACCGACTGGCTTTTGACCAACCGGATAGTTGGGGGATGAAGTATAATCTGGTGTGGGACAGGCTGCTTGGCTTGAATCTTTTCCCGAAGAGAGTTATTCAGAAAGAGACGGATTTCTATCTTACTAAGATGAATGAGTTTGGATGTCCGTTGGATAGCAGACATAGTTATACGAAAGTGGATTGGACAGTATGGACTGCTTCGTTGAGTGCTGACCGTATGCAATTCCGTAAGCTTATGTTGCCGCTTCATAAGTTTATGAATGAGACTACAGATCGCACACCAATGGCTGATTTGATAAATACGGATGGGAAAACTATAGTAGGATTTACGGGGCGTACTGTAGTAGGTGCCTATTTTATCAGGTTGTTGGAAAAGGAATAATTAGAATCTTAATGTCTTTTAGAAGGTATATTCGGAGCAATATGATATAGTTGATTTATTATTTTAAATAAAAACATTATGAATATGAAAGGTTTATTTTATTTAGTTGTTACTATGGTAGTAATAATTGCATGTACAAATGAAGAGTTTGATGCTAATTCAGAAGTTAAGAAGGAAGAAGTTAAAACAAAGATTGCATCATTAGCTGAAAAATATGATGTAAACGTCGATTTCTTTGAGATTAATCCTTCAGAAAAAACTGAAAATGAGATGTCATTAGAAGAAATTGAAGAATTGTTTCGTGATATAAAACAACTTAGAGAACACCCTGTTGAATTAAAGATGTATAAGGATAAAGAAGAAAATGGCTGTATGTTTTATTCTACTAAAGAGCAGAAACCTAGTGTGCCGCTTGCTAAAACACGTAGTGAAATTTATTCATTCAGTGATTGGATTTGGAATCTTACATGGTTTAGTGTAACTTTGATCGAAGATAACAAAAATGTAACAGTAATGACAGATATAACAGGATTATCAGTTTATACGTATTCTCAATCTTATGCGAGTGGCTATGTATCAGGAAATGCTATATCATTTAATAGTACGGGGAAAATTAAGGCAACTATAACTCAGGTTGTTGGCTTTAACCTTTCTTATGTTATTAATTCTTCAGGGACATACGATAAGAGTGCGGGAAAGGGAAGTGTTACAGTTTCTGCATATTAATGATTATTGAGAATAAAAATTATGATTATGCCTCCAATGTTTTTTGAAATTGTTTATGTTCTGATTTTGTTGATTGGGATATTGGTCGTGTTGAAAAGTCATCAACTTACTAAACCATATAAATATTTATGGGTCATTTTGGTTTTGTTATTTAATCTGTTAGGCATAATTGCCTTTTTGATATGGAAACAGTATCTTAACAAAATGAGCAATAGTGGATCGCATGGAAATGTCTGATTTGATATATAATATGAATCGGGTAAACTTTTTTCTCTATGCTCTTTGTAAATCCGGGATGGATTGAATAGACCATTGAAACTGGTTGTTTTTCTTTGATTTAGCCACCGTTATTATGATGGTGGCTAAATTTCTTATCTTAGATAAAGATACAGGAGGTGCCCCTTTTTTCATAAATGCCATTGTCGTTTCTGTCTATAACCATAAAACATACTTGAAATCGGAAGTTTTTAGGGGTATACCCCTAAAAACTTCCGATTAATTATTTATATTTGTGTCTATAACCCTAAAAACTTCAGTTGTATGATTAATCGTGAACTTTATATGGAGCAAATCACTCCTTTTATTGATAAGCCATTTGTGAAAGTTATCACTGGTATTCGTCGCTGTGGCAAGTCGGTCGTGTTGCGTTTAATTCGTGAGGAACTTTTACGAAGAGGAGTATCTGAGGATTATATTATTTATATGAACTTTGAAAGTTTCGAGTGGATAGACATGAAGGAGGCGAAGGCGTTATACGCTCATATTCGGGAAGCTACGAAAGCCTCGGGAAAATATTATATTCTCTTGGATGAGATTCAGGAAGTTACAGATTGGGAAAAGGCAGTGAATGCCTTTTTGGTTGACTTGGATGTAGATATTTATGTGACAGGTTCTAATTCACGTTTACTATCTTCCGAGTTTTCGACTTATTTGGCAGGAAGATACGTTGCCTTTCACATTATGACTTTATCCTTTAGAGAATATCTATTATTTCATGATCTCCCGCTGACAATTTCTGTATCCGACCGTAAAACGGAGTTTCTGAAATATCTTCGTATGGGAGGATTTCCGGCTATTCATACGGCAAACTATGATTATAATGCTATCTACAAAATAGTGTATGATATTTATTCTTCTGTCATTCTTCGTGATACCGTGCAGAGGCATAGCATTCGTAACGTAGAAATGCTTGAAAGAGTGGTGAAGTTTGTTTTTGATAATATTGGGAATAAACTAAATGCGAAAAATATTGCCGACTATTTCAAAAGTCAGCAACGGAAAGTAGATATCAATACGATTTATAATTATCTCAATGCTTTAGATAGCGCTTTTGTCATTCAACGTATACCACGTTATGACATCAAGGGCAAAGAGATTCTGCAAACCAATGAAAAGTATTTTGTAAGTGATCTTTCATTAATTTATTCTGTGATGGGATATCGGGACCGCTTAATAGGTGGAATGCTCGAAAATTTAGTTTGCATGGAGTTGAAACGCCGCGGATACGAAGTATATGTAGGTAAACAGGATGAAAAAGAAGTTGATTTTGTAGCCATTAGGCGTGAAGAGAAAATATATGTGCAGGTTACTTATCAACTTGGCTTGCAAGCAACCATCGATCGTGAGTTTGCCCCTTTACTGGCAATTGATGATCATTATCCTAAATATGTGGTTAGTATGGATGATCTATGGCAAGATAATATTGAAGGGGTTAAGCATCGGCATATAGCCGATTTTCTACTTGATGAGTGGTAAAGACGGACTAAAGCTTTAGTCCGTCTAACAAATCTAAATAAATCCCGATAGCCTCTTCTATCTCTTTCAGCATAATATACTCTTCGGCTGTATGTGAACGTGAAGAGCGTCCCGGACCGATCTTTACCGACGCAAAGGACATCAATGCCTGATCTGACAAAGTCGGGGAACCGAAAGGTATGCGTCCCATCTTCACCGCTTTCTGTACGAACGGATGTTTCTCATCAATTCGTGAAGAGTTGAGGCGGAACGAGCGGGCTTTCGCATCGCAGGCTATATGCTTTCTGATCTCTGCAAATAAATCTTCGTTGGAGTAAAGTTCGTTGCTTCGGATATCAACAACAAATGTACATTTATCGGGAACTACATTGTGCTGAGTGCCCGCATTGATTACCGTAACGCTCATTTTTACCGGCCCGAGTAAAGGTGATTCTTTCTCGAAACGATAATCACGGAACCAGGCGATATCGTTCAATACCTTATAAATGGCATTATCTCCTTCATCGCGTGCGGCATGTCCGGCTTTTCCCGTAGCAGTTACATCCAGTACCATCAACCCCTTTTCGGCAATGGCAGGTTGCATCTCCGTAGGTTCGCCTACGATAGCGAATGAAACAGGGGGTAACCCCGGTAATACACTTTCAATTCCCTCCTTACCCGAAACTTCTTCTTCGCAGGAAGCCAGATAGATGAGATTGTAATTTTGAGAAGTGCGACATAGTTGCAGGAACACCTGTAAGAGCGAAACAACACTGGCTCCGGCGTCGTTACTGCCCAATCCGTATAATTTACCGTTTTCCTCGCGGGGTGTGAAAGGGTCTTTGCGCCAGCCATTTACGGGTTTTACCGTGTCGATATGAGAATTGAGCAGGATTGTCGGCTTTTTAAGGTCGAACATAGGACTGAGGCACCAAACATTGTTTCCCTTGCGTCCGGTCTGCATCCCTTCGGCTTCGATATAATTTTGCAGGAAATCAGCGGCTTGCGTCTCTTCCCGACTGATGGACGGAATGCTGATTAGTGATTTCAACAGGCTTACAGCTTCGGCTGTCATGGTTGGAATATCGTATTTCATATACAAACTTGTTAATTTAGAGCTTAATATTTGCACAAAGATACTCGTTTTGCGCAATAGTTTCAAATAAAACTAATACCTTTGTACCATATTTATCAATACAAAGAGTATGACTTATCATCATTTATCTGTCTTGGTCCACCGTCAGGCTGAAAAGTATGGCGACAGGGTAGCATTGAGGTACCGCGACTATGAGACAGCACAATGGATTCCGATTACCTGGAATCAATTCTCCGGAACTGTACGACAGGCTGCTAATGCTTTCGTTGCGCTAGGAGTGGAGGAACAAGAGAATATCGGTATTTTTTCACAGAATAAACCTGAATGGTTCTATGTCGATTTCGGCGCATTTGCCAATCGTGGGGTTACTATTCCGTTCTATGCAACGAGTTCACCCGCACAGGCACAATACATTATCAACGATGCGCAAATCCGTTATCTTTTTGTAGGCGAACAGTATCAGTATGATTCTGCATTCAGCATCTTCGGCTTTTGTTCCTCGTTACAACAACTGATTATTTTCGACCGTTCGGTAGTAAAAGACCCGCGTGATGTCTCTTCCATCTATTTTGATGAGTTTATGGCAATGGGCGAAGGATTGCCGCATAATGAGGTGGTGGAAGAACGTACCGCACGTGCTTCTTACGATGATTTGGCTAACATCCTTTATACTTCCGGTACGACGGGAGAGCCGAAGGGAGTAATGTTGCATCATTCGTGCTATCTGGAGCAGTTCCATACGCATGACGAGCGTCTGACGACAATGACCGACAAGGACGTTTCTATGAACTTCCTTCCGTTGACACACGTATTCGAGAAGGCATGGTGCTATCTTTGTATTCATAAAGGAGTACAGATCTGCATCAACCTTCGTCCGGCAGATATCCAGACAACCATTAAAGAAATTCGCCCGACACTGATGTGCAGCGTACCCCGTTTCTGGGAAAAGGTATATGCCGGTGTACAGGAGAAGATCAATGAAACGACAGGATTGAAGAAGGCGCTGATGCTGGATGCCATCAAAGTCGGCAGAATCCATAATCTGGATTATCTCCGGTTGGGAAAGACCCCTCCGGTGATGAATCAACTGAAATATAAGTTCTACGAGAAGACTATTTATTCTTTGCTGAAGAAGACGATCGGTATTGAGAATGGAAATTTCTTCCCGACAGCCGGTGCAGCCGTGCCCGATGAAATCAATGAATTTGTTCATTCGGTAGGAATCAACATGGTGGTCGGCTATGGACTGACAGAATCTACGGCTACGGTATCATGTACTTTGCCGGTAGGTTATGATATCGGTTCGGTAGGTGTGGTATTGCCGGGACTGGAAGTGAAGATAGGTGAAGACAATGAAATCCTGCTTCGTGGAAAAAGTATAACCAAAGGATATTATAAAAAAGCGGAGGCTACTGCCGCTGCTATCGATGCTGACGGCTGGTTCCATACAGGCGATGCCGGTTATTTCAAGAATGGGCAGTTATTCCTGACAGAGCGCATTAAGGATTTGTTTAAGACATCGAATGGTAAATATATTGCTCCGCAAGCATTGGAAACCAAACTGGTGATAGACCGTTATATTGACCAGATCGCTATTATCGCAGATCAGCGCAAGTTCGTTTCTGCCTTGATTGTTCCGGTGTACGGGTTTGTCAAGGACTATGCGAAGGAGAAAGGAATCGAATATAAAGATATGGCCGAACTGTTGCAGCATCCAAAGATTGTCGGTCTGTTCCGTGCACGAATAGAGACCTTGCAACAGCAATTTGCGCATTATGAACAGATCAAACGCTTCACATTACTTCCTGAACCTTTCAGCATGGAGCGTGGAGAATTGACTAATACATTGAAGTTGAAACGCTCAGTGGTTTCTGAAAACTACAAAGAACTGATTGAGAAGATGTACGAAGAATAAGGCTTTTCTCGGTCTGGCCTGATGATAAACGATAAACGGTGAACAAGCTGCATATTTGGCAAGCTGTTCACCGTTTGTTCTTTGTGTATCAATTGGCTATGTATCTGCTATTTTATAGAGAACACTATACTTTAGTAACCGAAGATTTGTTCCTGAGTGAGTTCCTCGATAGGGCCTACTGCTTTCAGCTTATTCATATCGAGGTCTTTCTTGTCTCCCAAGATGCAATACACATACGTGCGTCCTTTCACCCATTCCTTTTGGAAATCAACGATATCTTTCAATGTCATAGTCTGCACGTCATTATAGAGTTTGATGCGCGGATCTACGCTTTGTCCCAAATCCTGTGCATTGATATAAGTCCAGATAATATCGCTTTTGATGATGCGGTCGGTACGCATGCGGTTGATTAATCCTTCTTTTGCCAATTTGAAGGCTGCTTCGGATTCTGGCATATTGTTGATAATATCGTTGAACGTATTGACGGCATCAATCATCTTGTCATTTTGAGTTGCAATCTGGGTACGTATCGTATATGGATACTTCAGATAGCTTGGCGGCATTATACCCGCCCATGCGGAATAAGCCAGTCCACGTGTTTCACGCATTTCCTGGAAGACGATGGAGTTCATGCCTCCGCCGAAATATTCGTTATATAATTCGCGGGTAGGTTCTATAGCCGGATCGTATTTCTTATCAAGATTGGAAATTTGCGCCATATAAATCTGTTTGGCTTCGTAAGGAGCTACCAGCACTTTGGTCGCCGGAGTTTCAAGATAAGAAAACTCGTTTCCTGCAGGAATATCTTTCAGAGTAGCCGGTACCTGGTGGTATTGTTCGATGGTAGCCAGCAGGTCTTTGCTGCTGCTAGGGCCATAATACAGGATACGATGTTTGTAGTTGTTCTGATTATGAATCCGGTCAACCAGTTCCTGTGGATTCATGCTGGCGAGCTCTGCTTCCGTCAGTAAATTGGTGGCGGGAGACTTCGGGCCGTACATCGCATAATTCATCAGGCGGGAGAAGTTCTGTCCTTGATTCAGTTTGGCATCTGCACGGGCTTTCAGTATATCTCCGACCAGATTGTTGTAAGCTTCCTTATTTACTTGTGCGTCTGCCAGTAACTTTTCGAATAGTTGCATGGCAGCCGGCATATTCTCATTCAGACCGGAAAGAACCACGTAGGTGCGTTCGTTGCCCGGAGAAACGTAGAAAGTACACGCCAGACGATAGAACTCGCTCTTCAGTTCTTCCGGTGTCATGTCGGAAGTGCCCAGATATTCAAGGTAGTCGAAAGCCGTTCCCAATGCCTTGTCGTTGTTGTTACCCATATCGAATACGTAGATCAGTTGGAAGAGATCGTTGGTAGTATTCTGCTTATAGAGTACCGGAATATCGGATTTCGCTGTCAGCTGGCTCATATCTTTCTTGAAGTCGAGGAATACAGGTTCGATGGGCTTCACTGCATTCTCCTGTATGGAGGTAAGGAATGGACTTGCCACATCCCGGTTGGATACGATGGGAGTAATCTCCGGTTTTGTCATCTTCTTCTCGTTCGGGTCCTTGCCTTGTTTCTTGTAAACAACGGCATAATTATCCTCCTTCAGATATTTATCGGCAAAGGCCACGATATCCTCTTTGGTCAGTTTAGCCATGCGGTCGATGGCGGTTACTTCGTCCTCCCAGTTTGTTCCGTTAATGAATGAGTTGACGAATATGTCGGCACGTCCTTCATTGCTTTCCATGCTTTGGAGCTCGTAGAGCTTGAAGTTGTTGATATTAGCTTGCAGCATCTTCTCATCGAACTCTCCGGCACGAAGTTTCTTTATTTCGTTCAGCAAGAGGTCTTTGACTTCTTCCAGCGTTTGTCCCTGTTTGGGAAGTCCGCCCAATATGAAGGCTGAGTAATCTGCCAGTCCCATCGGGTAACCGTAGCTGTTCAGCACCTTCTGCTGCTGGTTCAGATCAAGGTCGATGAGTCCTGCCTTTCCATTGTATAATACTTGCGAAACAACTTGCAGAACCTCGAAATCCTTGCTGGCCAATCCGGGGAATCTCCATGCCAGTGCAACGCTTTCCGCATCCGGACCTAATACCTCTTTAACTACAGGTGCGGTGATCGGATCTTCTTTCGGCAGATTCAGTTTGGGAAGTTCCGGATTCGGCTTCAAGCCTCCGAAGTATTTATCTATCAAGGCAATGGTTTCATCCGGGTCTAAATCTCCGGACATACAGATCGCCATATTATTGGGAACGTACCATTGTTTATAGTAATTCTTGATATTGGTGATGGAAGGGTTCTTCAGATTCTCCTGTGTACCCAATACGGTTTGTGTTCCATAAGGATGCTTGGGGAAGAGAGAGGAGAAGATCGCCTCCTGCACTTTGCTGTTGTCCCGGGTCAGAGACATATTTTTTTCTTCGTATACAGCTTCCAGTTCCGTATGGAAACCGCGGATGACATTATTCTCGAAGCGGTCTGCCTGAATCTTTGCCCAGTTCTCTATCTGATTGGAGGGGATATCTTCCTGATAGACAGTCTGGTCATACCATGTGTAGGCGTTGCTGCCGGAAGAACCGATAGCAGCCATCAGCTTGTCATATTCGTTGGGAATGGCGTATTTGGATGCTTCGTAAGAGAGGCTGTCGATGGTGTGGTAGATCGCTTTGCGCTCTGCTTCGTCCGTCGTCTGGCGGTATATCTCAAATTGCTGTTCAATTTGGTCCAATAGTGGTTTTTCGGCAGCATAATCCTGTGTGCCATACTTGTCGGTACCTTTAAACATCAGGTGTTCAAAGTAGTGTGCCAGTCCGGTCGTTTCTGCCGGGTCGTTCTTTCCGCCCACCCGCACGGCGATGAATGTTTGAATGCGGGGAGTTTCCTTGTTTACAGTGAGGTAAACTTTTAATCCGTTGTCCAGTGTGTAGATGCGGGCTTTCAGCGGGTCATTGGGCACTGTCTCGTAGCTATACTTCTTTTGTGAGCTACAACTGCTCATCACTAATGCAAGGAAGAGCGATAAGCATGAAAGTTTCAGGAGTTTGTTCATATTGTGACAACATTTTAGTGACAGAAACAAAGGTAGCGGAATTTTTCTTACCTTTGCACCGAAAAGAGAAATTTGTAAATTGTAAATGATAAAATTGTAAATCACATGATTACTATTGAACAACTTAAAGACGTGAAAGAGCGCACTGATGCGCTGAGGAGGTATCTTTGACATCGACGGGAAGAAAATTCAAGTCGAAGAAGAGCAACTAAGAACGCAGGCGCCGGGATTCTGGGATGACCAGAAGAAAGCGGAAGCCCAGATGAAACTGGTGAAAGACCTGCAAAAGTGGATTGACGGCTATAATGAAGTCAAGACACTGGCGGACGAACTGGAACTGTCGTTCGATTTTTATAAAGAAGAATTAGTGACTGAGGGAGATGTGGACACGGCTTATGCGAAAGCCAGTGAAGCGGTAGAAGCACTCGAACTCAAGAATATGCTGCGTGATGAAGCCGACCAGATGGCCTGTGTGTTGAAAATCAACTCCGGTGCGGGTGGTACGGAAAGTCAGGACTGGGCATCTATGTTGATGCGTATGTATCTGCGCTATGCTGAAACGAACGGTTACAAGGCTACTATCGCCAACCTTCAGGAAGGGGATGAGGCAGGAATCAAAACCTGTACCATCAATATTGAGGGAGATTTCGCTTATGGTTATCTGAAAGGAGAGAACGGCGTTCACCGTCTGGTGCGTGTTTCTCCGTACAATGCGCAAGGCAAGCGCATGACATCGTTTGCTTCCGTGTTCGTCACTCCGTTGGTGGACGACAGTATCGAAGTGAATATTCTGCCTGCCTGCATTTCATGGGATACATTCCGAAGCGGTGGTGCCGGTGGCCAGAATGTTAATAAGGTGGAATCCGGCGTTCGTCTGCGCTATCAGTACAAAGACCCTTATACGGGAGAAGAAGAGGAAATCCTTATCGAGAATACCGAAACTCGTGACCAGCCGAAGAACCGTGAGAATGCAATGCGCCAGTTGCGCTCTATCTTATACGATAAAGAATTGCAGCACCGCATGGCAGAACAAGCGAAAGTGGAAGCTGGTAAGAAGAAAATCGAATGGGGATCGCAGATTCGCAGCTATGTATTCGATGACCGTCGCGTGAAAGACCATCGTACCAACTATCAGACTTCGGATGTAAACGGAGTGATGGATGGTAAAATCGAGGAATTCATCAAAGCCTATCTGATGGAATTTTCATCGCAGGAATCATAAAAACAAAAATTAGCGAGTGTTATTTTTGGAAAGTTAAAAGATTTGTTTTTACTTTGTTAGCGTTGAACTTTAAAGCTAACATTATGGGTAAAAGTAAGAGAAAAGTAGCACATAGTAAGAAAGAGGAGGAGCAGGCCCAGCGGGTAGTCAAGATAGTATTTGTTTCACTCATTATTTTGGCACTGATTATGCTGATCGCATATTCCTTTTTCGGCTGATTGATTCACCACAGGTTACACAGTTTTGCATGGACGGGGACACGTTGATTTTCGACGGTGAATATCCATGCTGACGAGGGTAGTCCGTGGTGAATTCTTTTTTGTAACCCCTTTGTCATCCGTGTAACAACATTGTAATCTTTCTGTAATTCTACCGTATCTCTTTTGTAATCTCTCCGTATCTTGCTCATTGTACCTTTGCCGCGAATTAAGTAGCAAACAACTGAATGAGTAGAATTACAACAACCGTCGCCCTGCTTTTGATGGCGACAGCAGCCTGCGGACAGGCTAAAGAAGATGCCGGGGATGGCAAACAGCTGGATAAGCAGACCATGGAACTGAAAGATTATTTGCCTGAAATTCATGGGACAATCCGGGGAAAATATGAGTTCCAGACAGAAACCAACGAAAGCCGTTTTGAAGTGCGGAATGCCCGCTTCAGTGTTTCGGGAAATGTACATCCGATTGTTGCCTATAAAGCGGAGATCGATTTGTCCGACGAGGGTTCCATCAAGATGCTTGATGCGTATGCCCGTGTATTTCCTGTCAAGGACCTGAATTTTACGATTGGTCAGATGCGTGTACCTTTCACGATTGACGCCCATCGTTCTCCCCATCAGCAGTATTTTGCCAATCGTTCTTTTATAGCCAAGCAGGTGGGCAATGTGCGTGATGTCGGCTTCACCGGTTGTTATACACAAAAAGAAGGTCTTCCTTTTATCCTTGAAGGTGGATTGTTTAACGGCTCCGGACTGACTAATCAGAAGGAATGGCATAAGACCTTGAATTATTCGATAAAAGCACAGTTGCTGCCTAATAAAAATTGGAATCTCACTTTGAGCACTCAAATGATAAAGCCGGAACATACCCGTATTAATATGTATGATGCCGGCATCTACTATCAGAATAGTCGTTTTCATATCGAAGCGGAGTATTTGTATAAAATGTATGGACACGAAGCGTTTAAGGACGTTCATGCGGTCAATAGCTTTGTGAATTATGATTTGCCGTTGAAAAAAGTATTCAATAAGATTTCTTTTCTGGCCCGTTATGATATGATGACTGACCACAGTAATGGGCTGGCGGACAGTGAGACAGGTGTTTTGAAGATAAACGACTATGCCCGTCATCGTGTGACAGGCGGTATCACGCTGAGCCTTTCCAAAGCTTTTATTGCCGATCTCCGTCTCAACTTTGAGAAGTATTTCTATCAGAAGTCCGGAGTTCCTAAAGAATCGGAGCGTGATAAAATCGTTATTGAGTTTATGACGAGATTTTGATTTTTAATTATCTTTGTGCTATGGCACAAGAAATAGAACGTAAATTTTTAGTTTCCGGTGATTTTAAATCCTTTGCTTTTGCGCAGAGCCGGATTATGCAGGGATATATTTGCAGCGCCCGTGGTCGGACGGTGCGGGTTCGTATTCGTGACGATAAAGGTTATCTCACTATCAAAGGTGCTTCCAACGAATCGGGTACCAGTCGCTATGAGTGGGAAAAGGAACTTCCCTTGTCCGAAGCGGAAGAACTGATGAAACTTTGCGAACCGGGAATGATTGATAAGACCCGTTATCTGGTACGTAGTGGCAATCATGTCTTCGAAGTAGACGAGTTCTACGGTGAGAATGAAGGACTTATTGTGGCTGAAGTAGAGCTGGGCACGGAAGATGAGGCGTTTGTCAAGCCCGGGTTTATTGGCGAAGAAGTGACCGGGGATATACGCTACTATAACTCTCACCTGATGAAAAAACCGTATAAAACGTGGTGAATGTTAACAAATAAGCTGTATATTTGTTCCTAGTACTAAAAGAGCAGTATATGGAACAGTTGTACAATTATCTACCGAGAGAACTGATAACTTTCGTTCTGGTTACTTTATTTTCTTTACTTATCGGACTGTCACAACGACGGATCAGTCTGAAGCGTGAAGGGGAAACAACTCTCTTCGGGACTGACCGTACATTTACTTTCATTGGTATTCTAGGCTATTTGCTCTATATACTCGATCCTACGGATATGCGTCTGTTTATGGGTGGTGGTGCTGTGCTCGGTTTATTGCTGGGCTTGAACTATTACGTCAAGCAGTCTCAATTCCATGTTTTTGGTGTAACGACCATTATTATTGCACTGATTACTTATTGTCTGGCTCCTATTGTTTCTACCCAGCCTTCCTGGTTTTATGTGATGGTGATTGTGACGGTGCTTTTATTGACGGAGCTTAAACACACTTTTACGGAGTTTGCCCAGCGGATGAAGAACGATGAGATGATTACGCTGGCAAAGTTCTTGGCTATCAGTGGTATCATATTGCCTATGTTACCGCACAAGAACCTGATTCCGGATATTAATCTCACTCCTTATTCTATTTGGCTGGCAACGGTTGTCGTCTCCGGTATCTCGTATTTGTCTTACTTGCTGAAACGCTATGTGTTTCATGAATCGGGAGTATTGGTTTCCGGCATTATCGGTGGATTATATAGTAGTACTGCCACAATTTCGGTATTGGCCCGTAAAAGTAGAAAGGCTTCCGAGCAGGAGGCGAACGAATATGTAGCTGCTATGCTGCTTGCGGTCAGCATGATGTTTCTGCGTTTTATGATATTGATTCTGATCTTTAGCAGGGAGATATTTACATCTATCTATCCTTATCTTTTGATTATGTCTGTGGTAGCTGCCGTTGTTGCGTGGTTTATCCATTCCCGTCATCGACGCTCCAAGGATATGACCGATGAGTCGGAAGATGAGGACAGCAGTAACCCGCTCGAATTTAAAGTTGCTCTGATTTTTGCCACTCTCTTCGTTGTGTTTACAGTGCTGACGCACTATACTTTGGTTTATGCGGGTACAGGCGGATTGAATCTGCTTTCTTTTGTATCCGGACTTAGTGACATTACTCCTTTTATCTTGAACCTTTTGCAGAATACAGGGAGCGTAGCTGTACTGGTTGTTGTGGCTTGCAGTATGCAGGCTATTATCAGTAATATTCTGGTGAATATGTTTTATGCTTTGTTTTTTGCAGGGAAAGGTAGTAAGTTACGTCCCTGGATTTTGGGAGGATTCGGGACGGTGATCGGGGTAAATCTTGTGTTGCTTCTGTTCTTCTATTTGTAGAAAAGGGGGGGCATCTTTTTTGTTGCCGAATACACTCAATAGAACTGGCTTATATTTTGTTTTTTTGAATAAAGAAACTATCTTTGTATTTAGATATAATAGTATCTGAATAGTGCTGTTTTTTAATTAATTGAATATAATTGTATGCCTTTACTTTATAATTTTGATGTAGAGAGACCCGAAGAGTTGCTGGCAATTCTGGCTCAGAATCTGCAGAAACGCAGGCTTGAGAAAGGACTTTCCCGAGAAGCTCTTACCGAACTTAGCGGAGTTCCGACGCCTACTATTGCCAAGTTCGAACAAAAGCATACTATTTCATTGGCATCCTATGTGGCATTAGCAAAAGCACTGGGTTACTCTAAAGCTATCAAGGAACTTTTATCTGAACCGCTGTTTAGTACAATGGAGGAGTTGGAAATGATTAATAAGAATAAAAACAGAAAGAAGGGGCGTAATGAAATCAGTAAATAAACTGATAGTAACCTATCATAGTAGAAGTGTTGGAACTCTCAGTATGACACCTGATAATCGGCTATGCGCATTTCAGTATGATAGAGAGTGGTTGGCTAATGGGTTTTCTATCTCTCCGCTTGACTTGCCTTTAAAACCTGATTTGTTTATTGCTAAACCACAACCTTTTTGGGGAAACTTTGGTATTTTTGAAGACAGTCTCCCTGATGGATATGGGCGTTATTTACTTCATCGTTTACTCAAAAAACAAGGGGTGAATGATAGCGAGCTAACTCCCTTGCAACGGTTGAGTATAGTCGGAACATCAGGGATGGGAGCTCTTTGTTATATACCGGAGACATACATTGGCGAAGAAAAATCTCTTCCGACACTAGATTGCCTTCAGCAAATGGCATTGGACATACTGTCAGAGAAATCGTATGAGGATGAAGAGGTACTTTACTTTAATAGTGGCAACTCAGGTGGATGCCGCCCTAAATGTTTACTTCACGATACAGAAGGAGCTTGGTTGGTGAAGTTCAGGCATACATATGATCCGAAAGATATGGGAGCGATGGAGTATCGTTATAATGAAGTCGCTCGTAAATGTGGTATAACAGTACCGGACTTTAAATTGATGGATGGAAAGTATTTTGCTACCAAACGTTTTGATATTGAAAATGGTATTAGGTATCATATTGCTACGGCAGGGGCACTACTTAATGAATCTATTATGCAACCCAGATTGGATTATAAGACTTTACTGCACTTGGTTGGTTATCTTACCCAAGACCCTAAACAGGTAGATGAAATGTTCCGGCGTATGGTGTTCAATGTCTTAACGGATAATAAAGATGACCATGCCAAAAACTTTAGTTTCATTTATAAAGAGGGGAACTGGGCGTTAGCTCCGGCTTATGACTTGACCCGATGCAATAACGGATATAATGGAGAACATGCTACCTCTGTTAATAATCATGGTAATCCTACTATAGAAGATATGCTGATTGTTGGAGAGAGCATTCGTATTCCTCGGAAAAAGGGAAAAGAGATGATATTGACTATTGCAGAAGGGTGTGCTGAGTTATTATCTAAAAAAGGCATCTGAGAAACAGATGCCTTTTTTAATGAAGTTATTTAGAAATCAATATCGTTCATGCTATTAACCAATAACTGATATTTAATATATCCTCCACTTTTAGAAGAATATTTGGTATAAATAGCGGTGATATTACCTTTGGCACCATCTGCAGGCAGAGGCTGAAGTGCGAAGTTTGAATATCCGCTGACACGCAGGATATAGTTGCCACCTGTAGATGTCGCATTGTCATAAGCAAACCAGGAAGAACCATAATAGCGATTACCTCCATAGCTGTAAGCATAGGTTGGAGTCAATCCTTCTTCTGCATAATATTTGTTTTCATATACAGCGGTGGTTGAACCGTTCGGGTAAGTTGTTTCCAGATATTGAGGATACTTGTCGCCGTCGTATGTGCCTTCTTTGTAAGTCAGTCCTTCGAAACGTACCAAACGTCCTAATGCATCATCATTCAATTCTGTTTTATAATTATTTTCATTGATAACCAATATGTCGTCTTCTGTCAGACTGCCGAGTTCACCTTTGAATACATGTTGATCTACAAATAAGGTATTCTCGAGATTACGGTTTGCATAACCTTTGGAAATGTCTTCTGCTGTCGGCATTCCACCTACACTTAACATATAACGATAGCTACCGATAGCCAGACCTTTGGTTTTAACAAAGAGAGTCTGCCCTACATGAAAATAAACATAGTTGCTAACCATCAATTTCAGTTCAATGGCTGATTTGGATGATTCATCATAGATGTATACTGATTTGTATACATTACCGGCTTGGTCGCTTGAGATGACTTTTCCGCTGATGACATAGTCTTCTGTGATTTCCAGAGTTTTTCCCAGACTGGCTGCACCGTTTCCGTATTCTTTATAGAAAAGTTGCTTAAAGTCCTTGATGGAGATTAGTTTGCTATTTGAGAAGTCTTCTTTTGTCCAGACTTTGGCTGGAGCAGGCTCTTCAAATTCGTTGTAGCAGCTACTGAAACCGAGCACTACTACCGCAAGCATAAATAATTTAAATATTTTGTTCATAACTGTTCTTTTTACTTATGATGTCCTTAGAAACGGAAATAAATGTTCATGTAATAGGTTGTACCGAACATATAGAAATATTTCGAATCAAACGGTTGGTAAGTTTGATAACTTTCATCCTTGTTCTTCAGCAGACGAACTTGTTCATAACCGCCGGTCTTGATATTCTGGTTGTTGAGCAGGTTCTTTACCTCCAGGCTGAAACCAAGAGTATAGGCACGGTTAATGTACCAGTTCTTACCAACACTTGCATTTAAAACGCAAGCAGAGTTGAATTTCTCCTGATTACGTAACGTTGCGATATCTTCTTCAGTCATTCCCGGTGTCAGTACGGCATCTGTACGATAGAGCGGACTCATAGATAAGTACATATTATTATAATAGTTCATATCTAATGACGCAAATATGTTTTTAGGACCACGGTAAGACAAGCCTACGTTCAGTGCTGTTTGCGGAGTGCTTTCTACACGGAAGTTCTTCCAGTATACTTTACCCTGGTTTTTGATTTCTCCACTATTATCCTGAATCTGTACATAATCCGGGTTATTGTCATAAGTGAATTGTCCCCAGCTGATGGCTGCATTCAGAGAAAGTCCTGCATAGATAGGTACAGAAGCTGCTGCTTCAAGTCCGAAGTGACGTTTGTTGATACCGCTCATTGCAAAGTTGGAGAAGGTAGCTTCTACGTCATCATAATAAGAGAGAACTTTGGACTGATCCATAAACTTCGTATAGTATCCGGAGATACGTGCTTTAACATCCCCCCAACGCAAGTTATAAGAGGCGTCTACACCAAATACCTTCTCGCTTGAAATACCCGGAGTCGCAGAGTTGCGGGTACGGGGAGAAACAAATGAAGCTTGGAAGGCAGGAGCATCCTGCATATAGATGATGTTGGCATCAATAGAATGAGCAGCAGAGAACTTATAGCTGAAGTTGGCTTTCAGTTTATAAGTCAGGTAATTCTGCTTCTTAGAGTCTCCTTGAGAATTGTCAAGGAACAACCCTTTTTTCCAAATACCATGACGCCACAGAGTAGTATGTCCGAGTTCTCCACCCAGATTGACTCCAAAGTTGCCGAAGTTTCTGCTATATTGTGCCCAGGCGCGTGCGTTGATAATATTTCCGTAGTAGTCGTAGCTGTATTTATCACCCTTCTTGACAGCTTGGGCATGACCGTACTTATCATAGTACTCCATGTTGTTCTGGTAAAGGATTGGGTTCATACCACCCATGTCACGTTCGGCAAACTTGTCTACGTCTACCCAGTAATCACCACCCAGCAAATCTTTCACTTCGCTATAATATTCTGTGCGATTACGACGCAAGTTCAATCCACCGTTAATTTTAGAATTGTCACGGAAGATATGAGAGAATTGTGTGTAGAGATTCCAGTCTATCTGATCGGCATGGCGTTCTTCAATCATGTTGATGGCACGATGACCGGCTCCATAGGTCGGGTTCTCTTCCTGGCTTTGGTTGATATGATACAAGTTGTCCCAGTTGATGTGGCGGATGTTATTAGTATTTCCTATCCATGCTTCATACAGTTGTGCTCCGACGTAAGTGTTGTTATAGAAACTCGGTAAATAACGGTAATAGTCGGGACGTGGGTCGGGACCACCGTACCAAGTCAGCGCAGAGTAACCGTTCTGTCCGAAACGTACAGAGGTTGCAACGTTTAATTGTGAACGGTCATTGATGTCGAATGTATAATTCAACATCGTAATAGGTTCATGATAGCTGCGCACACGTGCGTTGACACGCTTTCCATTCAGCCAACCCCAGTTTGGATTGTAGTAGTTGTTGCCTACTAAGTCGTAGACTTCCTGAGTAGAAGCTTGTTGTGCACCACGTTCTGTGGGAGCACCCAGGATGCTTAATGCCAAGCGGTGTTGTGAATTGAATTGCTTTTCTACAGCGGCAAAATATCCGAAGGCATTGTAGTACACACCGTTTACATAAGAGTTTCCTCCTTGGCGGGTTGATACGGAGAAGGCATAAGACCAGCCGTTATCCTGTAATCCGGATGCATAGGTCAGCATACCACGGAAGCGGTACATGGAGTTACCGTTAACTACGCTGGCGCGAAGGCCTTTGCGCATCTGTGAAGGACGGGTATTGATATTTGTTGTACCTGCGATACCGCCGATGCCCATATCCCCCATGTTCAGTGCAGATGTGACTTCCTGATTACGAGTCGCATCATTCAAGCCGCTCCACAAAGACCAGGGAGTATATCCTGTCATTGCGTCATTCAGTTGAATACCGTTCATATAAACGTCGGAGTATTGAGAATCATAACCACGTACATTGAAACGCATTTCACTGAATTTGTAGGAAGCGATGTTATTGAATACGTCTTTTGATGCGGACAGAGACGAGGGAAGTGATTGTGCATCCTCCAGCGTTTCTGTGTCAAATTCGGCAAAGATAGCATCGTCCATCGTAGGAGCAACGTTTTCAGGGATCAAAATGACGTTATTGATATCTCTGATCAACTTATCCACACGGACAGCCAGAGTTAAAGGTTCGAACTCTGCAGCTTCGAAAGACAGAGTGTATTCTCCTTTTGCCAGGTTTTCGATAACGAAGTTACCCGACGCATCAGTCTTGGTTGTTACATCTCCCGGGGTTAATGTCACTTTTACGCCGTCTATGGCCGCACGTGTCGTACGGGAAACGACTTTACCTTTGACTCCACCATTGTTTTGTGCAAAAACAGTGAATGACATCAAAGATAATACCATGAATAGGATTGTTTTGATTTTCATATAAACTTATTTTTTTATTTACCTATATAGATATATACGGGGAAGTGGTCACTGTAACCTCCCTGGAAGTTATTACCTACGTATGTGCGCAATGGATATCCTTTGTATTGTCCTTCTTTCTGCACCATGTAAAGTTGCTTGAAGATATTTCCATAGAATTTAGATCCGGGAGCTTGCTGCAATTTCAGCTTTCCTGTCGATCCTTTTGCTAAATTCTCGGATACTACAATATTATCAAAGATATTCCAGGCATCTCCGTAGGCTAGTGTTCCGTATCCTGCTTTGAGCATATCGGCATAAGGAGCGAAGAAGTCGCCTTCCTTCAAATCTTTCAGTTTGAATTTGGCTCCTAACCCTTGTGCTATACTTTTGTCGGTCGGATCATCATTGAAGTCTCCCATCATAACCACTTTCGTGTTAGGATTGGCCTTCATTACAGAGTCTGCAATGCTGCGCATCTGTTCGCCTACAGCGATACGTTTAAATTCTGAAGCTTCTTTTCCTCCCAGGCGTGAAGGCCAGTGTGCTACCATAAAGAAGAAGGGTTCGTTTTCAATCGTTCCCCAAAGCGTCAGGATATCACGGGTCTTGAAGTCCGGAAGTGAAGGGATGACTGTTCTTACAGCTTTTTCTCCTTCTATTTTAAACACATCGGGACGATACAGAAAAGCAACGTCTACACCGCGGGCTTCAGGAGAGTCGAAATGTGAAATCCGATAGTTTGCCGGAGCCAGTTTGCGGGTTGCGATAATATCTTCCAGTACACTGCGGTTTTCTACTTCCGATACACCGATAATTACCGGATAATCCTTGTTGATAGCTGCAATATCGAAGAATACACGTTCTGTGTTAGCCAACTTCTTATTGTACTTGGCTGAGTTCCACTTCTTAGGACCTTCGGGAGTAAATTCATCATCGTGAACTTCCGGATCATTGATTGTATCGAAGAAGTTCTCAAGATTGTAAAATACAACCTTATACGGTTTCTGCGCAAAGCTGAACGATATCAGCAGCGCAAAGAGCGCGGTTACTAATAACAGTTTTTTCATAAGCTAGCTTATTAGTTAATCCCCCATTGAGTGGGATTATTTTGTTGTTTTACACTGTTGGATACTTGTGGGAAGAAGGTAAATCCTGTCATCTTTTCGATGTCTGCTACAGAAGTACAGATAGACTTAGGAGGTTCAATGTTTCCATACGATTTGTGATCTACCCAAAATCCTATTGATATCAGTTCACTGTCTGAACAATCTTTGATGTTCTTTCCTGTTTTTCCACTCTTCGTACGCAGAAGTACTTTGAAGTAGTTCGTAGGAACCGGAACTGTATTCCTTGCTCCATCCGTAGTGGTGGTTGCACCTGCCCCAAAATATGCGCCGGTAACTACATACAAGGTATCAGAACAGTTATTTGCCCGAACTTTTGTTTCAAGTTTAGCCCACATATCCTGATTCAAACGATTAAGCTGTGGGGTCATATTGGACATATAGAAGGTTTGAGCATTCATTTCGTCTGTTCCTAGGCGATCGGCTGATGGAAGCTGATGACCACGGTCATAAGATCCTCCATAAGATCTTAATGTACAATCAGCCTGATAACTTTGAGGAATGATAGGGTCGAAGGCCCAACGGTCTGTACGTTCTCCTGAACCTTTGAGGTATGCGTTATGTATCGGATAGGCTACCCATAAAGCTGCTTTCTTTGTTTTATCAAAACAAATAGAATAATTACGTATTGTTTTATTATTCAATAGAGCATAATGAGTTACATACTGATAATTAGCATTTTCCTTGAAATCAGGAACTTCAGCCCACAGTTTGAAAGCTGGCAAGTTCTGCTGTGATTCAGATAATTGTACTAAATCAAAGACTTTCGCCTCTTGGTCTGCAAACTGGAGTGAAACTTTTGCTACACGTTGTTCTTTACCTGTATTGCTATTATAATACACGTATAAAACATTGAGTCCGTCTTTTATTTCTCCGGATTTAGAGGATAAGGTCAGATCATTGCTACTGAAAGAACACCATGTTGTGCCCTCAGTGATTTCTGCATTCCATATTGTCCCAGGAGTACCTGTGATGATTATGGCAGACGATCCGGATGCCGATTTTACAGTGGAGGAAATTTTCCAGTAGGCATCACCTGACTGTGACGAGCCTCCACCGTTGGAGTCATCATTGCTACATGCAGCTATAAATAGTATAAGTGCAGTTAACCATATTGATTTAGAAATAAATCTATAGTATTTATTGGGTGGCATTATTAGTTATTATATGGGTTTAAGACAATCCAGTCTTGATAGAACATTTCTACCAAGACTGGAATATCATTATTCTAGAAGGATATTATTCTGTTAATCTGTAGATGGTTACGTCTACTTGAGTTCCTTTATAACAAGCAAATCGATATTGATTGTTATTATTATTCCATTGTAAATTACGGGCAGCGTATTTTACTGGAATAATTTTAGTACCATCAAATTTCCATTGGAATCCATCTTTTATAGAACTATCGAAGTGTAAATTATTACCATCTTTTGTCAATCCCAAATAGGTTGATCCAAGTAGAATAGTATATTGATCTTCACTACCTTCTACCTTAGCTATAGTACATGCATATTGATTGGTCTCATCATTTGCCGCTATAGTTTCATTAGATGAATTATAGGCTGATAAAATATCTACATATCCGGCATAATCACCTGCGCCTTTTCCTGATAAAACATTGACTGTCGTTCCATCCTCCTTAGTATATGTAATCAAATACTTCCCACTCCAATCAGAAGGAGCCGATGTTACTTTTTCATATACTTTTGTTACGGCTCCCTTAGCATCTTGTTTTACAACTACATTTACTTTGCTATTTCCAAGAGCAATTACCAGGGTCTGTTCAACGGCTCCACCGTTATTCTCTATTGCAGTAACTGTAACAACATTGCCTTCAACGGATGAGGATAAGTTACCGCTTAAGCCTGTAGCTGTAATAACATTTGCTCCTTGATTTGCAGTGGTAACTGTAATTGTTTTAGTACCACCAGTTGAAAGGAAGCTTAATGAAGATGGATCTACTTCAACAATTGTTGGTTCAGTGACTTTGAATCCGCTCACGTCTTCAAGATTACGAGGTGCTAATTGTCCTGCACTTTGGTAGATGGAAGCAATACCCGTCATTGATGCAGTTGTTGCTGCATATGGCTGATTATCGAACGGAGTTGCGTTCTTGTTTATATTGACAGTGAATGATGTCCCTGCAACATTGAATGTGTGATTTTTGCCAGCATCAGCATCTTTCCACACTCCTCCTGTTGCAATATTGACATTTTCAACTGTAACAGGCATACATACAAATGCTGCTAGTTGGGATAAAGTGACTTTTACAGGTGTTACGGCATTGTTTGCAGAAATAACCTCAATATTATCTGCGCTGAATCCTTCAACTTGAGGTACATCATAACGTTTATATATTTTGGCTACATCTTTTTGTAATGTTACTTTGATCTCTTGACCTAATGCATATTGAGTTACATCTATTTGGTTGTTATATAAAGAAAGTGCATTACCCGCTGTGGTAGCTCCTTTGCTCATCAGATAAAGAGTACCATAAGAGTAGTTCTTGCCTGCAGGGTCACCACAAATAATACCTTGAATTACATAGTTTTCATCTACAGCTGTGGAAGTACTTGTCATTTTTGTTACTAAGTCTGCTATAGAAATAGGAGTTGCAGTAGACTCGATAGCGACAAATGTTTTAGGCTCACCGTAAATAGTACTAGAAGCAGTTGTTGCATAAGCACGGAATGCATATTGATTGTCTTTAGTCAGATTAGTAACAGCTACTGTCCAAGGATTTTCTTTTACCGATGCGGCTGTTTTAGTCGCTTTTGTCCAATCAATATCTGTTACAGTTCCAGTACTGAATTCAATATACTGTACACCAACTTCGGTGGCTTCAGAAATCTCAATATTAGCAACTGAACCACCTAATGTTGCAGTGGTAGCTGTGATGGCTTTTGCATCTGTTGTTGTTACTTTAGGTTCTCCTGCTGTTCCAAAATCAATTTCAGTACCACCAGCACCTGTTGCCAAAGTGATATCATCTAAACGAATAGCTGAAGCATCTAAAGCTGTGAATCTGATATATAGGTTTTCAGGAACTTGTTTTAATGTGAAGTTTGCTGTTGCAAAAACCCAATAAGGATAATCGGCATCGCCATTATTCTTAGTATATGTAATTGGTACCCAAGCCGTACCATCAGCACTTAATGCAACTTCAAATTTGGAAACATCGAAGGTGTTGTCGTATGTTCCGTTATTGTTCACAGAACGGCTGGCTCCAAATGTCAATTGCAGATTCTTTTGTTCGGAAGTAAGCGTGATCGTATTAACATTGAAGTTTGTAGGAGTTTTGCCGAAAAATACAACGTTAGGTCCTGATGCACCTGCATAAGCATCTGTATTTGCTAATCCACTATTACGGACTGAAGCATTTACGCCTGTATAAGTAACGGATTCTGAACCGACCCCTGTTTTATTCCATCCTTCGTATTTATCAACAAAAGGCCAATTCGTTTTATCAAGCTCAATTGTACCAACATTGTCGTTATAGATTACTACAGATGGCTCTACGCTTCCACTGCTAATCTTAACAGTCTCTGACATCAACACACCCACTTTATTTGAAATCTCAATAACAACGCTGGCTTCATCATTAACGTTTTCCGGAATGCTAACCTGAATAGTAGCAGAACCTTCACCTTCATATTTTGATAGAGTAACCCATGATTTGTCATCCTTTACTGTAGCTTTCCAACTACGGTTGGTTGAAATGTCAAAAGAAGCTTGGCTTCCGTTGGCTGGTTGACCGTCTAAGCCGAAAATCAAGGTTGTAGGCGAAACTTCGAGGTATGGAGCCTCGGTATCATCATTGTCGTCAACGCAACTTACGAAAGCTGTGCTAACCATTACAAGCATAAGCCCGTAGAATAACTTCAGAAAGTTCAAATTTCTCATTTTGTTGCTTTGTTAATTAATTAATAAAATTTTTGTGAATCATTTATCATTTTGTTCTCTCTCGATAATAATAGTTTAGCAAAGTTATTTTTTTCTATGAAACGTGCAAAGTTTCTAACGTCTTTTTCATATTACAACTGTGTTAAATTTTAGTGACTTAAGAACCGGCAATGAGGTGATTTTCGACATTGACGAATAGATTGATTCTTTTTATCTTCAATATATAACATTGTGAAAGAATTTAGAGATGTTTGTTACTTTTTTGAAAGATTTGCATTATGCCTTTATTGGACTTGGCCTTGTTAGCAATTGCACTGTTTACGGAGTATTAATAGAAATATTTTTGAATGGACTTCATTTATAATTTGATAGATAGAATCCTAATGGTGTAAATTTATTTTAATATTTGGATGCTGAAATACCGTATTGGGAATGAATGCGTCTTTTTACTTTCATCTTGATGGTGGAATCTTATTGTATAAACTATTTATTTCTTCTTTTGTGCTCTGATTGCCGAATGTTTTGTGATGATCTTGTTGCTTTGATCTTCATCCACAATTTCTCCCACCATCCACTTTCAGCTTTACTTAGCGTATCAGAAGTTATCGTGATTATCTTTTCTCTCAACTTGTTCTGTTCGGTTGCCATCGCATACTGCTTTTCCAACACTGAAATTCTACGCTTTTTGCATTGAAGGTCTTGCTCTTGTAGCTCAATGACTTCAAGATAAACTTTGCATACTTCGGATTGGTTATTGCAGAGTTGTTCCAGCGTATGAATGTAGTCTTTGGTGGGAAGGGTTTCGTGCCAACACAAGAATTTCTGAAGGCTCTTTTCGTCAATGATAAGAGTAGTCTCTGTGAAATATGCGGTGATTGCTTCCATTTCTGCCCACAAACAGATGTCTTCTTCTTTGACTCCGTACTTGTGCGCCGCTTCGTCTATGCTAATCCATTTCGGCATAGTGTTTCTTTGTTTATGCGTTTAACAAAAAAGAGCGAATAACTCTTGCCAAGCATGGTGCAACAAGCATCCCTGCATTTTGCTTTCTAGTCGGAGGGTTATGGGGTATGGGGATTATGTAGGGGAACCGACCGGATACAAAAGAGGCATGGATGCTGTTGAACCATTATCTGATTTCGAGGCCTAGCAAAACCCTTGCAAAAGATAATGATAACAACAGACATCCACGCCAATCGTTTATATATAACACATCTTTAACTGATATGTTGATATACAGCCATCCACGTGGAGTATCTGTTGTATCATCTCTCTTTGCATAGAAAATTGCTAGTTTTCGAAATCGAGAGACAATACATTATTAATACTCCTATTTAAGGAATAAAAAACACTACCCGCTTATTACATCTCGCTGATGCGCAGAAAGTGTACAGCAAAGATATATGTTTTTTCGGAATAAAGTGGGAGAATGGGAATAAATAAAAGAAGTCTGGTATTTAGAATGATTTTTTGTGTTTAGGTGATGTTATTTCAAGGTGTTGTTGCCATTAATATCACTTAGCACATTTATCTCCTTCGTAAAGCAATGCTTTGTATCTTCAAAAGCTATGCTTTATGGTTGCTAAAGCATTGCTTTAAATAACCATACAGCAGATGTTACGAGTGTCGCCTTCACCTTCACTTTTTCCTCTCAACCTTTTATTTATCAGTGATCTCGGGTGAAGGGACGGCTATTCACCTAGTGAGTGGAGAAAACATTGTAAGTGTTTGAAATAAACTATCAATGGTTTGAAACAAACATTGGGAAGAAAAAAATAATCTATTAGCATCTTTTTATTAGGTTATAGCTAATACGAATATCATTATAGCAAAAACAAATTAGCTTATAGCAAAGTGAACGATGTCTTTATGATTACATATGAAAATTGGGTGAAGGATCGGTGAAGGGCGATATGCTTCACCCGTTATCACTTATGAATAAAAGGTTTCGAAGAAAAGGTGAAGGCTACCCTTCTATTTGAAAATTTATAGTATGGCGTATAAAAGCATCTGGCTTTGATGGGAAGGGGGCGTTTCAGCGCAAGAATTTCTGACATTATACAACTCATACCTCATACAAGTTACTTGGTATATGGTTGATGCAAGCTCAAGAGAAGGGAAATCAAGGTGATGCCTGCATGGAAGTGGATGTGCAATAAAATGAAAAACGATTCTCTGATATATCAGGAATTACTTGATATTAATGGCAAATAAAATATGGGTTCTAAATATAATACCTTTTAGTGTACAACTTAATCTCTTTTAGTGAATGAATTAATTCGTCCGCCTATAGGCAAAGTTGCGTTTGCCTATAGGCAACCTTTCGTCCGGCTATAGGCGGACGAAAAGATGCCTATAGCCGGACGAATTAATTTATGAATGCGGTGACGTTATTTTCTACAGAGAAAACCTTTATTCAATTATGCCGTTGTTCTTAAGATTTTGAAGATGTATTTATAATGTGCAGCCAAGAAAGAACTCTGCTATTTTATGGCGTAGAAATCAGTTTCTCTTTTCGTATAATCTTTTTTATCTCTTCTTTTACGATTCTTAACTCCGAAGATTTCGTAACCATAAAGAAACCATCTACTTTTACCCCGTATTTGTAAGAAATTGAAAGAAACTTCGTCTAATAAACTAAAAACTAAAACGGTTCCAAACATGAAACACAGATTGTTGCTACTATTACTATTCGTGTTCACCGCAGTGATGACAGGTTGGGCACAAAACTCCGCTACGCCGTCCTATACTGTCAAAGGGGTACTTTTGGATTCACTGACTCAGGATGGAGAACCATACGCTACTATTAAGATTACTAAAAAAGGAGCACCGGACAAGGCTGTCAAGATGGCGGTGACGGGTGCCAATGGTAGGTTTCAGGAGAAACTGAATGTAGGTGCGGGAGATTACGTCATTACTATTTCTTCGATAGGCAAGGCGCCCGTCACGAAAGAGTTCACTTTGAAACCATCGGTTAGAGTCATTGATTTGGGGACAATGCTCTCCGCTGAGGCTAATAATGAATTGAAAGGAGTGGAAGTCGTGGCGCAAAAGCCTTTGGTCAAGGTGGATGTAGACAAGATAGAGTATAATATTGAGGATGACCCCGACTCGAAATCGAACAGTATATTGGAGATGCTTCGAAAAGTGCCTTTAGTGACAGTAGACGGAGAAGACAACATACAGGTGAATGGTAGCAGCAGCTTTAAAATACACGTCAACGGGAAGCCCAACAATATGATGAGCAACAACCCGAAAGAGGTGTTGAAGAGTATGCCCGCCAATTCCATTAAATATATCGAGGTGATAACATCGCCCGGAGCTAAATATGACGCTGAAGGAGTGGGAGGTATTTTGAATATCGTAACAGTAGGTGGTGGATTCGAAGGATATACGGCAACATTCCGGGCAAATGCCAGCAACTACGGTGCCGGTGCCGGCGGCTACGCAATGGTGAAGCAGGGGAAAATGACTGTCTCTGCCAATTACAACTTTAATTACAATGACCGGCCCCGTGGATATTCGGACAGCTACCGTGAGAACTATGAGTCGGATACGGAAAAATATCTTGAATCAAATAGCAGTTCCAAGTCGAAAGGCAACTTCCAGTATGGAAACCTGGAAGGCAGTTATGAGATCGACACCTTAAGGCTGCTGACGGTGGCTTTTGGAATGTATGGCAGCAATAGTAAAAATTATGGTGATGGATTTACCACCATGTATGGTGCTAACCATGAGGACATAGCCTACAGCTATCGGACCGGCAATCATGGAGATGGCTCCTGGTATTCCATCAATGGAAACATCGACTATCAGCGCACGTCCAGAAAGAACAAGCAGCGGATGATCACTTTCTCCTATAAGATCAATACGCAGCCTCAGACAAGCAATTCTAATACTGGCTATGAAGATATTCACGCCAAAGAGGAGGTGGACGACCTCGTGAAACGGTTGCTGTTGAAAAACAGCCAGTCGGACGGCAAAACGAATACCATGGAACAGACCTTCCAAGTGGACTATACAACTCCGATAGGCGAGTTGCATACCGTGGAGGCAGGTGCGAAATATATCTTCCGCCGCAATACCAGTGACAACAAACTATATGAAGCAGCCGGAGGAAGTGACGATTATTTATATAACGAAGACCGCAGTAGCGACTATCGTCATTTGAATCATATTTTAGCCGCTTATCTCGGATATACATTGAAATATAAGGATTTCACCTTCAAGCCGGGAGTGCGCTATGAACAGACTGTGCAGCGGGTGAAATATATCGTTGGACCGGGTGAGAATTTTCACACGAACTTCAGCGATCTGGTGCCATCCGTTTCTCTTGGCATGAAGCTCGGCAAGACTCAAAACATGCGTGTCGGTTATAATATGCGTATCTGGCGTCCGGGCATCTGGAATCTGAATCCTTATTTTAATAATCTGAATCCGATGTTTATCACCCAAGGTAACTCGAACCTGAAAAGTGAAAAAAGCCATGCGTTCGACTTGTCTTATAGCAATTTTAGTGCGAAGTTCAATATCAATGTGTCGCTGCGCCATTCTTTCAACAATAACAGTATTGAGAATATAAGCCGGTTGATTACGGCGCCCGAAGGGGAGATGTTTGACAATGATCCTACACACATAGCACCGGAAGGAGCTTTGTACAGCACTTATGCCAATATAGGAAAGAGCCGGAACACAGGAATGAGCTTGTATCTGAACTGGAACGCGTCTCCTAAAACGCGCCTGTACGTCAATGGCCGTGGAAACTACAGCGACTTGAAAAGTGAAGCGCAGGGATTGCACAATTATGGATGGAACGGTTCTTTCTATGGTGGCGTCCAGCATACTCTTCCGTTGAAAATACGGTTAAGTCTGAATGGTGGTGGTAGTACTCCTTATATTAATCTACAGGGAAAAGGTTCTGGCTATTATTATTATAGTTTGGGTGCGAGCCGTTCTTTCCTGAAAGATGAGCGTTTGAGCCTGAATGTGTATTGCAGTAATATATTTGAGAAATACAGAAGCTATAACAATCATACGGAAGGCGTAAACTTCCTGTCGAAGAGCAGCAGCAAGTGGCCGAGTCGTAGCTTTGGAGTCAGCATCAGCTACCGGATTGGTGAACTGAAAGCTAGTGTGAAGAAAGCTGCCCGAAGCATCAATAATGACGATGTGAAAGGTGGTGGCGGCGAAGGTGGGAATACAGGTGGAGGAGGTGGTCAGTAGACCACTTCCACGCACGCTGTGATTTCTTTATTTCTGCCTTACATCCTGCTTATTGGTATTGAAACCTAACTTGGTAAGTCCTGCTTGTACATCGGGATGACTCATGAAGAGTTTCCATAACAGCCCTGTCCGGTAATTCTCGATCATGACTGCAATTGGTCCCTGGTCGATGGCAAGGTAACGTTGCGGATACCAGTTGTCTGTTTCGCTGAAAGCATCGTAGAATCCGAAAGGACCGAAGACTGTGTCCCCCATATTATACAGGTGGCGCATCACTTGCATCGAATATTCCGGTGTATAGACGATGGATGAAAGGGCGGCGGTGGGAGAGATGACCCCTTTGTCATCCTGTTCATTCGGTGAATGAGCAGCGTATCCATCGACGGAATAGCTGGCAGTCAGTCCCCAGCAGTCCGGTCCGAAACCTTTGTAGTGTTTGGGGTTGCGGATGCAGTAAGCACGGTTCACTAATGTCAGATTGCGCATTTCGTGGAAGTAGCTGGGACAGTATTCGTCTTTCAGACCGACGGGGTCGAGTCCGAGGAAGGAGTATTGTGCCCAGAAAAGCGGTCCGGCTTCCGTGCCCTGATAGCGGAGATGCAGTTCGATGCCTTCCACTTTATGTGGGGAGACGATAGCTCCGTTCTGCGCCCAGCCATCGTGATAGACAGCTGCCGGTACTCCGTGGGTAGGAGAGGCTGCGGCAAGGATATACATAATCATACATTCGTTGTACCCATGTATGGGGAAGTCCATTTCCCAGCCATAGGTGGGGCTCCAGTGCCAGTATAGCACATTTTGGTCACCGTTGCGGTACCAGTTCCAGTCAACGTCTTTCCATATTTGGTCAATGCGTGCTGCCAGTGCTTTTTCTTTCTCATTACCGTTGATGTAATACTGGTGTACGGCGAGCAGTCCTTGCATCAGGAAGGCAGTTTCTACCAAGTCACCTCCGTTATCCTTCTGTCCGAAAGGTTTCACCTTTCCCGTATCGCCATACCACCAGTGCGGATATGCTCCGTGAAAACGGTCCGCTTTTTCGAGGAAGGAGACGATGCGCTCCATTCGTGCCAGACCTTCTTCGCGGGTGACGTACCCCCGGTCTATTCCGGCAAGGATAGCCATGATGCCGAAGCCGCTGCCGCCGGAAGTGACTACATTGGCATCATTCTGCGGATATACCCCGTCTACATGATACCGTTCGGGGGCAAGTCCGCTGTTGGGCTCGGCACCTTCCCAAAAGTAGAGAAAGGTGCGGCGCTGAACGGTGTCCATCAAGGCATCGTCCGTGAGCTCGGAACTGGCGGTGGCTGGTCCGCCGGTCTTGTTTTTGCAGGCTCCTGCTGTCAGTATCAGGCAGAGGAGCGAAATATAGAGAGATAGTTTTTTCATTGATTGTGGATTTAAATGAGAGAATAAAATTTAGGCATGGATTACACGGATTTCACGGTTTTAAGAGATTTCGCAGTTAAAGACCGTGTGAATCCGTGTAATCCATGCCTATTGTACGATTTTTATTTTAGCGTGAATCGTGCGGATTTCACGTCCCGGCTGTTTGTTCCGATCATTACTTCAAATTCACCCGGTTCTGCTACTAGTTGCAGGTCGTAGTTGTAATATCTCAGCATTTCCGGTGCAATCTTGAACCGTACAATTTCCGACTGTCCCGGTTCAAGGAATATCTTCTGGAAGCCTTTCAGCTCTTTCACCGGACGGGTAGTGCTGCCGACGAGGTCACGGATATAGAGTTGTACTACTTCCGATCCCGGCCATGTGCCAGTATTGGTGACCATTACTGCTGCCGTCAGTTCTCCCGTCATGTCGATGGTAGAACGGCTCAGGTCGATATCACCGTAAGAGAAGGTAGTATAAGACAGTCCGTATCCGAACGGGTAAAGCGGCTCATTGTCCACATCCAGATAATTGCTGCGGAACTTTTCGAACCACTTGCCTTGTGCCAGCGGGCGTCCCGTATTCTTATGTGCATAATACAGCGGAATCTGACCGACATTCTTCGGGAAACTCATTGTCAGTTTTCCACCCGGATTGACATATCCGAAGAGTGCGTCACCGATGGCATAAGCAGCTTCGCTGCCTCCGAACCATACGTTCAGAATAGCAGGTACGTGTTCCTGTTCCCAAGTCAGCGTCAGCGGGCGACCTGTGAATAATACCAGTACGACAGGTTTTCCGGTTTTCAGCAACTCCTTCAGCAGGTTTTGCTGTACATCCGGAATGTTCAGGTCTGTACGGCTGCTGCTTTCTCCGCTCATCTCGGAAGATTCTCCGAGAGCCGCAATGATAATATCCGACTGATTGGCTACCGTCAATGCTTCGTTCAGCAATTGCTCGTCTGTCCGGTTGTCACGGTTTAGTGAACGTCCGAACATCGTGGCACGTTCTTCGTAAGAGGCGTCGCTGATCAGATTGCTCCCTTTGGCATATAGGATGTTTGCTTTTCCGGCAGTCATCTCTTTCAAGCCTTCTACCAGTGACGGACAGCGGTCCAGTACGGCAGCTACGCTCCATGTACCCGGCATGTTTGTCCGGCTGTCGGCTAACGGACCTATCACGGCGATGTTACCTTTCGGGTTAAAAGGAAGAAGAGGTTCGGCAGGAGTTCCCGGACGCAGGGTCACGTTGTCATTCTTTAAAAGAACAAAGCTTTCTGCGGCAATTCTGCGGGCAGCGTCTCGGTGCGCTTTCGTAAAGATATCACGTGCCGGACGTTTTAAGTCGCAGTACTTGTAGGGATTGTCAAACAATCCCAGTTTATATTTTGCTTCCAGGATACGGCGGCAGGCAGTATTCAGTGTTTCCATAGAAACTTTGCCTTCCTGAATGGATTTCTTGAGTGTGCTGACAAAGCCTTCGCTCACCATATCCATGTCTACTCCGGCATTGATGGCACGTGCGGAAACCGTTTGCAGGTCGCCGATACCGTGGTCGATCATTTCGGAGATTCCGGTATAGTCGGTTACCACAAATCCGTTGAACCCCCACTGACCACGCAGTACATCCGTCATCAGCCACTTGTTGGCGGTAGCGGGCACACCGTCTACTTCGTTGAACGAAGCCATTACACTACCTACACCGGCTTCTACAGCCGCTTCGTAAGGCAGCATATATTCATTGAACATCCGCTGGCGGCTCATGTCTACCGTATTGTAGTCACGTCCGCCTTCTCCTGCGCCATACAGTGCAAAGTGTTTTACGCATGCCATAATTTCGTCATTCCGTTGCATGTTCTTTCCCTGATAACCGAGTACCATCGCTTCGGCAATCATGGCTCCAAGGAAGGGATCTTCACCGCTGCCTTCGGAAACACGTCCCCAACGAGGGTCGCGTGAGATGTCCACCATCGGACTGAATGTCCATGAGATACCGTCGGCACTGGCTTCTATGGCTGCGATACGTGCCGATTCTTCTATGGCGGTCATATCCCAGGTGCAGGATAATCCCAGCGGGATAGGGAACATGGTTTCGTATCCGTGAATGACATCCATACCGAATAGCAAGGGGATGCCCAGACGGGATTGTTCTACCGCCTGTTTCTGCACATCGCGTATTTTTTCTACTCCTTTCAGATTGAACAAGCCTCCTACTTCGCCCCGTTTGATTTTGGCGGCGATGTCGCTGCTTTTGGCTTGTCCCGTAGTGATTTCTCCGGTGACAGGTAGGTTCAACTGACCTATCTTTTCTTCCACCGTCATCTTTTTCATCAATGCGTCGATGAAGCGGTCCATGTCTTGTGGCGACTTCTGCGCTGCCGCACTCAGGAAGCCGGCAGCGAGCAGCAGAAGTGAAAAAAATATCTTCTTATTTATCATATCGTTCTATCAGTTTGATTTGAATATTAATTAATAATCCGGATTCTGTACCAGTACTCCTTTGGACTTGTCAATTTCTGACTGAGGCAAAGGCAATAATGCGTTCTTATCCTGGTAGTTTACTTTCCCGGCAGCGTGCAATACTTCCGAGGCGATTCCCCAACGGACAAGATCGTAGAAACGGTCGGGCTCCAGCCCGAGTTCCACGCGGCGTTCGTGGCGGATGGCTTCCCGCAATTCTCCCTGATCGTTGGTCGTTATTTTGGGCAGTATATTCGTATTGGTGCCTCTGGCACGTGCACGTACCATTTCCAGATAATCCACCGCTTCTCCGGGGATATTCTTTTCGTTGGCAGCTTCGGCAGCCATCAATACTACATCCGAATACCGGATCAGGCGGATATTCACCCAAAAGCCTTTGTTGGTGTATTCCTTACGCAGTGCGGGGTCGGTATAAGCTTTTTTGTTGAAGTAAGCTCCCATAGCCGGAGAGACGGGGGATTCACCATAAGGTTCGTTGGTGTTTTCCGGGGTGATCGGTTCATCGTCCGTTTTGCGGAAGTAGAGCAGGGTGGCGTTTTTACGCGGGTCACCTGTCTCGTAGGCGTCTGCCATCAACTGGGTTGCCATGTGCCATCCCCAGCCTAAGTCCCACTGACCGGCTCCGCGAACGCCTTGCACTTCGCAGAATTGGCTGCCGATAACGTCACTCTGTGGAAGGGCGGCAGGG
>ERZ791667.34-NODE-34-length-105008-cov-4.46052_pt1 | contig 105008 bp, 76 predicted proteins | sample MGYA00509959_ERZ791667 | MGnify/ENA primary metagenome ERZ791667 (study PRJEB30046, sample SAMN00715196) | human gut metagenome | study: EMG produced TPA metagenomics assembly of the A metagenome-wide association study of gut microbiota in type 2... | reverse complement strand
TCAGCCTCCTTATCAGTTTTGAGAGACTCTACCAGGGCATTATTCTCACTACGAGAAGCTATGCCGTTTTTTTAGATTGTCAGGATATTGCATACTGGTCTTTCCATAACACCCATGATAACGTCACCCTGCCCCACATCAAACACAAATACACCCTGCGGAATCTGCTCATGCATATACAATACGCAATGAGAATGCTTTACAGACCCTACATAAGATGTATCACCGGATCTGACTTTAATCCAACCAAAACGATTACTATTTCCCATATTTTTATTTTTTGATAACCGGGGACCTTATCCCCAGGTCATCTGATTTATAACTGTTATTTACTAATGAATTCACGCAGACTCTCCTTCCAATACACAGAAGTATGACCCAAGGACTGGACTTGTGCCACAAAATCACGTATCTGCTGGGGAGTATAGTCTTTCTTACCACTAAGAATACCGATCTTGTAATGGTCACAGAAACCAAGCGTTTCCACAATCATGGCAAACGAGAGGGCAGGATCAATAACAGGCTCAATACTCGCCCATGTGCTTATACCGGCATTGTGCAATTCAGCCATGGCATGAACGCGCTCCATATTGCTACTTGCACCGGGTTCGAGATCATCACGGCCTGTTAACGTAAAACCTACAGAGATTAGTCCCTTATGGGATAAGGCATTTTGGACAGCAGGATGATGGAGCCAGTCAGCACGCTTGGTAAGAACTTTACAGAAGACACCCTGGGACTGTGCTTCATCCATACATCTGAAATTGAGTTCAATGGTTTCAGGCAGGCAGGGATCGGACACAAAGTTGAAATGAAGGCCGCCATCCTTAATGATGGTTTCCCTATGCCTGGTCAGTTCAGATACGAAAATTTTAAAAGCGGTCTCGGTATCAACGAGTGATTTTTTCAAAGACACAATGTTGCCTCCAAGCGTACCCGCCATAATGTTATGGTCATTAAAACAGTAGGTACAACTATGAGGACAGCCATTATATAAGTTGCAGGCCCAATTACTGTATTCAGCAGCCTTTCCACTTGGTTCATAAATAGCCTTACCATGAAAATCGTTTTTTTTCATTGTCGTAAAATATTAAGTTTATTAATAGGTCGTTTGATACATCTCACTTCAAAATGAGTCATAAGTAACTGTGGAATAGATTCTTTCTCTTCTTTAACAGTTTTATTCATGACCTTCTTACTCAGATGCTGTTCCATACCTCTCAGTGATACACCATACTCGGCGGCAATCTGTTTATGGGACATTCCCTTTTTCGCCATCGCAGTCCATTTCCTGATCATACCGGACGTAATCCTGGCTCTCGTACGTTTTTGAGAAATAGGCATTTGTAACAGTATAGCTGTTTCCGTATCATTCACCACATCATCAAATACAGTAGATATCTTTTTTGTCTGCTTACGTCTCTTGACAAATCGGTCACAGACCCATACACTAATAAAACCTGCGGCTGTTATGCCAAGTACTGATGCGATTGTTGTTGTTTTATATTTCATAATTGATTCCTTTTAAAAGATTTCTAATCTTATCAATTCGGTTGTCTGTTACGATCACAACCCGGATTTTCTTCGGTAAATAGGAACCTCCGCTCGTTAGTTGAAAGATTCTCCACGAGTATCTCAAATCTGTTATTACCGCTGGACTTCCCCTATTCCGTTTTATACAGTCATCGCTCTTCATATTCTGTCAGTTTGTACCTGTTGACATCCGCTTACGCTCTTCCTGCATACGATGAATGTGAAGTTGCTCGTTCTTCTGCATTTTACATAAAGAAGCAATTTCAATTTCCTTCTGCTTGTTTGCGAATACATCATTCTGCTCCTTTATCCTACCGTGGGATTTAATCGCCGTTATAAAATAACAGACAGAACCTAAAACAACCAGTGTAAGACCTGTCCCTATAAAAAGGTATTCGGTTGTCTTCTTAACTCCCGGTATCCCGGTGATTCGGGCAATGTTGTTTGAATCAGGTATTAATTTCATTTTTGTAATTTACTTTTATTTATTAGACTATTTATATGAACATTATTAAGTTTCAACTTGATTTGAAGTGCCGCATTGTTCGCGCGAACCTCCTCATCTAGTTCAACTTTCTTTTTATACCTATGATAAAGGCAGTAAAGACCAAAGTTTGCAACACTTAGAAGTAAGCATGCACCACCCAATTTTAGGATACTAGGGAGCAAGAGTAAACCTTTGCATTCACCTCCAGTGTCATAGAGTTTCTTGATAATCATATTGTTCAACATATAATTTAATTTTATGGAGTATTACCATGTACTACCAGCAATCACTCCGGGTTAATTATAAGATTTTTTTATTCAGCCTCCTTATCAGTTTTGAGAGACTCTACCAGGGCATTATTCTCACTACGAGAAGCTATGCCGTTTTTTTAGATTGTCAGGATATTGCATACTGGTCTTTCCATAACACCCATGATAACGTCACCCTGCCCCACATCAAACACAAATACACCCTGCGGAATCTGCTCATGCATATACAATACGCAATGAGAATGCTTTACAGACCCTACATAAGATGTATCACCGGATCTGACTTTAATCCAACCAAAACGATTACTATTTCCCATATTTTTATTTTTTGATAACCGGGGACCTTATCCCCAGGTCATCTGATTTATAACTGTTATTTACTAATGAATTCACGCAGACTCTCCTTCCAATACACAGAAGTATGACCCAAGGACTGGACTTGTGCCACAAAATCACGTATCTGCTGGGGAGTATAGTCTTTCTTACCACTAAGAATACCGATCTTGTAATGGTCACAGAAACCAAGCGTTTCCACAATCATGGCAAACGAGAGGGCAGGATCAATAACAGGCTCAATACTCGCCCATGTGCTTATACCGGCATTGTGCAATTCAGCCATGGCATGAACGCGCTCCATATTGCTACTTGCACCGGGTTCGAGATCATCACGGCCTGTTAACGTAAAACCTACAGAGATTAGTCCCTTATGGGATAAGGCATTTTGGACAGCAGGATGATGGAGCCAGTCAGCACGCTTGGTAAGAACTTTACAGAAGACACCCTGGGACTGTGCTTCATCCATACATCTGAAATTGAGTTCAATGGTTTCAGGCAGGCAGGGATCGGACACAAAGTTGAAATGAAGGCCGCCATCCTTAATGATGGTTTCCCTATGCCTGGTCAGTTCAGATACGAAAATTTTAAAAGCGGTCTCGGTATCAACGAGTGATTTTTTCAAAGACACAATGTTGCCTCCAAGCGTACCCGCCATAATGTTATGGTCATTAAAACAGTAGGTACAACTATGAGGACAGCCATTATATAAGTTGCAGGCCCAATTACTGTATTCAGCAGCCTTTCCACTTGGTTCATAAATAGCCTTACCATGAAAATCGTTTTTTTTCATTGTCGTAAAATATTAAGTTTATTAATAGGTCGTTTGATACATCTCACTTCAAAATGAGTCATAAGTAACTGTGGAATAGATTCTTTCTCTTCTTTAACAGTTTTATTCATGACCTTCTTACTCAGATGCTGTTCCATACCTCTCAGTGATACACCATACTCGGCGGCAATCTGTTTATGGGACATTCCCTTTTTCGCCATCGCAGTCCATTTCCTGATCATACCGGACGTAATCCTGGCTCTCGTACGTTTTTGAGAAATAGGCGTTTGCAACGGCATAACTGTTTCGGTATCATTCACCACATCGTTAAATACGATAGACATCTTTTTTGTCTGCTTACGTCTCTTGACAAATCGGTTATAAATCCATACACCTATACCGAGTTCTATGGTCACTATACCAACTCCTATTACTTCTTTTTTATTATTCATATCTATTGCATTTTTTACTATCAGTGTACATACCATTTTTATAAATGGTATTCTCCAGTCGTTTTTTTTAAGAGATTCTTTATCCATAGGTATCCCAAACTTGCTAAAGCCACACCGGTACCAATGAATATAGACTATGATGCTCCTAACCACCGGTGGTAATCTCTGACAAACATTCAAGCTTCTTGATGTTTTCTGAGTATATTAAATTTTTAATTACTATTTTGCCACACATATCTTCATGTATTTTATATGTTAAGCGTTTTTGATTATAAATTTAAACCGAACCTGGTAATAAGGCAATCACTATATCCTGTAACCCTTTTAGGGTCTCCTTTATTCTGTTTTATGCGATAGTTATTTTTGCACATGTCATTTTTTTATCAATCCTTAAATTCTAAACTTCTCATCCGCAATATTTTTCAAAAATCTTGTCAAGGCTTCCTTTAGATTTAATATCCGTCTCACATCGGTCTTGACTTGCTTTTTGTCTTGACCTTGGTTCATCGCTATCTCCTCCAGTCTCTCCTCTATGCTGCGAGCGTTACTTGGCTTCATAGTATAACTAGCCACGAGAAGGGCTTGTAAATACTCCATGTACTCTTGTTTATTGGTTGTCTCTATTCTCATACTCATTTGTCTTTTGATTCTGGGGTAAAATTATAAACTGCCTGAGAATCCATCAAACTCTATGAAAACACTAATGAAAACTATGAAACTATGAAATTGGGAATACAAAAAAACACTTACCTGTACCGATAAGTGTTTTTTGATGGATGGGAAGAGATTTTATTTCAGACTATTAAATATTCCTTGCATTCTAGTGGACGGACTGATCGCTTGATTCTTTGCTCCGTTGATTTTCGGTGGAATTCCGTTAATATCATGGAAGAAATTTTTAGTTTTTTCCCAGATTTTTGTAGTACCTTCATAGTATTCCCAGATCAAACTGAACAGTTCACGTGACTGACCTTGCCAACTGATGGAGGAAGGGTCGTCTCTCTGAGGAGCATAGTCAGGACACATCCGATACATGAAAGAGAAGTAGGTTTCTTCATCCCATTTTAATAAGCTTTTATCAACAAGAGCCCTATATAGTCTACGGCATCTTTCTTCATTCATTTTTCCCCCCTTAGCGACATAGCAAAAATATTCATTTTTACTTTTCTTCCTTTTGATATTTTCCGGAATAACCAACTCTGTAATGAACTTGTCTTTAAAGAGCTCCAATATTTCTACTGTTTCACCTGTATAAGTCCTTATATCTATTTTTTCTTTCAGAATGGATGCCTCTATTTTTTTTGTATGTTCACATAAGGAGATAAGTTTCTGCACCCGTTCAACCGCATCAATATTGATTTTTAATTCTAACAAATTATGATGTAAATAAATACATCCAAAAAAGAATCTCATCACACTTTGATACATATAGTGATAATCTAGGTTTGGGAGCGATGCATCATCTTCCGTTTCTTCCATATCTTCTATCCCTTCAAGTAGAGCATAGTTCATTTTTGTATCTTTCTCATTCAAAAGTATATATTTGTTCTCCAGAATGAAATGTATTCGATCTGATGGTTGGATATCTTGGTTAGAAAGAAAAGACGCCAACATACGTATATAATACCAAACTTTTGCCACCAATGCTGCTGTCTCGTATTTCGCTGGTGAGAGTAAGGTTATGGTATCAACAAATTTTGTAGTATTTTTCTCTATTACAAATTTTACCAGTGTACGCTTTGTTTTTCTGTTTACTTTAAGTATTTCTATGATTTGAGAAACTTCCTTTTGTGACATTTCTTCAAGCATGTCGTAAAAACTCCATTCGCATAATGACATTTCGTCCTCGTCACCTATTTCCTCCTCGTCACCTTCGTTAACCACTTGTTGTACCAATCTTTCAAGAGATATGCCTTCTAACTCTTCCGCCATGGCGAATAATAATTCATCATGATATTGGGAGGGATATATATTCGCATATCTAACTAAATAACTTATATTGTAAAACTCTGTATAGTTTATAATTTTATGCTCGCCTCCAAAATACATATTATCAAAATCAGGAGAGTTTATTGCTAAAAACGCTATTAAATCCGTAGTCAGATACAGCATACGCCAGTTATCCTCATCAGAATATTCTGCAGCAGATTCAGACGACATCAACTCTGAATCTTCAGGAGACAGATTCTCAATATAATGTTTAATTATTTCTTTTTCCTTTTCATCAGAGGGAGAATAATTAAATCTTTTTACCAGTTCAAAAAAAGCTTCCAGGTCTATTTTTCTCATTTTATGGTACTAATTGTTTATATTATTAAATATCTTTCTTGCCCAAACATTATGTTCTGCCGCTGCCTTAAGAAGTTCCACGCACTTTTTTCTGTTGACGACAATCTTCTTATTGTATGTGTCAACCACTGCCAGTTTTAATACGCCCAAAGTTTCGACCCATCGGTAAGCTGTCGACGCTCCTACCTTGAGAAAATTGGCCAAGTTAGAATACCCCAATATGTATTCACTTTCTGGATATTTGGTTTCTCTCTCCTTCAGCTTTTTCTCCTTCGCTTTCTGATTCCGACGCCTTTTCCCCTCGTCATAGAAACGGTCAAGGTATTCTAATCTTATCTTTTCCATAGGAATACCATCGGACGTTGATAATAATACTACTCCACCCTTCCCTGTATTAGGCAGATAATGATAATACTTGACATCACCGCTATAGAACTTAATGGTAATAAAACGGGTAGATGTTCTTCTTTTACCTACTCCAAACTCATACTCGATTTCTTTGTTCTCAACAGTTATTTTTTGTATGTGTCGGTGGATTATCCTACTGCGTTCTGCATCATTACTGATATTAGCAATTTTCTCTTCCAAGGACATGGTTCTTTCCAAATGAGCAACGATGTTTGATACGTCGTCAATATTATATTTCATCCTAATATCTTTCAGTAGGAATTCAAGATGCTCCTTCTCGTTCTGAAATGATGCTTGTTCCAAAAGTATCTCCTTCTTTTTCTCATCTAAAGCATAAAACTTCTCGTCCCGCTTCTCTTTTGTCAGGTCGCCTTCAATATAAGATTCCACTATTCTATTGCGCTTTTTATCCAGGTCTTCCAGTCTGACTTTTACAAAGGATATTTTTTGGTCTAGAACATTTATGCGCTCCTCATATTTCTGCTTATCTTCGGAGGCTGTATTTATGATATAGTCCAGTTCTGCATCTTTCGCTATATGCCAAAGCAAACTATCCATTATATTTATACTGATACTTTTCCTATTTCTACATTGAGGAGTTTTGTAGTGATCATATTTTCTCATTACGTTGAAAGCATCATAACAATGATATGATACTTTAGAACCAGAAGCACTCCAGTAACATCCACAATCCTTACAGACTATTAACTTGTTTGCATAATATATGTTTTTGGTTTTGTCAGCGGTAGTATTATTACTTCGGGCTCTCTCACGGCAACGTTGAAATTGTCCTGGAGTAATCAGAAGTGGATATGCCCTTTCATACGAAGAGCCTCGGTAGCATTGCTTGCGTCCCGTATACCTCTCATTATTCAAAATATTATTTATAAAAGAAACAGTAAGCTTTCTTTCTCCTCTCCGATAATACTCTTTTGCCAGCTGTGGTTGTGAAACACCACTTTCATATAAATTGAAAATTTCTTTAACCAGTCTAGCCTCTTCGCCATTGACTACAATTTTATTGTTATGCTCTTTGTCAATTTTGTATCCGAAAGGAATATTACCACCATTATAACGACCTTCTTCTGCTAATCTTCGCTTACCACGACGAAAACGCTCTGCCTTCTCAATCATTTCTTGTTCAGCCATTGTGCCAAACAGTGAGAATATAATTGAAGCTGTATTGTCAAATCCAGTACGTTCAGAATTAAGGAGTGTGAAGAGCGGATTCAAACACTTTAATTGGACACGTGCTTCCAAAAGCTGGTCACGAATAGAATATAATACCATTGGTTTTCTAGAAAGACGGGACAGTTCAAATATATAGACGCAATCTATATCCAATTCGAGAAGATACTTCTTCAATTCTTGCAAACCTTGTCGGTTATCCTCATCCAATTTAATAGCACTTTCTTTCTTGCCGATTATTATAAAATCCTCTTCCTTATAACCATCAGCAATAGCAGCTCTTCTAAGAGTATCTTCTTGAGACTCCAAATGCTGCTGTTCAGTAGATACACGCACAAATAAAATGACCTGTCCCATATTTTTTTGTTTTTTATAATACAAAAATATAAAAGATATTTTAGACTACAAAATCTCCAGTTGTTTAGATATTCAGATAGAGATTGTTCCTGTTCCGTTCGACAAGATATCCGATCAGCGACAGGGAGAAGCAAGCAGTGTTATTCGGAACAGAGTCATTCAGGCACGCCGTATACAGGAACAGCGCTATGCCGATCATCCCGGTATCTACTGCAATGCACAGATGAGCAGCAAGTTATTATCCATTTATGCTCGGCCGGATGACAAAGGACTTTCCCTGCTGCGAAATGCAATGGAACGCCTCAATCTTTCCGCACGCGCATACGACCGTATATTAAAGGTGGCACGTACCATTGCCGACCTTGAGGGTGCGGAACTGATACAGCCCTCCCATTTGGCTGAAGCCATCAGTTATCGCAATCTGGACAGAGAAAACTGGGCGGGATAAAAGCGCTTGACAGTAAATCAATAAAATACCATAAAGAAAAAGTCTTCGTCTCATATAAAATACTATTTTCGCAAGATAGAATCTAGTATATGAATAAACACGACAACCCATATTACCCCCTATTTCTACTCATCGGATGGCTTATCATGCTGAGTAGTTGTCAACCTGCCCCATCTCATCTTCTGGAAAAAGCGATGCAGATGGAGAATGTATCAACCGACAGTATCTTTTTCTACCTGCAACAAATAGAAGAACCCGACAAATTACCTCTCAATGATCAAGGAGATTATTACCTGTTGCTCTACAAGGCAACTCTGTGGAAAACAGGAACACCTGATGATTCATTATTGCAGATCGCCATCCGGCAATATAAACAAAACGAGCAGCAAACCCAGTATGTACGGGCACGCATTGAGCAAAGCGCCTCCTATTTATATCGTAATCTGCCCGATTCCACATTACTGATGAGCGAACAAATCCTGAAAGGATACCAGCTAAATGATACGCTAAAAACAAGGCTGTACGGGCTACGAAGGGCAGCATACAGCAGAAAGCAGGATTATCCGCAGGCATTGGTGATGGCAGACAGCAGCAGACAACTGGCTCTTAAGATGAAAGATACACTTTTCTATTTTTCTACCAGCCAGCTATATCTGCAAATTATAAACAAAATGCAAGATCATGACAGATACACCCAAAGCTATCTGCAGCTAATGAAAGAACTTATGGATTCGCCCAAATACCAGTCTTTGAATTATTATGCGCTGGAAAGTCTGTTGAACACCAGTCTGCAAAGAAAGGATTTCCGGCAAGCAGTCATATATCTTCAACAATTATCGAGCCAACGCCGCGGAAGAAATGAAGTACCACACTATCTGCTGCTATGCGGAAGAACCCATGCCGCCTTGAATCAGATTGACTCCGCCCAATATTACTATCGGCAAGCCGCAATCTCATCTTCCAGCTTTATTGCCATGGAAGCCAATGCACGCTTATTCAATCTGATCAATGAAAAAGAATATCCGGAACAAGTCTTTTATACCAAGCAGAAGGAAAGCACGATAAGGGACAATATACTAAACAATATCAGTACAGGGATACGGGAAAGAGAATTCAACCAACTCAAATTACAGAATGAATTATACCAGCTGCATCTGCAACAGCAGCAAAGGGAACTATGGATGCTGGGAATCGTTACAGCTCTGCTGAGTATCGGATTCATCGCATTTTTCTTTTATCAGAGAGAGAAAAAGAAGCGACTGCTGCGGGAAAACCAGTTACTGTACAAAGAAGCCGAAGTAAGTGGACTACGGGAGAAAGAAATCCGGCTAAGGAATAAAGAGGCTGAACTCCGTGAAGCGCTTTTCCGGAGAATGCCATTCTTCCATAAGCTGCCCTCACTCCATGCCAACAACAATCAGGACGAACCGGGCACCAGTCACAAGATAGTAGTGACAGATGCAGAATGGGCAGAAGTCACTTCAGTAGTGAACGATGCGTTCGACAATTTTGTCGTCCGGTTACGACAGGCTTATCCACAGTTGGGAGATAAAGAAATCGGCTTCTGCTGCCTCGTCAAAATCAATGTCAACATACAGGATTTATCTGATATCTATTGTGTGAGCAAAGCTGCCATTACCAAACGGAAATATCGGATAAAGACTGATAAGCTGGGAATTACTGATGAGAATATAAGTTTAGACAGTTTTCTCAAAGTTTTTTAGCTGTCGCCCCAGGGTAGTTGAAGTCTTTGTCCGCCTGAAAACAAACGCATATATACATTATATTATTAATAATCAATAACATACATCTAGTCACATCGTACCTTTTTGTCCGCCTGTTTTTTTGTTTTTCTACTCACTTCGGTCTACTTTTGCCTCAGTGATAATCAGAAAAACAGTACTAACCAAATACAGAACCGTATGAAGAACAGAATTATTATTTTAAGTTTATGTGCTAGTTGTCTACTTGCAATTGTTGCTTTTGTATACAACAGTGAAACAAAGACCGACCCACTGGCACTCTCCCCTATTGTAGCAAAACGAGTCACGACACCTACCGGCACACTAGTCTCATGTAATTTAAAGGCTTTGAAAGACACAGTAGACATTCCACTCAGCTATTTGACAGAAGAACTTCAAGTTGTCAAACTAGACAACCGGGACGAAGCACTAGTAGGAGGCTGGATACGCACCACAGTGGGAGAAAAATACATCCTGGTGAGCAATAACAAACAGACTCCCTACAAACTTTTTACCCGCGACGGCAAATTCATCACCACTATCGGTGCCTACGGACAAGGGCCCAACGAATATGGAAACACATACGCCGACCAGTTGGACGAAGCCCACAACCGTATCTACATACTGCCCTGGCAGAGTGACAAGCTGCTCGTATTCGATTTACAAGGCAATCCTCAGCCTCCCATTCCTTTATGTATGCGCGTGCCCAAAGGCAAATTCAGAGTAGATACGGAAAAGTCGGAAGTCACTCTGACAACTCTGCCTTTCGAAGGCTGGCCGGCTGTCGTGTGGACACAAGATTTCAAAGGTAAACGCAAGAACTTTATCGCACCGGGACATCTGACCGTTCCGCGCGACTTTAGCAACGAAGTATTTATGGATAATAATACTAATGATTACGGCGTTATGTTAATGGTGATCATGCCTGCCCCACGAACGGACAGTCTGTACCACTATAACGCAGCCCAAAATCGACTCGAAGCCAGATTCACCGTGGAATATCCGAACAAGGAGAAAATCCCCTGGCACGGCTATTCCGAATACCCACGTCACTTTATTGGAGACGTTTCCGTGCCGATACAAGTATCAGAAAACACTTGGAGCGGCAGCAAACCTGCCAAGTATATCATAGATAAGAAAACACTGCATGGCAGCTACTTCCGCCTGTACAATGATTTCCTGGGAACGAAAAAGATGCAGATATGGCCCTCATTCGGCAATGGTTATTATGTTGCCAACATGGAACCTGCCCAGCTAAAAGAAACACTGGAAAAAGAAATAGCCCGAAAAGATATTCCGGCGGAGGCAAAGAAACGTGCACAAACATTGATAAATTCACTGGATGAAGAAGGCAACAACGTCATTCTACTCGCTAAAATGAAGAAATAACTATCAGAAAGCCAGAGGGTGTTTCAAAAGTCAGTAGTAACTAAAATGGGGTTGTCTAAAATTTACTATGAATGAAAGAATTGCGTATTCACCTACCACCTCCCCCTGCGGGTACTCCTCCTTCCTGAAGGAGGAGATTTAAGATACTACCGATTTTAACACACCTTCCGGCATTCCGTTGAGAGAGCACATCCCCATTTCCTTTCGATAGAAAAACACAGACACAATTCTTATAATTGTCCATCTTTAAACTGATTTTCTCTATTTTCTGATTCTTTGATTTTGCCTTCCTTTGCAAAGCAAAAGATTCATATAAAATAAGCAGATCATGCAGTTTACGATTACACATTGGGGATGTACTCCGTCGGGAGATTCCATCTATCTGTTCCGGTTGACCAATGCTACCGGAGCCTCCATCGAGCTTACAAACCTGGGAGCCACCTGGGTTTCGGCCAATATGCCGAACCGATACGACGTCTTTGAAAACATTCTGCTGGGATATGACCATGCAGAAGGATATCTCAAAGACACCTATTATATGGGAGCCACTGTCGGCCGGTTTGCCAACCGCATTCATCAGGCATCCTTTTCTATCGAAGGCACTACCTATCTGCTGGAGAAAAACGACGGAGAGAACACCAATCACGGCGGACTATCCGGCTTTCACAAGAAGATATGGCAATGGAAACGGACAGATTCCGGCATCCGTTTCCTTCTCCACTCTCCGGACATGAAAGGAGGATATCCGGGAAATGTACAGGCGGAAGTGGAATATCAATTCACGGAAACCAACGAACTGACAATCAGCTATCACGGAACCACAGACCGCCCTACTTATCTGAATCTCACCAATCATGCTTACTTCAACCTGTCCGGCGACAAACGAAAAATAACGGAGCATGAGCTCATGATACCTGCTGCACGAATATTAGAGACAACCTCACAATTTATTCCTACCGGACAAGCACAGGATGTCAAAGACAGTCCGTTTGATTTCAGCACCAGTCGCAGCATCGGAGCACATCTTTACAACGATAACGAGCAGTTGCACTGGAACAAGGGATACAATCATTGCTATATCCTGAAAGAAGAGTCGTCCGACACGTTATTGACAGCCGCCGTATTATCCGACCCTTTCTCCGGCAGAAGGCTGACTGTCAGGACTGACTTACCCGGTGTCTTATTATATACCGCCGGCTATCTCGCTCCCACACCGGATATCGGTGTATGTCTGGAGACACAATACTTTCCGGATACCCCTTCGCATCCGCATTTTCCGTCCTGCCTGCTCATGCCGGGGGAAGAATATCGCCACAGAACTATTTATACATTCGACAAATGATTTTTTAAGTATTCTACATATTGTTCCCGCTTAGCTTCGTATAAACAGCGATATTTTTTTTACTGGCTATATCTTTTTTATTCATATATTTGTTTTACATTTGTAGTAAATAATAAAAGCAATAGTATGAAAACGTCCATTGTAACTCTTTTAATCACATTTTGTTTTTATCTGTCAGTTTATGCACAAGCACCTCAGGATAAAGCCACAGAACTAAAAGAACAGGCTTTAAGCAGCCTGAAGCAGAAAGATTACATCAAAGCCCGTTATCTGTTTAAGAAAGCGTATGAAGCATTTGCCGTGCGAGAGAACTATCCACAAGCTATAGAATGTGGTATTCAAGCCAATGCTCTATATGTCAGAGAAAACTTCTACAAAGAAGGTTTCGAATTATGCCGTAATATGGAACAACTCATCTGGACAGGCGAACAGAAGCAAAACAAAGTCTTTTATGACTTACGCTTTCCCATCAGCAAGGAACGGTTGCAGATGTACATTTCACTGAAGAATCCCGCACAGGCGAAGAACCAGCTGGACAAATTGGAAGAGATTGCCAGTCTCGCCAAAAATGATTCTTTAATGGAAGTGCTGCTCTATACGAAAGCCAACTATTACTATACTTTCAATCAGAATACACAAGGAGACGCCTGTTTCCGCAAACTCATCAGCCAATACAAGGAAAAGAAGGACTACGATAAAGTGAGCGACTGCTACAAGACTCTTATCGGCATCGCCCGCAAAGCCAACAATGCCCCGTTGATGGAACGTACGTACGAAAGCTATATTGTATGGACCGACTCTGTAAAAGCCCTGACTGCCCAGGATGAGCTGAATGTCCTGAAACGAAAATATGACGAAAGCCTCCAGACCATACAGGACAAAGACAGCACAGTATCCGCCAAGCAATACATCATCATAGGACTTTGTACACTTGTAGCTATCCTTGTAGCCGCAATCATTGTACTTGCCATCTTACTGCTGAAATTTATCACCGGCAACCGCAAACTCAAAAAGAGCGTGGTCATAGCCAATGAGCACAACGAGCTGAAAACAAAGTTCATCCGGAATATATCCTCACAAATGGAGCCGACTCTGAACACTTTAGGGACTTCCGCCAAAGAGCTTTCCGCCCAAGCACCAAGGTATGCAGAGCAGATGCAGGCACAAGTAGCAGCCTTAAAGCAATTCAGCGACAATATTCAAGAGCTTTCCTCTTTGGAGAACTCACTGACCGAACCTTATGAAATGGGAGAAGTCAATGCGGGTACTTTCTGCGAAAGCGTCATGGAGAAGGCTAAAGAATTTATGAAGCCGGACGTCACCCCTTCTGTAAACGCCCCCAAACTCCAAGTAAAAACGAATAAAGAACAGCTGGAACGTATCCTGCTCTACTTGCTGAAAAATGCCGCTTTCTATACGGAGCAAGGACGTATCAGCCTCGACTTCAAGAAACGTGGCGCGCACACCCATCAGTTCATCATAACCGATACGGGAACAGGTATCCCGGCAGAACAACAGGAAAATCTCTTCAAACCTTTCACCCAGGTCAAAGACCTGACTACAGGTGATGGCTTGGGATTACCTATCTGCTCACTCATCGCCACCAAAATGAATGGCAGTCTGACATTGGACACAAGCTACACCAAGGGATGCCGGTTTATACTGGAACTTCACGCATAAATAACATAAGGTATTCAAGAGCTTTGTATAGTTAGATTACCCGCAATTATTGTCAACTATAATTATCGTAATTAGCTATAATCGGAGAACGCACATTCTAACTATACAAAAATAGTAACAGAGTACTGCATAAACGGCAACCGGGTTTATAATAAATACTGTGATCGTTTATTATAAACGTCCCCCTCGTTTATTATAAACTTTAAAATAGGAATTTGTAGAATCTGGATTGAATTTATAATACAAAAAAGGCTGCAAAACTCATAAAGTTCGCAGCCTTTTCCTATATCGGAGCATCCTATCCTCGGCTATACGTCAGAGAGATAAGTACTATTTGTTACTATATTATACCACCGCAGCCGATGATTCCACACTAATTTTCTCATTTTATTTATCGTTCTTATATTATTCAGTTCAGGTTTGGAACTACAAATATACAACAATAAAAGGCGTTTGTCAAGTGATTAACGGATTTCCATCGGTCCTGTCATTCAGCAACTACTTCTATAACTCTGCTGTTCAGACGCTGACCTGTAAATATATTCAGTCCTACCGTCATCAGATATTCACCAGAGAATAACTCACCGTTTCCTTGCAGAGAAGAGTTAGTACCCGGCATCAGATTGATTTCCTTCACCCGGTACTGCCGACCGGCGTCCAGTCCTTGCAGACGGACAGGCAACAGTTTCTCGCCATAACGGGAATAAATATCGAATGCAAAGACAACAGCTCCCTTCTTATCTTTCCCCACATATTGTGTGGAAGTATGATTTCCGCTATAAGGAGATACCAGCCGATACATGTCTCCTTCGAGCACTACCGGTTTAAGATGATTGTAGTTGGTGACCGCATCACGGCAGAACTTCTTCTCATTATCATTGAGGTCCGACAATTTGATATCAAAACCAAGTTTGCCCATCATTGCTACGTCTGTACGGAATTTGATACTTGCATCATGATTCCATGTAGTGACATGTGCACAAAGAGTTTTTGCCGGGAAAAGCTGAGAGTATCCCCATTGGATAAACAGACGTTCGATAGGGTCCGTGTTATCACTCGGCCAGAACTCAGTGAAGTATCTGAGCGCTTCATAGTCGATACGCCCGCTACCGCCCGAACAAAGCATCATCGGCAGATCAGGGTACTTCGTTTTAATACGTTCCAGTACATTATACAGACCGCGAACATAGTCGATGTACAAGTGCGACTGCTTCTCCTTCAGATAAGAAGAGTAGATATTAGTGATCGGGCTATTGCAATCCCATTTGAAGAAAGCAATACCGGGATATTTAGTCATCAAATCATCTACTACTCCAAATACGAAGTCCTGCACTTTCGGATTGCTCAGGTCAAGTACCAACTGATTACGGAAGTAATATTCATCCCGATTGGGAAGATGGATGACCCAGTCTTTATGTTTCTCATAAAGCTCACTCTTCGGATTCACCATTTCCGGTTCTATCCACAGACCGAACTTGATACCCTTCTTTGTAGCTTCTTCGACCAGACGCCCGATACCGTTGGGCAGTTTATCTGCCGTTTCATCCCAGTCTCCCAAGCCTTGATGATCGCTGCTGCGCGGATATTTATTGGCAAACCAGCCGTCGTCCAGCAAGAACATATCCACTCCGAGCCCTGCGGCATCGCCAATCAGTCCTATCAGTTTCTCCTCATTAAAATCGAAATAAGTCGCTTCCCAGTTATTTAACAGGGTCATACGGGTTTCATCTCCGTCCTTCAACTGATAACGGCGTGCCCAATCGTGGAAATTACGGCTGGCTTTGCCCTTACCATTTGCACTATAGGTAAAATAGAAATCGGGGGTACGGAACACGACACCTGCCGGAAGATAATATTCAGAGGCATAAGGGTTGATACCCGAAATGATACGCAATTCATTCTTGTTGTCCACTTCGAAAGTAAAGCGGAAATTGCCGGTCCATCCCAATGTACCTACCAGCACTTCACCACAATTCTCCGTAGCCAGCTGGTCCAAAGAAAGCTGGAAGAACGGAGGGGTAAACATGTTGGCACGGGCGCCCAGTTTGGTATCGAGCACTTTTTTACCAAACTCCAACGGCTGGTCGGAGATATTAGCTTCGTGAGCCCAGTCGCCCGAAAATTCAGTCAGATAATACTTCGCACGGTTCAGATGAAGCATACTAGAGGCATATTGGTGAAGCACTACGGGCTTCTTCTCTTTATGGCTGATTTCCGTATAGGTTTTAATGATATCCTCGGCAGGATAAGTGACGTAATGCAGCTTTACCGTAACCGGATATTTATCATCTCCCAGGGTGATAATGGTTTCGTTAACTCCTTGCGACACCGCTTTCGTCTCATGAGAGACATACTTCAACAGAAGTGACGGATTACCGTCATTGTGAAGGATATGAATGGCAGGTTCAAAGTAATCCTCCATACCGTGGGTGATATAGGCTTCCGTCCCTTGCGGAAGATGAGAAATATCGGCCTCATGGTTCAGCTTTTTGCCCAGATAGCTTTGGTATAACCGCCCGTTGTCGGCTACGCGGAAGATCAGACTACTGTTATCCGTATGAATCTGAATGACAGGCTTGTCCGCCGCGTTCAGAAGACAGGTGATACTAAGGAAACAGATTAAAAAAAGGATTCTCACTTTCATGATATACATTTAATAAGGTTTATAAATCAAGTCGTTAAAATTGTGGATGGCTGAATCAATTAAAGTTGTGAACGAACTAAATCAGTTAAAGTCGTAAGTGAACCAGTTGAAGAAAGCATTTCCTCCGTCACGAAGCGTGTTGTATGAGTACAGACCGACACGGGCACCTTTCCAGTCACCGAATCTCAGCGAATAAGCTTCTCCACAAGGAGTAAAGTTCTTATTGTCCGTGCTATAGTACAACTGATGCTGGTTGGTACGTGCATTCATCGTTGCTCTGAAATAAATCTTCTTACCGCTTACCGGCTTTACTTTCTCCACACTACCATTATTCTCCAGATACAGATAGTTCTTGCCATTCTCTTTGAGTATTCCAATGCCATTGAACAAATTGCCTATACAGAATAGTCCGGCACGTTGTCCCTCGGTCCAAGAACTCATATCCATTTCTGTCGTAACCGTCCCCTCGTATCCGATACACTTCTGTGTCAGCATATTGCGTGATGCCCGAAGATGATCCGCTTTCAGAGCTTTCAACAGTAACCATCCTTTTCGTTCCGTCAGATTCCAGTCGGCGTCAGAAGGATTATGATTGAACTGCCACTGCAAGTTCAGCTCGGGCGAATCAAAGGAATCGCCTCCCTGCGGGAAGCTTACAGGCACTTTCTTTCCGGTATTCGGTTTTGTCCAGACTTTTACCGGTTCGCCTATGCCGTTCATATCGATGTCCACCCCAATCATGGGCCATCCGTCTTTCCAATGTGCAGGTTGCAGATGCACGACTCTTCCCAGCGGTTCCGTCAACTGGAAGTGATAGAACCACCACTCACCTTCGGGAGTATCTACCAGTGCACCTTGATGAGGTCCGTTGACATTGGTAGAACCTTTTTCCAGTACCACTTTCTTCTCGTAAGGACCGTAGATGTTTTTCGAACGCAGAATTGTCTGCCATCCCTCACCTACTCCGCCTTCGGGAATACTGATATAGTAATATCCGTCCCGCTTGTGAAACTTGGTACCTTCTGCCACCGGACCGGTATAGATCACGTGTCCGTCATCTTCCAAGGTCCTCCCGTCGGCGCTCATCTTATGCAAGATGATAGGTCCGGCTCCCAACTGGCTCCGTCCCAGATAAGCCTGACCATTGTCATCCCATATCGGGCAAGGGTCTTCCCATCCGCCAATCCGTTTCACACAATGCAAAGGTGACCAAGGGCCGTGAGGATCGGTAGCCGTACTCATCATCAGCCCTTCACGGGGAGTACAGAAGTAAATCCAGAACTTCCCGTCATGATGACGGATAGAGGGGGCCCATGAGCCTCCTCCATAATTTCCGTTCGTATCCCAGTCCGGAAAGTCCAGGCGTCGGTACACCTGACTGATAATCTTCCAGTTAATCATATCATCGGATTCCAGCACCGGCATGCCCATATAATGAAAGTCCGAGTTTACCATATAATACTTATCGCCTACCCTGATGACATCCGGATCGGAATAGTCCGCATTCAATATCGGATTGATATACGTGCCGTTTCCCTGATCTCCCCATGTCACATTCTTTGTTTGTGCACCCGCTATCTGACAAGTCAGAAGCGCTATCCATACGCAAAGGATTCTTGTATTCATAATCATTGTTTTAAGTATATACTCAAGCTTCATCTTCTACATGCCGAACGAAAGACCAGAAACAACATGCCTATACTGATCAGCCAGCCAACCAGTATCACGATGAAAGATTTCACCGTAATACCGCCATAGAAATGATTAATGACCAGCTGAATCGGCAGTATAAACAACCCTATCGTCAGAAACAGACCTCTTCGTTTTTTGTCGTTCGGTGTCATTTTCCCTTCACAGTTATCACCTTCGTGAAGTGGATATTGTCAGCGGCACTTCCTATCTGAATCTCAAACTCTCCCGGTTCCACCACTTCCTGCATACGGGCATTCCAAAGTGCCAGCTCCGAGATGGGAAGTTTCAGTGTGAGAGTGTTTGTTGCACCGGCTTTGATCAGGTCTTTCCTGAATGCTTTCAGCTGGCGGATAGGAGTAGCCACGGAACTGAAACGGTCGCGTACATACAGTTGCACTACCTCTTTGCCATCCATCTTGCCGGTGTTCTTCACTTTTACCGTTACCGTCAGTTGATCCTTGTCGGTCAATACAGAATCACTCAACGCACAATCCACATATTCAAAAGTAGTGTAACTCTGTCCGCTGCCAAAGCTCCATAACGGGTCGGGGGCGTCAAAGATATAATGTCCTTTCGGTTCTTCGGGACTGCCCGGCTGGTCGAACGGTTCATTACGGTCTGTGATAAAATGATTGTAGAAGCAAGGAGTATTGCCTGTGCTACGCGGGAAAGATACATTCAGTCGTCCCGACGGATTGACCTTCCCTACGAGGATATCCGCCAACGAACGTCCCTGCTGTTCGCCGCCATACCATTGTACCAACAGTGCGTCGGCATTCTCTTTTACCCAAGGCATAGCCAATGGTTTGCCGGCTATCAATACGACAACCATCGGTTTTCCGGTTTTCTTGATTTCCTGCAACAGTTCTTCCTGTACTCCGGGAAGTTCCAGCGAAGAGAGGTCGAATCCTTCTCCGGTAGTGGAATATTTCGGACTTCTGCCCAGATAGGTACTGCGTGTTCCGACGGCAACGATTGCCAGATCACTGCCGCGAACGGCTTCCACCGCTTCCGCTATCTTATCCTTTTTACTACTCCACCAGTCACATCCTTCGGCATGGCGAACCGTTACTTTATTTCCTAATACCTCCTTTAATCCCTGAAGCAAAGTGACACCTTCTTTGGTATCTCTGGTAGTCCAGGCATAATCTCCGTATATCGTCTGATTACTGTTCGGACCTACTACGGCTATTGACTTATACTTAGCCAAATCCAAAGGAAGAATCTGATTCTTATTCTCAAGCAGAATAGCGCTCTCGTCAGCTATTTCCTTGGCCAAAGCTACTTTCTCCGCACTGCGGACAACTTTACTCACTGCCTTCGGATCACCATAAGGCGCATCAAACAGCCCTAACTGAAACTTAACCGTCAGGATACGGCGAACGGCAAGGTCAATGTATTTTATATCCAGACGGCCTTCCTGTACCATCCGTTCGAAGTTATCATAAGCAGAGTCGATGTTCAAGTCTACCCCGGCTTCCAATGCCAGGCGTCCGGCCTCATCGGTTTCGGGCGTGATAGCATGAAAGGTTTTAAGGCGGTCCACCGATCCCCAGTCGGAATAAACATACCCCTTGAAACCGAGCTCACCACGAAGAATATCTGTCATGTAATAAGGAGAACCTGTGATGGCTACTCCATCATAAGCACTATAACAAGTCATCAATGCCAACGGATTCGTCTCCTTGATGACACGACGGAACGGATAGAGATACAAGCTTCTCAGTTCCCGTTCACCCCCGCTGACCTGCGCACAGTTCAATCCGCCGGAGGGAGTGCCGTGCGCTACAAAATGCTTCGGCATACAGGTGATGCGGTTTTTCTGATATCCATTGATAAAGGCGATACCCATTTCGGAAATAAGGTAAGGGTCTTCACCAAAGGTCTCTTCTACACGTCCCCAGCGAAGTTCACGGGCAATGTCCAGTACGGGCGAGAGAATCTGATGGATACCAATTACTTTGGCTTCCTCTCCCGCAGCTTCGGTCATGCGCTGGATCAGAGCAGGATTAAAGGTACTCCCCTGTGCCAAAGCGTGCGGAAACAGCGTACAATTATTTTGCAGGATTCCCTGAATGCCTTCGGCAGAAGTAATAATGGGGATTCCGAGCCTTGTTTTCGTCAGCATGTACTGTTGCAGTTCTTTGTACATGGCAGCACACTCGGCGGCAGTCGTACCCATTTCGTGGGTACAGCCATAACTCTCACCGTTGAATATACGGTCTATCTCGTCCAGACGGCCTGCGCCCCGGTTCTGCAATTGCAGAACCTTTTCACGCAGTGTCATCCGTCCCATCAGGTCGTCTACACGCTTCTCGATGGAAAGTGATTTATTCTTATAAGGTGGTACCTCCGTCTTTCCGACAGCCTGTCCCGAAAGGGTAAGCAGGCATAAAGTTACAGCACAAGTTATATTTCTCAGTGTCATAGCAAGTTAGTTATTATAAGGTGTAACCAGTAATTTGTAAGAACCGCCTTTCAACAAAGACTTGTCAAAGTTAATAGTAATCTCTTTATTTTCACCCGGCATCAGCGTAAAATAATTATCATTCATGATAGCCGGAAGAATACGTTCACCGTCAACCGTGCGTACAGCCTGTACGTGTACAGCAAAAGCTACACTCTTGGCAGACTTAGGCAGTCCGATTGTTGCACGGATTTCCGCTTTCTCTCCCTTCTGTTCCATTTTGGAAGAAACTTTCAGTTCGGCCTTCGGAAGTTGGTTCAGAGCAGTGAAGTCTCTGCGGTCATTTCCTCTCCAGTAGTTATTTTCCGAAATCAGCTTACCGTTCTTATCCGTCAGTTTCAGACGGATGAAATGTACATCGCTCAAACCTTCGCTCTTACCGGTTCCTCCCAGCACATCGAAGCTCCACAGAGAATATCCGTACCACCAGCCTCTCTTGAAGCCGAACATACGTACATAACGTGCATCCTTTTCGGGGAAAGTAATCAGCTCCACACCACCGATTCCATTTTTCGTGCTGTAAGCCTCTTCCCACTGCTGGGCGTCATTCGATACCTGAATCTTGTATTCCTTTCCATAAGATGCTTCCCAGTCAAGACGGACACCGCCAACGGGCTGTACCTTGCCCAAATCAACATATATCCACTCGTTATCACGGTAGGCACTTGACCAGCGGGTATCTTTCTTTCCATCCACAGCCATTGACGGGTCGCCTTCGGAAGTAGAGGAAACAACTACTTTCTGATTCAATCCCAGGTTCGGTCTTTCCTTATTAAAGTCGATGGTAAAACACTCCAGCGTACTATTGGACGCTGAATGAACAACAGAGGATTTGCTATAAGCCGGAACCGCTTTTCCGTCCATATTGTAGACTGTCACTTCCGCTTTCAAATCCTGATAGTTTTCTGCGGTAGTATTGGCCACCTTCACTGCGTCCGTCACCGGATTCCAGAGGATATGCAACGGTTCGCACGCGGACTTCGTTCCCCAGTAAGCGCCTGTAAGATCATAATAGTAATCATAAGTCTGCCATACCATAGAGGGGTAAGCCGATTGCCCCATCCAGGTCATGATACCGGAAGCGTCGTCCCACATACGGTCCAGCCAGCCTTCATACATAGCTTTGTTCGATTCGATATTGATAAGCTGCGCTTTACGGCAATAGTCCTCGATTCCAGAAGGGGCGCCAAAACCTTTGGCAAGAGAAGCGTCATATCTGTCCGGTGCGGCATTGAAAGCAGACTGACCGAAGTAGTGCAAATCCCACATCTTATTACGGGGCCACCAGTCTTTCTCCGGCATAAACTTCTTGAAACTTTCAAAAGTAGGAACTACAGCCGTACCTATTTCTGTACGGAATCCCCAGCCACGCTCCGGATCACCTTCCAGTCCGTCAGGATATTCAGTGAAATAGAATCGAGGATCGAATGCTCCCCAAGGACCGCTACCTGTCAGGTTGCCGGCATGTGAGTTCGGTTGGAAATAGCGGTCGCCACCATCAAAGGTTTTGATATTCTCTGCCATCCAGCCTTCCAGCGGGGGCTGCGGGTTCGACTCATTATCACCACACCATACGGCCAAAGACGGATGATTACGGACACGTTTGATTTTCTCTATCATATTGTTATTGAACGCATTCAAATCGTAAGGAAGATTGGGATTAGAGTTAATCCAGAAGTCATCCCATACCATCAGACCATATTTATCACACATTTCGTAAAACTCGTCATCGGTAGTAGAGCCAAGCCAGTTACGAATCATGTTGAAATTCATTTCGTGATGGAAACGTAGCTTGGTGTCATACTCTTCACCACGGCATCTCAGCATATATTCCGACATTCCCCAGTTAGCTCCTTTCACAAATACAGGTACACCGTTGATGTGCAGATGCAGGGTGTTGTTGTTTGTGTCATAGCTATACTCCTTGATACCGAAGGTGACGTCTTTAGTTTCGGAGACTTTCCCGTCTACGGATACTTCCAGTTTACAGGTATACAGGTTGGGCTCACCATATCCGTTGGGCCACCACAGTTTCGGCGAGTTGATCACCAGTTGCGGATAATACCGTTTGTCGAACTTCACTTCCGAAGTCGCACCCGGATTAATATCTACTTCTTTGGTGAACTTCACATCACCGGGGGTGATCGTACCATTCACCACGACTTTAGATGGTTTGTCAGAACTGTTTTTCACTTCCAGCGCCACCGACAGATCGGCGCGTGTGCGGCTGGGCAATGGTAAGTCTGTACGAATCCAAGGATCGATGATCGTTGCCGTACCGGTGTTGCTGAGATAAACCTTATCCGTGATACCCATATTCAGTCCCGGCACATAAGGCATCCAGTCCCAGCCACCACTCGACAAGTAAGTAGGACTGCCGTAGTTTGCCAACGGGGTTTGCGGCATGTGAACCAATACTGCCAGTACGTTCGGCTGATCTTTCTTCACCATTTCCGTGATATTGAAACGTCCTCTGTGCATAAATCCATCGAGTATCCCCAGCAGGTGTCCGTTCAGGTAGATTTCCGCTTTACGGTTCACTCCGTTGAAGTTGAGCCATGTCAGCGCTTTATCAAAGTCGGCAGGCACTTTAAACTCTGTACGATACCAGAAACTGCGGTCATACTTTGCACGGTCTACGTTGTGAATATTATCCCCAAAGTTAGGGTCCTTTTCCAGTCCTGCCGTTACGTAAGAAGTAAAAGCAGTGCCCGGTACAACAGCGTCCACCCATGATGATGTGTCATAACCTGCGTTCAGCAGAGCCGGAACATTTGTTCCGACTTCCGCCTCCGGCTTTAACTTCCAGGAAACAATCGATTCACCACTATGCAGATAAACGGGGCCTGCTTGCAAAGAAGACACCAACAATGAACCAACCATTGCAAGTCCGATACCCAGCGATTTACCTTTTTTCTTTATAAACTTCATACACATTATTGATTATAGTATTATTATTTATTTTCTTATCGTAATTATGTCGTTTGCAGCGCATATATATCCTGGTTGTTGGATCTATATGTCCAACTCGTAGCGTATATATGTCCTGCGCGTTGGATCTATATGCCCTGCATGCAGGGCATATATGGTGTATATCCACTATTCCAAGCACTTATAAGAACCGAATTATTCGGCTATATCCGCTATATTCATCAGCTTGATATAGAGCACTTTCATCCAAGTAGACGATCCGAAGGTGACTACCCAGCCTACCGAAACAGTAGCAGGTTCCGCCAAAGAGAAGGTCAGGGTATGCTTTCCGCCCATATTGGAGTCACCGTACTGGCTATATCCCAATGCTTCTTCTTTCAATCGGTCAATGTCCGGCAATACGCTGCCGCGGCTGGCTGCCAGATATCCGTTCATTCCGTTACTACCCCCTTCGAGTTCACACTCCAATTGATAATTTCCGGCCGGCAACTCAAAACTTTGATAAACCTTACCATTCGTGATTCCTTCTCCATCCCAGTCTTTCGATTCCAGATGGATGGAATAATTGCCCCAGTCTTCGGACCAACCGCCTTTTCCATTACTCTGATTCAGGATATTGGGAGTGAAGTCCCAGTCAACGAGTATTCCCCATTTATTATCCGCATTCTTATCCCTTCCTTCAAACGGACGTTTGTAGTTCTTCAGATACAAGTCGGTAATGTCTTCACTGACTCCGTAAGAGACAACTGCCGTTTTAAAGGTATCAATCGACATTTCATCCGGCAGGAAGTAAGTCTGCACATCAAACTTGGTCATACTCTTGTAATCCTTCAGGACGGTTTCTTCTTCGCTGTTTTCGATCTTCAGTTCCTGTACTTTTCCCGAATTATCAGTGTAATGCACCATCGTATAAAGAGCTGTCGGTTCTGCCGGCGACCAGTCGATCGTTACATCATCTTCTATCTTTTCTACCTTCTTCACCAAGCGGTTGACCAGCCCGTCTTTGTAGGAGTCACCATATGACGTTCCGGTAAGGTTGAAAGGAACCGAAGGATGCAATCCGTCTTTATCATAGGTATGCATTTCGAAATTATAGGTCCCTTCTTCCAGAGGAATCGGTATAATCAGCACATTATCATTCCCTTCTCTCTGGATATCCTGTTCCAGAGAGTCCTGTTTCAAGTTCCAGTATATCTTTATCTTGGCTATTTTAGGGTCGGATGCCAGTACTCCGCGGAAGACCACCCGGTTGTAGCCGGAGTACATGGCGATAGAATCAGGAATACCCGTATAAAGAATTTCCTTTCCATCCGTATATTTCAGATATTCGTCCATCTTTGTGCAAGATGTAATCCCCAACAGCATCAGTAGTGACATCAGATAGGGCGTATGTTTGATAAATTGTTTCATATTCTTTCTGCTTTAATCAGTCGGTTAACACTCATTGAATTATTCTTCGTTATCATTCCCCCAGAAGGTGAGTTCCGTGAAACAGATGTTGTAATTGTTAGACCAATTCTTCAGACATTTGATACGGATATAGCGTACACGCGGCATGTCCAGAGGAACATTTGCCTGATCTCCTATTTTCGCAGCTTCGATATCATCTTCCGTCAGGATACCGATAGGCGAACCGGAAGGCTTCACATTCTCCATATCGAGCAGTTTCACCCACTGATCCCAGCTACCGTCGGGGTTAGGTTCCGTAGCGCATCCCCATACTTCGTAGCGTCTCGGGCTCATGTCGTTATAGAAGTGCTTGTCGTCCTGAATAGCCCACAATGCAAAACGGCTCAGTTTAGCCAGTACGCCAAGGTCGAAGGTAAATACTGCCGGACCGTCTTTCGTGCCTGTTCCGGTGTGAAGTCCTACGCCACCACTGTCACCATCTTTGGAGATTCTTCCGTTCCATACATATTCCATCTTTCCGTCGTACGAATCTACGCGGGAATCGTTCTGCAAATACATTTCCCTGAACTTCGTCTTATCCAGTTCTCTTTCGTAGATCGGAGTCAGCTCCGTGAACAGCGTATCTGTCTCATTCCCATATTTATCCTGCAGGAAGATGCCGAAACGACGGGGAACTGCATCATACCCTCTGACGGAATAAACGATCTCTTCACGTGCCGAGTAGAATGTTTCGGCCAGCACCATATCGCCTAACTCATCGGGAGTACAGACGTAGATAGCAAGATCGGACTTGAACTTATTGTCCATCTCGAAGGTCATGCCGCCAAAGTCAGAAACCACCGATAGCGACTCGTAGCAGGACAGGATAGGAGGAGTCAGCGGAGCGACTTCCACTATCTGAGGCTGAGAACGGTTCTCGCTACGGTCTACAGTGTACAGTTCTACTTTATAAGTATCCGTATCGCCAAACCCCTCTACCGTAACGGAGTTCGTGTAAAACGAGGAACGGAACTCCATTACTTTTCCTGTTTTATTAGTATACTTAGCCAACACATACAGCAAATCCGGATCGGAAGGCAGTGTATAAGTGAACTTCACAGCTCCCGGAAGGCTTTCTGTTTTTACGTCCTGAACAGTGCCAGGGGCGTCTTTATCGTTTTCAATGGGCTTTACCATATCTTCTGCGCAACTACTGAAAACGAAAAGCAAGCCGCAAGCCCATATTATAAATTTACGTGATATCATATTCTGCTGATTTTAAAATGAGACATACATTACCATCCGGGGTTCTGAACCAATTTCGGGTTGACTACCAGGTCATTCTGATGAATCGGCCAGAAATAATCACGCGGAGCGATAAACTTTAATGTATACAGGGTTCTCTGCGAATAATACTCTGCGGGAGTTTCACCCTCAAAGTTCCATCCGTGGATCTTCTCGTTCAATACCTTATTGGCTGTCTTCCATCGACGGAGATCCCAGAAACGGCTGCCTTCGAACATCAGTTCGATAGCACGCTCACGCTGGATGATTTCACGAAGTCCTTCCTGTGTCTTGTATCTATTGGGATACTTGGAGTAAGTGTCCCATGACTCCTTGATTCCTTTCAGACCAGCACGTGCTCTGATCTGATCCAGGTAGCTGATAGCCAGTTCACGGTTGTTGGCGTCGTCTTTCTCATTCAGGGCTTCGGCATAAAGTAAGTATAAGTCAGTAAGACGCATTTCCGGCCAAGGGAATCTTTCGGTCGTATAGCTGCTTTGGGTAACTTCATAAGTGGCGCTGACCAGTTTTTTGGTCCAGTATCCAGTGGTTGTATAGCTGTTGGTTCCCAGTTTCCCCTGTGCTTGTCCGGCGCGGTTCTTCGCTGTCCAGATGTCTTTTTCACTGTCTGATGGACAGTTATACTGATACCAGGTGCAACCGTCAAAACCGATATTGGCATAGAAGCGAGGTTCTCTGTCAAAGTTCATCTGTATTGTTTCATAATAAGATGCCAGTTCGTATGGTTGCTCGTTGGTGTGCATCTTTACTTTGAAACGGTCGGCATAATTCCATGTTTTATCTTCGTCCATTGGGACACCGTTCTTTGTGTAGTACAGATTCGTAGCTTCCATTGTAGGGTTCAGCATTTCCTGTCCTCCCCACATATTGTTGGGGTAAGCTCCGACACGGGTCATACAAAGACTCTGCAAGTGTGCGTCCGAACGTGAAGAAAGTCCCCAGATCAGTTCTGTATTCCACTTTTCTGTTACGCTGTTGCGAATGCTAAGCTGGCATTTGGTTTCATCCGACAGGATCAGGTTGCTTTTGTAGGAGTATAATTCTAATCCTAATTCCGGGTCCTGACTGGCTTCAATGGCGGCTTCGCACGCGGCAATGGCGGCATCCCACTTAGTCGGATCTTCGGTGGAGTTAAACAAATGTTCTCCATCCTTATCCACATAGTTTGCATAATCCTTATTGCCATTGAACAACGGACTGGCAGCTGTTACCAGCAGTCTGGCTTTCAGAGTCAGGTTTGCGATCTGCGTCACACGACCCAACTCACTACCTTTGTTGGAAATCACTCTCGGAAGATCTTCCAGACATTCGTCCAGCAAATCTACAATGTACTGCACTACCTTATCTACCGGCTCACGTTTCTTTCTCACTTCTTCCGGAGTAGCCGAAATCGGGAGATTGTCATCAGCAATCACGATAGGACCGTACATTCTGAACAGACAGAAATGATAATATGCTTTCAGAAATTTCACTTCGGCAAGCCATCTCTTCCGCATGGAAGGAGTCAAATCTCCTACTTTGCTCATGTCTGATACGTTCTCCAGAAAGATGTTGCAATCACGGATGCCACGGTAATATACATACCACATGTTACATAAAGGGTCATTGACATTCTGACGTCCCAGTGCAATCTTCCAAGGGCCAAAGTCGTTGTACGGAGTAAGAGGGTAATAACTCCAGAGTTCGTCCGCACCCATCAGAGCGACATTATTGTATGGGCTGTCATTGCCCGGAATGTATGAGTAACAAGTATTCAGATACTTTTCCGCCTCGTTGCGGTTTGTAAACGAGTTATCAATCGTTCCTATCTTATCGGGCACTACATCCAGATAGCTGCAGGATTGTGTCAATGCTGTTCCTCCAATCAACAGAAGGAAGTATGTCAGGTTTCTGACCTTATTCTTCATTTGGTATATCATTCTATTTTTCATGCTTTCCTAGATTTTAGAAGTTAATTTGTACACCCAGATTGATGACTCTCTGAATAGGATATCCCAGTCCGGAACCTCCCATTTCGATGTCCCATAGTTTAAATCCGCTAAGGAGGAGCAGGTTGTTTCCGCTGCAATAAACACGTGCGGATGATATATAGGCCTTCTTCGTCCAGCTTTCCGGCAGTGTGTAGCCTACTTCCAGCGTTTTCAACCGCAGGAATGCACCGTTACGCATAAACCAAGAGCTGGTTCTCACGTTATTTTCAATCACTGTCGTACTCAGACGGGGCCACATAGCATACAGGTTACGGTTACTTTCCGACCAGTGGTCGTTGGCATAAGCTTTCAATAAAGGAATATCCTGATGATAAGGATCGTCATCCGTAGGATTGATGTGCTGGAACGGAGAAGTTGCCTTCGCATCTATCCAGAAGGAAGAACGTGCCGAACCTTGGAAGAAAGCCGAGATATCAAATCGCTGATTACCGAATGAGAAACCGAATCCGTAGACAATTTCGGGTACTGTAGGATATCCCAGCGGAACCATGTCGGCATCGGTAATCTGTCCGTCACCATTCACATCCCGATATTTGATGTCACCGGCTCCATATTCGCCAAAGGTTTGTTTCGGGGAGTTCTGCACATCGTATTCATCAATAAAGAGACGTTCGGCGATAAGACCGTACCATTGGTTCAACGATTGACCGATATGGCTTCTGTATTTCTCGTTATAGGCGGGTTCTTCATATTTCAGAAATTCGCTGTGCGCATAGGTAAAGTTACCGTGTGCCTGCAACCAATACCCATTGCGGAAGAACTTATTATAATCCACTGACAAGTCTACTCCGTTTGCTTTCGCTTCACCCACATTGGCACGTACTTTGGCAGCCAGACCCATATCAGCCGGGATAGAAGCTCTGTCCATCAAAATGTTCGTACGATGCTCTGTAAAGTAGTCCAGCTGAATATTCAAGGCATCAAACAAAGTAAGCTCCAAACCGTAGTTTGCTTTTTTCGCCCGTTCCCAAGTGATAAGGCGGTTATCGTAACGCTTCACCGTCACTCCCGGTTTTCCTTCGTCAAAGTTGGTTCCAAACCAATATCCCTTACCTGAATCATTCGGATCTACCTCGGAGAGATAGAAGAAACGGTCATTCTCGTCTCCAATCGCATCATTACCTACCAGACCGTAGGTTGCTTTCAGTTTCAATTTAGGGATCACCTTGTTCATCGGACGCCAGAATTTCTCATTAGAGATTACCCAAGCCAAGCCGGCTGCGGGGAAGAATCCCCAACGTTCGTTTTTATAGAAGCGCTCGGAACCGTTGTAACCGAAGTTCAGCTCTGCCATATAACGGCTGTCGTAACTATAAGTGAAACGACCGGACAAACCCTGATTACGGTAAGGCAGAGACTTCTGCAAAGAACCGCTGTTCGCATTGATCTTTTCGCGCTGCTGATATACCAGCAAGCCACTGACTTCGTGAATATCGAAACTACGATTATACTGCATAGCAGCTTCTATATAGGTGGTAGACTGTATATCTTTCCAGCCTTCGCTATATCCCAGATAGTCTGTCGGATTGGACTTCTCGTTCAGCAGACCGATATTATATTGATTCGTCTTTTTATCATACGAACTTACATTATAATAATAAGGATTGAACGAACGGTTAACGTCGAAATAAGAGTAGCGGGAAGTATTATACAATCCACGGATGTTCAGCCCTTTCGTGATAAAGGATAAGTCTTGCTTTAACTCAAACTGTGCATCCATTGTAGAACGGGAGTAGTCTTTATATCCTTTTGTCAGTTCGGCATAAGGATTGGTATAGTTCGCCTCCGTCTCACGGATAGCGTTACCATACAGCAAGTGCTTCGCCGTAGGCAGTGCATCCGACGGGTAATAGGCAGGAAACAATACAGGGTTGGAACGGACTATCTTCTTATACATCACATCTCCTCCGTCCAGAGGTCCGCGATAGTCGTCAAAAGTACCGGAAAGACGTACGACAGCTTCCGTCGTCTTTGTCAGGTTAATATTAATGTTCGAACGCAACTGATAAGAACGAAGATTAATGTTATTATCGAAACCATTCATCGAATTGCTCTTCAGGTTTCCGTTATCTTTGGAAAAAGAAGCTGCAATATAGTATCTTGCCAGCTTACCACCACCGCTGACATTCATGTTAACACGCTGATTGGCGGTCATATCCTTTACTAAAAGTTTTCTCCAGTCATTGGCAGGATAGACATACGGATTCGTACCTTTGATCGTGTTGTCTATCTTCTCACGCGAATATGCCAAAGGAGCCAGCGGGTTTCTGGTTCTGACCGCTTCATTGGCAAGCTGCATAAAGGTGATCGGATCGGCCAGTTCCACATTCTTGGTATTGGAAGAGAATGAGTTCTCTACACGAATAGACACTTTAGTCGCTCCTTCCTTACCTTCCTTCGTGGCTACCTGAATAACACCATTGGCACCACGGGCACCGTATAATGCCGTAGCAGTAGCATCTTTCAGAATAGAGAATGCGGCAATATCGTCCGGTTGCAGACGTGCCAGCTCGGTAGTAGTCGTTTCGATACCGTCAATCAGAATCAACGGGTCTTTTTTGTATCCGAAGGTCGTGACACCTCTGATAAAGAAGTCTGCGTTATCTTTTCCCGGCTCTCCACTACGCTGATAGGCAATCACACCGGACATACGACCTGCAAGAGCAGTCGTCAGGTTACTGGACGGTACTTTCAGCTCTGCGGGCTTGATCGTCTCGATGGAGCTGATCATACTCTCTTTCTTTTGTGTACCGAAAGCTACCACCACGACTTCATCGAGAGCCTTACTGTCTTCTTCCAGCACTACAGCCACCTTATTATTCTTAGGAACCCTTACATATTGAGTAATATACCCGATATAAGAAATCTGAAGTTCTTTCCCTACAGGGACTGAAAGAGAAAAGTTTCCATCAACATCGGTGATAGTACCATTGGAAGTACCCCTCACCACTACACTCGCACCGATAATCGGTTCTTCGGAACCTGCTGCCGTTACCTGTCCGGTAACTGTCTTATTCTGTGCCGACAGCTGGCAGCAGCAAAATAAAATCAAAGTCAAATAGATAAGCCTGATTTTTTCCATGTATCAGAATTTTAAATTAGTATTAGAGTTCACATTTAAGGATAAATCAATCCGTTCACCGAAAGGGGTTATCTTTCCTTATCCGGAACGATGGCAAAAGTAGGAGTATATATATAGGCGGTATAATAAAAATCACTGCAAAAAATACCATTTTTGCAGCACCAGACTACATCTGAAGCATATTTTCCGCAGATGTTTCATTTTTGTGCATCATTTGTTATAGTGCACCCGGACGGTCACGAAGGCATGTCTATCTTTTCTTTGTCTGCCTGACTTTGTTTCTCGAAATCTTTAGGTGTCATGCCAAACTGTTTCAGGAAAAGCTTGCTGAAATAGGACGGTGAGTTGATACCTACCATAAAGCAGATATCTCCAATCAGGTATTTACCTTCATGAATCAGTTCGGCAGCCTTCCTCAATCGGATTAAACGGATGAAGTCCACAGGAGACAGATTGGAAAGCATCTTTATTTTCCGCAGCAGACTGGAACGACTCATGCCCAGAATCTCGGCAAGATGCTCTACGTTCAGATTGGTATCTATGATATTTTCCTCGATGGTACGAATCACTTTATTCATAAACTCTTCATCCACCTTATTCATCTGCATCTTATTCGTCGGGAAGAACGGACGCTTGGAGAATGCTTCGCGTTCTTTCTGACGGTTATACAGCAAGGATACGATCTGCGTTTTGAGGTAGTTGAAAGAGAACGGTTTCTCTACATAGGCTTCCGCACCTATCTTCAAGCCGTTGATCTTGCTGTCGATATCATTCTTGGCTGTCAGGAAGATGACGGGAATATGGCTCAGGTCCATATCCGACTTTATCTCCTTACACAACTCCCACCCGTTCATAACGGGCATCATGATATCGCTGATGACCAGATCAATCCGTCTGCTCCTCAACACTTCCAGTGCTTCCTGTCCATTTTTTGCCGTTTCCACCGTAAAAACCTCCAGCAGGCGTTCGGACATAAATTCCAGCATGGTCTCATTATCTTCTACCAGCAACAAAACGTAACTTTTCATTTCCGCCTCTACCGGCACCCCTTCACCCAGGGTATCTGTCTCGACCGTTATCTCTTCCAACTTGGGCAAAGACCGCAAGGTATTTTCGACCAGAGGAACAGAAAGAACGAAAGAATTATCTTCATGCTCTGAGTCCAGATATAGCTTGCCTCTATGAAGAGATGCCAACGAACGTGCCAACGGAAGTCCTATGCCGACACCGAATGAGGCGGAGTCTTTTTTCGCTGCCTGATAGAACGGTTCGAATATCTGCTGACTAATCTCCGCCGGTATCTTATCACCGTCACTGGTCACCCGCACAAGGAATGCCTCCGTCTCTCTCTGCAATTCCACGCAAATAGAATGACGGGCATATTTTAAAGCGTTATTCAAAAGATTACTCAGAATCTTAGTAATAGCCTCCTTATCAACGACCGCTTCTATGGATTCTTCCGGAATATGAAGAGCCAGTTCTTTGTTCTTCTTGGATATAGTAGGTTCAAAGCGTGCAACTGTTTCACGAAGCAGCGACGTAATATCCACACATTCCATCGTCATCTCAAATTTATGAGCGCCTATCTTCTGAAAATCAAGCAGCTGACCCGTCAGTGTCAGCAGGCGATTGGTGTTTTGCGTAATCACCGACAGATTCTTCTGAATCTTAGGGTCGGCAATTTCCATCTCCTGCAACGTCTCCAGCGGACCATTGATCAAAGTAAGCGGAGTACGCACTTCGTGGGCAATCTCCGTAAAGAAATTGACCTTAGACTCATACAGCTCTTTTTCTTTCTCTATCTCGAACAGTTTCTGACGCTCTTCCATTTCCTTTTCCTTCCGGTGTTTATACCAGAAGAACCAGGATACCACCACGCAGACAAGCCAGATAAAATAGAATACGTATGCCCAAGGGGAGAACCACCAGGGCGGTAGTATTTCAATAGACAAGGAGCGTTCGACAAATTGCCCTCCATTATCGTTACTCGTTGCCTTTACTTGAAAGGTATATTGTCCCGGAGGCAATTTCGCATACGATATATTCTGATTGGTAGCGGCTTTAATCCAGTCCTTGTCGATCGGAGCCATCCGATAGTAATATTGGTTAGCCTCAGCGGTAGAATAGCTGAGTAACGCCACGTCGAAACTAATATTCGACTCATCATAATTCAATACGATACGATCGGTATGCGTGATACATTCCTTCAAAGGTGAATCGGCAGTATGCACTGTCACCTCCTTATTATATATACTGAATTTGGAGATATAAATAGGCGGCACAAAATCATCCGTCTTCGCTTCTCTCGGGTCGAAAGCGACCAGTCCGTCTATGCCCCCAAAATAGAATTTGCCATTGCGCGCCTTCAAAGCCGATTTATAATTGAACTGATTCCCCAACAGCCCGTCTTTTGTCGTAAAAACACGTATATCATTCTTGTCGGGATGAAAGCGAACGAGTCCGCGGTTCGTCCCAAACCATAGATTTCCTTCTTCATCTTCCAGAATCTTGTAGGCAACATCGTCGGGCAATCCTTCCTTTATTGAATAGGTGACAAAGTTATCCTTTTCTTCATTGTAATAGCAGATTCCGCCCCGGTCGGTAGAAAACCAGACACGTCCTTTACTGTCCTGCATAACGGAGCTGACTGAGTTTGAACTCAACCCATCGGGTTCATTTTCCTTGCTTTCATACTTTTTATAGGAGTCGGTCTGAGGCGAATATCTCCACACGCCACTTCCCATCGTGGCAATCCAGACAGAACCGTCTTTCCCTTCGCACAGATCGAAAATCCAGTTGTATCCGGTCTCCTTGACATTCACAAAATTAAATGAACCAGCCTCGGCAACATACAGTCCCCAGCCTGTTCCCAGCCATTTACGTCCTTTCCTGTCTATATGGAAAACATATACGCTGCCTTCTCCGATCTTTAGTTCCGACGGAGTATAATGCCTGACAGTGTATCCCGGAACCTGAATAACGTCAAGTCCGGCTTTGAACAACCCGCAATATATCTGATCCTGAAAAGGGACTACTGCCAAAGTTACCAGATGATTTCCGGATTTATGGTCCTTTACCTGCCTTATCACACCGTTCTCTACATTCAACACACTGATTCCCGCATCTTCCGTACCGATCCAGATATTGCCTTTCACATCTTCCGCCAGTTCACGGATACGTTTGGTATTCAGTGAATTTCCGGAGCTTCCGGGTACGAACTTATCGAATTGCAGATTCCGGTTGGGTAAGTAGTTCACTCCGCCAAACAATGTCCCGATCCATATCCCTCCTTCACTATCCTGACACATCGAATAAATCATCTTATCCGACAGGCTGAACGAACGCATCAGGTCTTCCTTCAACGAAACGACTTCGTTCTTCTTTTCATCAATGACGTACAGTCCATTGAAGGTTCCCAGCCAGATTTTACCTTTCATATAGGCTACCGTAGTATAGAACGTATTATCGGCTCCTGCTACTTTTATATCTTCCAAGACATGGGATTTCGTATTATATTTTATCAATTCCCCTTCATTGGCAGCCATTATCAGCCAATCGCCATACTCGCAGATAGAATTAATATTCTTCCCCACCAACGGACGTCCGTCCCTATCCTCCACTATCTGTTCAAACGAATCATTCTGCGGATTATAACGACAGATTCCTAATCCCCAGAAGCCAATCCAGACTTCCCCATTTTCACGGACACAAATACAATTGGGAGATTCCTGCTTAAATTGTCTCCTATTGCTGATTTCATAAAAATATAATTCGTTGTCTTTATAACGGAATATTCCCTGATCGGGGATAATAACCCATATATTACCCTGTGTATCGCCTACGATGGCCGACACCCAGTTATCCATTGTTTTACCCTCTTTTGTCTTTTGGTTTATATGGGTGAATACATCAGAAGCCGGATGATACAAATAGACACCCCTGTCCGTACCCACCCAAAGTGTGCGGTTGGCATCCTCATACAAAGCGGAAATGTTATTATTGCCTTTCTTTAACTGATGATCTTCGCAGTTCATCCGCAGGATGGAAGTACCGTCAAAACGATTGAGACCATTCTTCGTTCCGAACCACATAAAACCGTAGCTATCCTGGATAATCGCTTTCACGTTACTCGACGAAAGCCCGTTATCTCCATTTATGTGAGTAAAATAATAACTAGAATTCTCTTCTCCGCTTACCTTTTGCAGAAATAAAGTAACCAATGCCAATAGAATATACAATGTGTTCCTCATGATCATATTTTATTTCGGCAACAAAGATAAGGTAAATACTCTTAAATAGATGGAAGGAAATTAAAACTTTTGCATTTAGAGGAATAACCGTCTGTCCGCTGTAAGAATCCAGACTGCTGAATATCAAAAATGATCACCGTCTTCACCTCCCTTAGAAAAAGAATAAAGCACAAACTTGAAAAAAGAAAGCCGTTGTTCTTTCATTTTACTTCATATCTGACAGATCACAGACGCCATACATGTTCACTATAATTACCAGCATTTTATTTTATTCCAATTACACACTTCCAAGCATACGAAAATAATTACAGTTCAATGCATAAACGGCAACCGGGTTTATAATAAATACTGTGATCGTTTATTATAAACGTCCCCCTCGTTTATTATAAACTTTAAAATAGGAATTTGTAGAATCTGGATTGAATTTATAATACAAAAAAGGCTGCAAAACTCATAAAGTTCGCAGCCTTTTCCTATATCGGAGCATCCTATCCTCGGCTATACGTCAGAGAGATAAGTACTATTTGTTACTATATTATACCACCGCAGCCGATGATTCCACACTAATTTTCTCATTTTATTTATCGTTCTTATATTATTCAGTTCAGGTTTGGAACTACAAATATACAACAATAAAAAGCGTTTGTCAAGTGTTTAACGGATAAGCCATGAGAAAGCACCTCTCCCCCACTGGAAAAAGATGCTTTCAAACAAGCAATAGCGACCATCTTCACAGATGACTATTTTTCGAGGCACTCCGTTACCGAAGTTATGCCCCATGAGATTTATAGATGCTTATGCATCTTTCAACTAATTACAAATTGTTTTATAAGTGTGTTTTTTATCTCATCTCATCCATATTTATGTAAAAGGGTTTATTTAATCACCGTTATCACTGCACGGCTTACTCTCGGATCATCATAGAACATATTGTCCACACCACCTTCATAAGTTATTTTCAGTTGCGATGCCGGTACTCCGAACTCATTGACCAGACAGTTGTAGACTGCTTCCGCACGAGCCTTGCTCAAAAACTGGTTAAACTCCTTAGTCCCTGTACCCTTATCGGCATAACCGATAATCGTATAGACAGCATTCTTGTTTTCCTTCATTATCTTAGCCTGAAATCCGATATTTACACGAGCTTCATTGCTAAGAGCATACCTTGATATCTGGAAAGTGACCAGATAAGGAGCAGAGAGGATATTCGTTTCCACCACTCTTTCCGTAACCTTATTGGAAGTTGCTAATTCGTCTTTCAGACGATTGTTCTCGTCATTCATCGCTTTCAGTTGTTCGCGCATCAGACGTAGTTCTTCATCACTAAAGGTAATGGTCTTGACAGTGCTGCGCCCCCATGTACGCCGTGGGAATTTATAAGTAACTCCTACTGTTACGGACAATAATCCTTCTTCTTTACGCCCGCCACGTTCACCGTCAAACTCATCCTTTGTCGCAGTACCACGCACATCCAGATTCAAGTCGAACGCAGAACTCAGACGAAACGAGTTGATCAGACCGATACTGGCATTGAAGTTACGTGCACGCGGACTTTCCCATGTGAGTATCCAGCCTAAACCGACATAGGGAGTTACAGACCAAAAACGTTTTTCATTATAACCACAAAGCAGATTCGAGGCATTGAACAGCACGTCTCCATGAATATTCATAAAGTCGAATTTCTGTTCGTCCAGCCATTGTGAAGCATCGTACACTTTTCCGGTAGAGTGACTGCCGTTCTGTGTAGCACCTTTGATAGTCAGTCCGCTATACATGAAGCGTATACCGATGCCGGGGGTAAACCACTTTCCAAAACCGATGTCCAATGCCGGACTCAGACGGTCGCCAAATTTCATCTGCATATTATGGTCACCGAAAAAGATCAGTCCGCCACCACCGGCAGTTACAAACCAGTTGCTCCAAAAGCGATTGGTTTCTACTTTATATTTATCAGCATTTTCTACGATTGTAGTTGTCGTTTTTAAAGATTTAGAGTAGTCCTCTTGTGCATAAACACTCATTCCTGTTATCAGCAACAAGGCCGATAGAACAATTACTTTTCTCATAAGTGATTCTTTTCATTAAAATTCAATATACCAAGTTCCAACTGCAAAGTTGGGGCTTTTTTTTCAGTTTATCGTTCACATAAAATCCGATAACCTTCTCACTTTATACGGAATCAGATTAAAAGACCGTTTAATTTTCAATATAGACATTACGGAACATCTGTCAGAGAGAAATGATAGCATTATTTCCGGGATTTCTTTTTCTTCCGTCCAAATAATCCCTTCTTCTTTTCCGCATTCTTATAACCATAACCCTGTCCATAACCGTAACCATAACCATAGCCGCTACTGCCTTTTTTCGTACCATTGAGAACAACCGCCATATTAGTGAGTTTGTGTTCCTGATACAATCGTTCCAACTCAGGCAGTTGCCGCCGGTCGATTTTTCCGACACGCACAATAAACAATGTCAAGTCCGAAATACGATTGACAACGGAAGCATCTGCCACTAATCCTATCGGCACATTATCTACAATGATATAGTCATATAATTCTCTGAGTCTATCCATTAATTCATCCAGTCGCCTACTCAACAACAATTCTGTAGGATTAGGCGCAATGACTCCAATAGGAATTAAATCAAGCCCTTCACCGAAAGCATCCCGCAGAATAAGATCGTCTACAACAATGGATGGATTGGATAAATAGTGTGCTACTCCTTTGACATGCTTGCTATGCGCCATCTCACTCATTTTCCCTTTTCTAAGGTCCAGATCAAGTATAAGAACTTTCTTTTTGGTCTGCACCAAACTGGCAGCCAGATTAACAGAAACAAAAGTTTTGCCAGCCCCTATATTAAAAGAAGTCAATGTGATAATTTTATGGTCTTGCGCCTGTGACAGCATAAACCCTAAATTGGTGCGAAGGATACGAAAAGCTTCGGACAACGGATCAAGTCCCCGTGCACGCACTACAACTTCGTGTGCATCCACAGACGCTTTGGCTGTCTGTGGGATATCCGCAAGGAATGGAGCACTGACAACAGCCTCAACTTCTTTTCTATTATGCACCCGGGTGTCCAGCATTAAAATCAATAACAGAATGACAGAAGGTACAATGATACCACATCCTACTCCGAGTATCATCTTTTTATATTTATTGGGAGAGATCGGCAAGTTACTTCCCGAAACCGGATCAAGGATTCTTGCATTATTATCCACCATCGCCTGGCTTAAAGCGTTCTCCTCCCGTTTATTCAGTAGGAATATGTACAAAGATTCCTTTACTTTCTGTTGCCGTTCTATAGATAACATTTCCCTTTGCTTCCCAGGAACGGCTTGCACTTTTTGACGCACATGGCTCTCCTGACGCATATAATCTTGTTTCTTCAGTCTCAAGCTTTTAGATAAATTATCTACTGCCATATAAATATTTTGTTTCATCGTCTGCATGATACGATTCAACTCCTGAACAACAGGATTATTGCTGCTACTGCCACTTACCAAACGGTTACGACGCAGCAACGTTTCATTATAGCGAGAAATCTGGCTCTCAATACTAAGATCAGACAGTCCGATATTACTGGGGATCAGTTCGTCATCCTTGTTTGAATCCTGCAAATACTGTTTAATAAATGATACCAACTGAAGCTGAGTATCCAGTTCCTTGATTGATGATTCATATTGCCTGCTATCTTGTATATACATACCTGCAACTGTATTAATATCAACGCCGTTATTCGCTCTTTTCAGATCCTCAATATCAGTTTCCACACTCCCTAATTCATGCTCAATAATCTGAAGACGCTCTTTGATAAATTCTGCCGTATTCACGGAAATACGGTTTTTATCCTTTATGGCTTCTTCGTTATAAACGGTAATCAACATATCAAGAATATCGGCTGCCCGTGTAGGTGACAGGTCATTCATAGTCATACTCAGCAAAGCGGCATCACCACTCATCTGTCTGATTGTCAGATTAGAGAGCCAGAAAGCGACCATCCCTTCCCGGGACTTACTGGTCACCTTGATTGGTCTGTCAAAATAGGATTCACTATAATTTTCAGCAGTAAATACAATCAGTTTTCCTAATGGCGTATCAACAGTGTCATTCAGATTCACAGTCTTTCGTTGTTCGAGTTCATCGAGCGAAAAGTCTGCCAACTCCACCTGCTGTTTATTTTTAGGTATAACAGACAAAGAACACACTTCATCCAGCCCAGCCTCCAGAAAGGCAACCCGTACAGGAGAGTCCGTATAGAGTTCTCTGGGACGCAGGCCATCACGCACCATGTAACTGACATCCGCATGCAGACGATCTATCACTTTCCGCATCAATTCCTTCGACTTGAATTGCAGAATTTCACTCGCCACATTGACTTGGCCTATGAAATCAGCGTTATTCAACTGCATTGCCGACCGCGAATTGGCTGGTGTTTTAATCATTACTATTGCCGTGCGGCTATATACAAACGGGGTCTCACAGTAGCTATACCAGAAATATCCCCCAAACAGCAGAATAGAAAGGACAAACCATTTCCAATGAGCTATCAGGTATATAAAAAGGTCAACGATATTAATAGACTTTTCCTCCTCTGTCAAAGCCATCTTCTTTTGTTTTTCCATATGCAGTAATCGGCTATTATTTTAATAAGACAGTTATTGTAGTAATCAAACTTAAAAGAGTCAGACCGAACGAATAAAAACTTAATGTACGTCTTTCCTTCGTATTGGCTTCTGCAAACTTAGGATGTACATATACCATGTCATTCTGCTGTAAATAATAACAAGGAGAGTAGAAAATGTCCGACGAACGGATATCATGCATATACATTCTGCGTTCGTTCCCTTCTTCGCGAATGACCGCTACCCTGTCCAAAAGAGCATTGGAAGTCACTCCGCCTGTTCGGGTGATTGCTTCGAGCAAAGTAATCCGGCTATCATCTATCTTTAAAACCTGAGGACTTTCAACTTCTCCCATCACAGTAATCTTTATATTCAAAATATCGATAAATACCAAAGGATCATTGATCAGATTTTCATCAATCAGCCGCTTTTTAATTAGCTCAGCTACTTGCTTACATGATAAATCTACCACTTTCAGTTTTCCTAAAACCGGAAATTCGATATATCCATTCAAATCTACCATATACCCTTTTTCACATTTTTGCATATCGGTACCGGTAGCTACATCTCCACTGGAAGTTACCTGAAAGTTTCCTCCGGTCGATATATTGAAAGGAACCGTCAGTTCGGGATTCCGTGAACTGACAACAATACTAAGCCGGTCATCCCGTTGAATCTTCATTTCCGGTTGGGCATTCATCGGATAAGATAACGATTCTTTCATATCCTCCAGATAAACGATTCTTTTCGTATTGATGCAAGAAGTCATCAATAACGCTGTCAAAAGTACTCCCACATACACATTTCTTTTCATATAGCTTGTTTTTCTTTGATTACAACTTTTCGGAATTCATTCTTTTTTGTTGGCCGGATAATCGGTTTCAGAACTGTCCAATACTCCCGAATAAAGATTCAGACATAGTTCTGTCATTAGCTCTTTAGTAAACATAGTCTCATAACGTCTTCGCGCTCCTCTTGCTAACTCTTCATACAGGCATTCATCTGTCAGAACAGCAGTAATCGCCTCTGCCAATGCATCTGCATCTTCAGGTTTTACGTTAATTCCGGAGAACCTGTTTATATTCACCCAACTGACTCCGGACTCCGGGATATTCATAGCAATCACAGGCTTTCCACAGGACATTGCTTCAATCTGTACAATACCAAAAGCCTCCGTTTTCCAAATCGAACTTAAACAAAACAGATCACAGGCACCGAAATAATCCGGCAGATCTTTGTCATCTATAAATCCCAGCAGTTTTACTTTTTTCCTCACTCCCAGTTCATCAATCAAGGATTGCAAATACTCTTGAAGGGGACCTTTGCCACCTATCAATATAATATAGTCGTCATTCAACTTTTGAGAAGCCTTTATCAGATATTCATAGCCTTTGTACTCTACCAGACGTCCCAAAGAGAATATGATTTTCTTTCCGGCATATCTTTCTTTTATTTGTGCCACCCGCCCGGGAACCGGCTTCATTTCATCTATTCCGATAGGAACACTGATAACTTTGCGCTGTATGTTTTCCAAAAACGGAGATTCCTGTACATAAACGGGGGTGGTGCCAACAATTACTTTTGCTCTTCGAAGCAACCAATTTTGTAATGGTGAATAGAGCTTCAACAACATTTTCTGTTTCAGTATATCACTATGCCAGTGCAGGACTACCGGACCTTTGTAACCAGACAGGAATAATGCCAGACATGCCATTGGATCCGGATGATGGATATGAATGATATCATATTCTTTGTTTATTTTACGCAACCGGAAAATCATAGCCGGAGATAACATAGTAGCCGCCACTTTTTTCCAGGTGGACACACATAGTATACGTGCATAATCATTCAATAATAGATTCTCAGGTTTCTGTTTTTCGGCCGAGGCGCATAGCATATCACAATAAACCTGTCTCTGTGACAGTCCCATTGTGATGTCATACATCACTTTCTCTATCCCTCCCCTTATCGGATAGAATTTGCCTATTTGTAGTATTCTCATTTTTAATAAAATATCTATTTCTTACTCTTCATAAGTTTAGTTTGTCACTTACCGCATATATAGTACCGGACTGAAAAAATTAATTTAATATAGAATCGAATAATTCCCGCCAGGATGAAGCGAATGAGAAACGTTTATCAGAAGTACCGATACTCGTTAGAAAAGTAAAGTCATCTTCACATAACCGTTTCATCAGATTCATTAATTGAACCGGGTCCGACAATTTAAAAAATGCAGTTTGCATACTTCCAGCGGCAGTCTCGTGAGCATACGGAAGGTCGGCTAGAAGCATCGGCTTACCCGTTGCCATAAATTCAGATACGGGTAATCCCCATGTTTCCACCTTTGACGGAAACACAAGGCAATCAACTGCATGATAATAACCAAAAAGTTTTTCTCTGCTCATGAATCCTGCGAACTCTATCGAACTTACCGAACCGAACTTTTTATATAACCACTGTGCATATTTATTTTCTTGTCCGCTAATAGTCAAGACCACTTTGAACCTTCCTTTTCCAAGCTCTTGTTCCAACAGAGAAGCAGCGTCGCATAGCAGCTCAAAATTCTTATGGCAATCTGGTGTGGCAGCATAAAAGAATGTAAAACAGGAAAGTTCTACTATTTCTGCAATCACATCATTCTCTTTACGTTCCGGAGGAGCTACTATGAACTTTTCTTTTTTTACCCCCAACATCCGGCTCAATCCGGAACGTAACCATTCCTGTTGTACAATCAGGTAAGTATTCCGATGCACATTGATCCGATAAATCCAACGGGTAAATAAAGCAAATAGAACAATCTTATAGTCAAACAGAAAATCCCTCCAACTCCATTTATAAAAAGGGAAAGAAGTCTGGCAATAGACAACCCGACGTTCAGCCACCACCCTTGGAGTCGCATCATGAAGAGACAGCCATAAATATACAGGCATTATTTTTTGTGACAATTTATACATTGTCACATATTCACACCACAAACGTCGTCCCCACCCTTTGATAACGTCCGGCATTTCAATATATTCAATGTGCGGATAGTCAGCCAATTCTCTTTTATGTACCAATGCAATAACCCGATAATTGCCGTCGGCTGCCAAAGCAGAAAGATAACATAAGCAATCTTGCAATATCGTTAATGTACCTCCCTTACGTAAACTAACCGCTGAGACAACAATCGTCTTTCGCTTGCTACTCATCTTTGTGATACTAACTTATCGAACATATCAATCCAACATTGCATAATTCGTTCCTCCGAGAATGTTTTTGAATTATGGTACGCATTCATTCCCATACGTTTACGCAAACCTTCATCTTCCATCAGTCTCATTATCCTGTCGGCTAACATCGGAAGATTTCCTACCGATACCAAAAAACCATTTTTACCATCAGTTATTACATCTCCAGGGCCACATTTACAGGCAAAAGAAACAATGGGTAATCCGAACGACTGTGCTTCTAATAATACCATAGGCAACCCCTCATAACGAGAAGACAGTACCAGCAAAGAGGCTTGTCGGTACTCTTCTTCTATCTGTCCGGTCGGTGGTTTCAAAAAGACACAATGATTCAGCCTTTTTCTCTTAATTTGTCGTTGCAGACGGTCCGTCCATTCTCCATCACCAATTATATCCAGTGTCCAGGCAGGTTGGGCACAATGAATAATTTCCCATGCTTCTATCAAATAGTCAAACCCTTTCTGATACCCATATCGCCCTATTGCAATCACTTTTCGGGCTGTAAGGGGAGAAAGATGAAGTTCTGTTGTAGAATGACTCAATGCATTGGGGATCACTGTCATATTGGACAGATTTCCCCAATATGCCTTATCCTCGGCAGTCAGTACTACAAAACGATCGTATTTCCTCACGGTTCTTTCATCCATCCGGCTTCTCCATCGGTCTGCAATTTTCCAGACTCCCTTACGTCCATATTGCAAACGCTTATAACGGGAAAAATGAATTTCAAGTACTTTCTTACTGCCATCATCAATCTTCCATAGAAAAGAAGCATCATTGCAGAACATAGAAACCACAATGTCAGCCTTAAGTTGTTTCAGACAAGCCGTCAGCCTCTTCCGATGTTTCCACTGTTTGAAAGGATAATTGGCTAACTTATTAAGAAATGACTTCCCGTTATTTTCTTCATAGTTGATTCTCAAGTCACAGCAGTTGATACGTTGGTCCAGTTCGAAAAAGGATTGCTTTTCACGTTGATCTGTAGTGATAATAACAACTTCATATCCATGACTGACCAGATAATTGGCTTTATTTGCCAATACCCGTTCCATTCCTCCGGAATTGTAGGTTCCGGCTATACAGTAAACGATTTTCATTCTTCTATAAGAACTGGTTCCATTTTCCAGTCCAGACAATAAAATAAAGCATAAATAAAAAATAGATCAGTAGCTACTTTCATCCAGATAATGAAACTCAATGATAAAAGAACGAAAGAAAAAAGCCGGAAAGAAGGGAACTTCCATGCAAACACACAGGCATTATACACAAAAAACAAAACAAAAGTTCCGAAGCCAATTAAACCGCAATACAAAATAAAACGGCAATAGCCAATATCTGTGCTATACACAAAATTAGCAAACAAGCCTGTGCCAATTATCCAACTTTTAACATCTTCCGGCCAAACCCACATCATTGTATTTAATTTGTCCGTTGAATCCGTTCTTAGTTCTCCCGTTTCCACCCAGTTAAAGAAAGCTTCAAAGGCAAATCTGATATTCTTGTAGAAAAAAGGATCGTTATTATATAAATAGACCGATAACATCGTAAATACGATCAACATTCCTCCTAAAATAGAATAAAGCCTGATATAACGACCCTTGATTACCAAACGGAAAATACCTGTAGAGCATATTAAATATACTATTCCCAGGAATAATCCGACAGATGTAGTACGAGAAATCATATTACCGATAACAGCAATCACGAAAAAAGCGAATAAACAGGCAAAAGTTTTCCACCTAACCTGCTTTACACCCTCATCCTCACAGAGAAGATAGACTATCAAAAGAAGCACAATAGAAAACCTTACACCGGCAGGATCCAATGCCGCACCGATACCATACAATCTTCCCACTTCCTGAAAAAACTCTTGCCCTTGAGAGATATAGGTATCTACCAAAGCCCGGAATGCCGAGAATCTATCGATTAAAATTGCCAATATACACTGAGACACGCATACAAAAGCCGAATAGGCTATGAGCAAATTTAATGTCGCCTTACCGTGAAATGCGCGAATAACATAACAAACCACATATGCACCTCCCAACCACGTAAAAAAGGACACGAAGTAAGTGACATAAGAATAATCATCTGTATGATTATAGTCAGCAGCAACAAAGCAGATAAATGAGAAAATAAAAGCAAAGACAATAGCACCCAGCAAATCTCTCGAAAAAGTAATCCGATGTTTTTGAAATCCCTGATAAGCTACCAAAGCAATACCTAACATCGCTAATGCCATTTTAGTGTTCAGTTGCGGTAAGACAGAAAAACTGAATGGAAAATAATAGCCACTCACAACCATTGATATCAATAACATAGTCAATAAACGCACCATTCTCCAACTACATTATTTATAAATAATACCATAAACCAGCTTAAATACCGTCCGATAATATAACTTCAACAAAATAAAATATCGTTTTACCGCCATCCACTGTATAATCCGTGTTCTTAAAGGAAGAAGTTTGTTATTCATGACATAGCAGTTTGCCTCAGGAAAACATTCCAGCCATTGTTCATAATGCGATTTATCATCTGTTATAAGAAGAGGCAACTTTATATTCAACTTAAGAAAAGGAATAAACTCTATTAATGAATCCGCATATGCGGAAGCATTTACATATTTTTCCACCTCATATACGTTATTTGCTACTTGTATTATATGCTCTTGTGAATAAATCTTTGTCAGTGATTCCGGATTACTTTGTCTATAATGGTAAAAAGGACGATGAACAATGCCAACCTTCCCGGCACAGATAAACAATTTCATCATCACCATCATATCTTCACCCATATTCAAACCTTCTGTAAAACGAATATCATTCTCTACATAAAGAGAACGACGAACCAGAAAAAGCCATAAATTCCACCGCATTACCCCACCCATCATTTTTCGTAATGCCTCAACGGAAGTAGTATATGCCGGCTGCTTCATATAGCGTGCATTGGAATTGAAAGTCAAGTACCACTCGTGCCCCACTATATCCAGTCCTTTGTGATTGATTTCATTGACCAGACATTCCAATGTGTGCGGTTCTATAGAATCATCCGCATCTACATAATAAATATAATCTCCGGTAGCACACTTCAGGGCCGTATTACGTGCCGCCGATACACCTCGGTTTCGTTCATGTTGTAATATTCTGATTGTAAAATCGATCTCTGCAAATTGTTCCGCATAAGATGTTAGTATATACAAACTTTCATCTGTACTACAATCATCCACAAATAAAAGCTCCAAATTTCTATAAGTCTGTTTATGCAAGGATTCCAGACAATGAGGCAAAGTTACTGACGCATTGTATACAGGAATGATCACTGAAATAGTTATATTTCCAATATTCATTTGCTGTTTCTTATAATTTGAGTTTTCATTCGTCCTCCAACCAGCAAAGCAAGCATATTGGGGGCCATTCTATTCAAAAAATAATAGAGACCGAGACAAACACCTAAAGTAATAAAAGGTATTAGTAAATAACTAAGCATTAATCCTCCTCCGGAGTCTGCAAGAGAAGTACGGGAGAAGAAGCCCTTTGTCCAGTTAATGATGTATATTTCGTGGGCTGCATAAATAAAAAAGACTGTAGCCGATAATTTACAAAACAGATTCTTCCAACTTTCCTTATCTATTAACCAGTCCATCAAATTGAAAGCTGTTATTATGCCAAACAATATATATATTCTAACAATATACGCATGAAGCTCCCTCCCATTACAAATGATAGCGCAACATAAAAACATGAGAGTGATTATTGCTGTCACATACCGGAACTTCGAACAAAACGCCAGAACATTCTTTTTATAAATTCCCATATAGGAACCTGCTCCGAAAAACATAATAGCTGTCATACTCAGTCCTGCAATATTTGTTTCCCAAACAGATAAATACAGAGCGAGCAGAATAAGTAATCCATATATTTTCAGATACTTGAAGAAAGCATAGAATAATGGAGACAACGCAGACATACAAATCAAATCACGCAAAAACCACAAAGGATAGTTCACAGGAGTATGCCAAAACAACATATACAAAGAATTATTCCTGACTTCCTGTAGTTCCTCCCCCGGTTCCATTGAAAAAAGAAAAATAAACGCATAATTCTTTATATAGACAGCCAATATCATAAGTATATTCCATAATAAATAAGGAAGCAAAAGGCTTATTACTCTCTTTTTTAATTGAAGATGATAAAAATCAAGACTCCATTTCTCTAGTTTGCGAAAGAAGAAGAAACCAGAGAAGAAAAAGAATAAAGGATTGCGTATCCGGGACAAATTATGAGATATGCCTTCTGAAAAAAGATGATATACATTCATTTCTGAGAAATTCATCTCTATAGGGATTGATGTCATGGGAAGCACATGGGCAAAAAGCAACAATACCATCAACGGAAATCTCATAGCTGCAATCACTTCCGATTGTCTTTTCTCAAGGTTTTCTTTCATTTACTGATTTCATTCAGAATTTGATCAACAACTTCGATATGCCGTATACTAAATTTCCGGGCAAACAATGCTTCCGAATTCATCAATATTTCAAAGTCTTTTTCTTTCCACTCTTCCAGCTGGTTATCTTTCCACCCAATCATCCGCAAACAACCGTGTCCTTCATCGTGCATATCGTAGACTCTGTCGCGAAAAGAAGAATTCCAGCAAATAGTCTGCACAAATATTTCGTCCGCACAAAAAGTATGGGTATAAACTCTTCGTACCTCTTTTTGCTGCTGCAACAAATAACCAACAAGCTCGTTACTAATACTTAGCCATTGAGTACCTTTTCTGAAATTAATATCCTTATTCCGCCGAATCCCGAGTAAAGACTGCAGCCGGACACATCCTGCACGTAAAACACGCTTTGTTACAGCCAAGCCGCCTTCAGTTTCCTTAAAACTTTTGGGGAACAAATGCCATCTACAAACTTTACGGTCAATTTCTTTGGATATATTTCCCTGATAGTAGCCAACAAACTCTTTTCCCGCATTTTTTTCAAAAAAACGATGAATATAGTTCTGTGTTTTAAGAGGCATATCAACACCCGATAACAAATGATAATAACTATATTCCCCACGTCGATAAGCTTCATCGAACAATGCAAATTCTGCATCTACTACACTTATATCTCCCCAACGGACATCCATACGTTCCTCTAAAAAAGTAAGTTTAGCATACGATGTCCGGCAATCCGGATAGTGATTCAGCTTTCGGTCAAAATGGATATAGATATCATTTCGTTCATCATCAAGAGCCTGTATCAGTCGTTTCAGAATTTCAAACTCATTATGAGCTATAATCAAATAGGCATGTTTCATTATTCTTGATCAGCGGTGATATGAATCAATATTTTGTCAACAATATGCATATCCGTATAGCTAAACTTCCGAGCAAACAGACAACCCGAACTGATTAATTCATCATAGTCTCCCAAATGATATATACGAGGATTGGAACCACCATCAAAATCACATTTCAATAGTTTATCATCATAGTATATACGATCTTTTAAATACGATTTACCCAATTCCGAGGGGATAAAAAACTCATCCCCACATAAAGTAAAACGATATTTTCGCAATACATCTTTTTTAATCTGCAATAAATAACCTATACATTTACCTGTTATACTCACCCAATTAGCCGCATTAGTATATGATTGATTCCGATTCCGACATATATGCAATTCTTTTTGAATACGAATACATACTCTCCACAATAGCTGATTTATTCTTCTTATAAAAAGAACCTTATGCATAAAATTCTTCGTAAAGAAGTTATATCTCCGCATTTTAAGGTGCGTCTGATAATCTGAGTTTGGGACATGCACCAATACTTCCTTATCTTTTAGACCTTCAAAAAAATGATGAATATAGCTTTGGGACTTCAGAGGCAAATGTACCCCGGAAAGCAAATGATAATAATCATATCGATCCTGCATAAAAGCAGCCTCAAACAGAGCATACTCCGCCTTTATCTGTGAAATGTGCCCCCAACGGATGTCTGTCCGCTTTTGCAGAATATACAAATTTGTATACTTTGTCTTAAGCAATGGATAGTTTTTCACCTTTTTATCAAAATGAATATAGATATCATTTCGTTCATCATCAAGGGCCTGAACCAACTTCCCTAAAACCTCAAACTCGTGGTGAGCCATTATCAAATATGCATGTTTCATACTGTAGTCAAGCATTTCGGGCTAATCGTAACACCATCTTGAGACGTATCATTGCAGCAGCATCAAAATAAGTCATTTTGTGAATATTGCTTAGCTCCAAGGCTTCTTCAAATGACACATCATCATAAGTTCCATTTATTTTTGTTTGTATGATGTGCGGAATGCAATCGTTTACTATCGGACAATTTTCAGCAGGCCGGTAGTTGGCTACTAATTCATTAAATAGAATCTGAAAACAAAAATAATCAGGCAGCGAGTCTTGAGTTTTCCAAAAATAAAGCAGAAGATCGGTTAGAGTTGAAATAATCTCGCTCTCTTTTTGAGCAAAAAGGATACTAGACAACATTCGCACCTTAAAATTAGGTTCCCAGCCAAAATAATAAGCATAAACATTTTCCCAGTACTTCTTGTTCTTCTCTTCATCAGAGCGCTGATACATAAAAAAATCAGTCTTCTCATAGACAGCCGGAATACTTCCAGTGAGTAAAATAGTAGCATCCAACCATACACCACCATAAGTGCTCAATAAGGCTACACGAAGCAAATCAGAAAAGAATGTACGGGTAAACTGTACATACTCACGCTTTCTCCAAACAAAATCCGGCAAGTCTATATACTCAGATATAGTTATATCCGTCAGGCGAATCACTTGATAATCATTTTTGTTCCTGTCAACCGAATCAAAACATATTTGTATGATTTCGGGTAACTCATCTTTATCAATGCCCTGTCCCCAGTATTGCCAAATCACTTTTTGAGTACCCAACTTTTTTTTAGGCTTCAGTGAGTATCTTTCTATCTCACCATTATAATAAGCTTTAAGAATAGGAGCCCAAAAGTCGGCTACTTTCCCTTGCTGTCTAATGATAGATGCTTTACGCCTGGTATTCCAGTAATTCATAGGAATAAACTGCTTTACTAGTTCTTTTAACTTCATTTTCTCCATCATTAATATTTCATTTTGCGATATAATGCCTGGAGTTTATCTACCACAAAGGTCCCGCAAGATGTTCTATAAAGCTTAGATAAGAAATAAATCTTCTTATCAACCTGCCACTCCTTTTTAATAATCTCCGGCAATTGTTCATAGTATTGCCACCAAAGCTGGAATTGCACCGTGAATTGATTCCAAGGCTTTGCCCCGGTATAATGTACTGTACCATGCCGGTGAACCTCTAACCAATCCTGTTCTGTATACTTCTGCAAAAAGAATTTCTTATATTGTGGCAGATAAAAAGTCCTGATACTATTATAATAGGGAGGCAAGGCTAATATTCGATCCTTACAAAGTTGATTAAGGACATCCTGATCCGGAAACTCCAAATAGTCAACCTTTGAAGCTTCTATAAATTTTTCAACCATATTATCCTTCCGCATCAATTCCAGATTCATAATCAGAAATCCTGAATTAATATACTCATTCGGATTACATCCTATTGTTTTCAGATGGTCCAACTGAAAATCCATAGAAGCTTCAAACACAGCTGCCAGATAATTCATTCCTAAATCAATGGAATGATAAAGTTGAACCAAATCATTACGAACAATAATATCACAATCTATATAGATGACTTTTTTATATTCTGGCAATAAATCCGGTAACAACAAGCGATAAGAAGCCGCTTCCGTATATTTTTGATCAATATATATATGCTGCAATTTTCCTTGAAGATTCACAAAAGAATAACAAGTGCGTCCCTCACCTATTAGTTGTATTTTTAGTTTTAACCGTTCAGGCAATTCCTCGCTTAATAAGCAAATGACATGTAACTCTCCTTCCGCCTGCATACTCGTAATTATGGAGTAGAGACATGTAGCTGCCGGAATAAAATAATCAGGAGTAAAAGCAATTACCAATGGAACAGAGGTCTTTTTCATACAAATATATTTATCTCACCCAATATTTAGGACTACTTGTCAGACATTTTGCCAAAGATAATAAAAGCCGATACTTCCGGGTGCCAATTTTTAGTTTACTCACCACGTTCCATAGTTCGTCCGGTTCTATATATCCCAAATACCGAAACTCATTTATTACACTTCTTTTTTCTGCATCCGCTTTCTCGTGATCAGAAGAGACTCCATCACATCCATAATAACAGATAGTCAAATCTATTTTTTTATAACTCCTGTGATTCACAGCAATTTCATAAAACATCTGTTCATAGTCGGCCACTATCATTAATGTTTCATTATAAGGATGTGATTTAAGTAGTTCCGTACGAATAAACAAAGACTGATGACACACGGAAAAACGCTGCATAAAAAACAATGTATTTACTATTTCTGGGGCACTCCATTCATTTATACCACCCGCATATTTTAAAACAGCATTTCCACATACAAAATCCTCCTTTAAGAAAAGAAGAGCTTTTTTCAGTGTATCATCTTCATAAAAGGTATCACCTGAATTAAGGAAAAAACAATACTCCCCCTGTGCAACAGAAATTCCTTTATTCATTGCATGATAAATACCTTTATCTTTCTCACTAATCCAATAAGAAATATATTCAGAATATTTTTGAAGCACAGAAACACTACAGTCAACGCTTCCACCATCAATCACAATGTATTCAGCCTTCTCTCCCAAAAGCTCTCTTAATACTGTCACATTAGATACGACTGACTGAATGGTAGCTTCCAGTTGCTCACCATTATTATAATTAATCGTTATAACTGATATCTTCATTACTTCTCTACAATACGAGCCGGAACCCCTACTACCGTCACTCCCGGAACTAATACCGATTTCGTAACAACTGCTCCCGCTCCAATTTTCACTCCGTCTGCAATATATATTCCACCCAGAATTTGCGCATTCTGTCCAATATCAACATTATTCCCAATAACGGGAGAATCATCCGGAAAAGTACCTTTACTTCCAATGCAGCAATTACCATGAATCGTACAATTTTTACCTATACGGGATTTAGGATTTACAATAATAGACCCATAATGATAAATCTTCAAACCAATATCAAAACAACCTGCATTTATAAAGAACCCAAGACGGATACCCAAAAGATTCTTCTTTCGAGAAAAATAATATTGCAAAATCTTATTTCTCTTATAGTTCATATAAAATTCCTCTTTACGAAGTGCACGTATATATCTCCGAATCCAATATTGTTCTGTCCTCAAGAGCCAATCCATGATATATCCTTTTGAACCAAAAGGAAAATAATCAATACGATCCGAATTAAGGTATTCTTTTAAAGTCACCATTCTACGTCTCTTTTATTAAATTAATCTGAATCCGAAAGCAGACAAAAGCTCGGATCTCATAAATATCGCTTCCATCGTTTTACATAAAGAGCCAATACACTATACATATCATGTAATACTAACCAATTAAACAATTTCATTTTTTTCCCTTTCAAGAGATATTTCTTATCATAAAAGACCCCCTTAATCAAAGGGTTAGCACATGACTTTTCTAACTCTTTCCTGATTTCTGTATAATTTCTGTTTGCTATATATACGATATACCTATGAAAAAAATAAATAATGACACTATAACGAACACCTGTTAAATCGAAATCATATCGTTTTTCAAGATCAGAATAAGAAATTAACAGTTTATGTAACGTATATTCCAAATGCTCATATGAAATCGATTTTTGCGACAAATGTTCCCCTACATGATGCACATAGATATATCCAATATATGAGGATACTCGCAAAGAGTGAACACACAATAAATATTGGCTTACCCATAAAGTATCCTCTCCTGAATACAAATATGTATCGAAAAACAATTTATTCTTTCTTTGTATGGATGACTTATACAATCTGCCGAAAGGTACCGTAAATTCAGGATAAATATATTTCAACAGACATTGCTTTATTTCATCGCTCCCTTCGAAATTTCCATCAACAAATAAATAGTCATTGCCCACAGGTTCAGAACAGCAGGAACACTGAACAAAATCGCATGATGCATATTTCATTAGTTCTTCCAGATACCTCTCTTGTATGTAGTCATCTGAATCTATAAAAAGGAAATGTTCACCAGTATGCTTTTCAAGTCCCAAGTTTCTCGCAGCACTCACGCCTGCATTTTCCTGATGAAAGACTTGTATCCGGTTATCACTTTGCGCATAATCATCGCAAATCAATCCCGAATGATCTTCACTGCCATCATTTATTAAGAGAAGCTCAAATTCTGTATATGACTGTGCCAAAATACTATCTATGCACTTCCTTAAATATTGCGCAGAATTATAGACAGGTACGATGATAGATACTAATGTTTCGTTTCTCACAAGATTGAATAATCATATTGTATAATAAACATCTTTTTTAATTACCCTTGCCGGTACTCCTGCGACAATAGTATGCGGCGGTACGTCTTTAGTCACGACAGAACCTGCTGCAACAATAGCACCTTCACCAACCGTCACCCCTTTTAAAATGATAGCAGACATACCAATCCATGCATTATCCTTTATTATAACAGGAGCAAACATGCTATTTCCTCCCGTTATCTGGTGATTATCAGAATCCCGGATAATTACATTCTCTGAAATGATAACATTTTCTCCTATTTCTATGTGATTAAAACAATGTAACTTCGAATGGAAATTAATATACCCGGAACCTAAAATCAGTTTAGCATCCGGCAATACGACTACAGTTGAACCGATAATATCAAAATTCCCTTTTACTATCAATTCCGAGTTAGCATGAAGAATAAGCCGCCCTTTCTCCTGTGAAGGAATGTTTCCAACCCATACCTTACCAACAATTAATCTTTGTAACGGATATACATTATATCGGCAATCTTTTTCTCTGTACAGAATACCATGCCTCGTAACATAAATACCAGGATGAATATATTCTTGATATTTCCTATATATTTTTGCAATAAAACCGAATATCATCTCGCCATCTTTCTTTTACAATAACTTAACAGCATATGCTCTATTAACAGATACATATCATCACGCTTTATTTTCAATAGTAATATATAAATAGATAAACTCATTAAGCCGCCCAATAAAATCTGTGTAACAATAGACAAAGATGTATATGTCAGCATATAAGTAGGTATATTAGCTAAAAGTGCCATAAAAAAATAAGGTAGAAAATCTGTCAGCTGTTCCCGATACCCTAAATGAAATAGCTTTCCAGTATAATATGTATTAATAAAAATAGCAATTTGGGTATATATAACCATAGACCAGCACATCGCCATAATTCCCCAAGATGCACTCAACAAAATCATTGTTATAGAAATAGCTTTTTTCACGACCTCCAGTTTCAAAAATAGATCCGATCTTCCTTTAATCTGTAAAAGAGATAAATTTATTGTATTCACAAATGAGAACATAAAAGAAAAACATAAAAGTATCATGATCGGGACAGATGGCAACCACTTATCTGTAAGTAAAAGAAGTATCAAAGGTTTAGCCAGTGCCGCCAAAATGGTCATACCACAAAAAATAAAAATAGCACAAACTTTAATATATTTCCGATAAATTCCTATTAACTGTTCATCCTCATTCTGCAATCTCGACAGAACAGGAAAAACGACTTGCTGCAAAATTCCCATTATATTACTACTCGGGAAATCCACGTAACTTTGCGCTCTGGTATAGTAACCCAAAGTGGAGGAAGAATAGAACCGTCCAATAATCAACGGGGACAACTGAGAATACATTGTATTAAGCCAACCAGACAACATTAACTTACTGCCATAACCAAACAATTCTTTAAAAGAGCTGGTAGAAAACATCCACAATGGTTTCCAGCAGGAAATTCTCCATAAATAGCAACAATTTACCAAAGACGCAATAATTCCCTGACATACTAATGCCCAAACTCCATAACCATTATATGCTAATAATAATCCTATACCTCCTGAAAAAAAAGTGGCCAGTATATTACCTATCGCGATATCTCTGAACCTCAACTGACAATACAAAAGATTACTATGAACTGAACATAGAGCACCTATCGGTATTGTCAGACAGGCTATTCTGGTTACATTAGTCAATAAAGGCTGCTTATAAAAGTCCGCGATAAAAGGAGCTCCCAAAAACATGACCATGTATACCAATAAACTCGCTCCCAGATTATAATAAAAAACAGTAGAACAATCTATCTCTGTACGGTCCAACTTACGTATCAAAGCAGAACCAAATCCACAATCTATAAATGAACCGGCAAAAGCAGTAAACACTCCAAGCATTCCTAACATACCATAGTCTGAAGGCAAAAGCAGACGGGCCAAAATAAGTCCCAGGACAAAACTTATTCCCTGCGAAGAGAAACGTCCTATAGAAGCCCATTTCACACCGGAAATGCCCATTGAACGAATATCACTATTCACCTCTGTTTTTTTTCGGTATAATATCCTGTTCCCAAAATAGCATGGATTATATTTTCTGTGGCAGACTGATTATGGGGCGGCAATAAGTACGACTTAAAAAAGTTTTTTCTTTTTTCTAGTAAGTAATCAGAGTTTTCCAATACTGTACATTCTATAAAATTCCGGATATCTTGGATAGTCTGCCCCTTATAATGCAGGTCATAGGCTGCCTTGGCAAAAGAATTCATCGTTGCAGTATGCTCTTTTCCATTGACCAGATACATTACAGGTTTCAATGTATGATGATATTCAATCGTAAAAGAGCCACAATCATGAATCATGGCATCCGAAGTCATAAACAAATCAACATACTCATTGGTCTCCAATTGAGCATTCGGCAGAAATTCCCATGCCGCATAATACTCGTCTGTTTTCTCTTTCCCCCATGAAGAATAATTATATAGTTGACTCTTTAGCAAAGGATGAGGCTTAAAAGCCATCTGAACAGGTAATTGAGTGTTCTTTATAAATTCTAACAGTTCTTCCGCAATAGATAAGAAAGTTGAATAGTTCAAACAGCCACCATCAGATATTGAGAAATGTGGTGCCCAAATAATCCGTTTACGACTCTTATCTGTTTTTTTCCACTTATCTTCATGTTTCTCAGTCAGAAATAAGTCTGTTACAGGCAAGCCCGTAACTACGATATTTGAGAATATCCCTGCAAACTTTTTCTTCAAATCAACATTAGCAGACTCATTTTCATAATAATTCTGCCACATCAATCTAAAGAATTCATTATCATTAGCCCAATCTGTCAGTAAGCTATGAAAAGCATAATTTGTATAACAAAATAAAGCATTCATATTTTTATAATACAAAAGACTCTTAGGATAAAAAGTATAAGGTTTTTGATAGAAAATGATATCCGGTTTCAATTTCTTCCGAATATTAATCAGTTTTCCATTTTGATAAGGATAAGTACAAGCATACCCTTTTCTACAAAATAAATTAAAACATGAATCAACTTCTTCTTTCAACAGAGTTTTTTCCTTCTGTTCATCAGGTAAAACAAGAATAGAAGGAGTAAATCTGGGATGTTCCGCCATCGCTTTATAAAGACAATCGCTTTTCCAGGTAGCACTCTCCGCCACAGCAAACAGAACTCTTATATTTTTCTTTCGTCTTAATCTCTTAACTTTAAAGTTCAGAGTATTCTTGTAGAGATATTTAGCACAGTCCCATTTAAAAGAGCGCAGCAACTTATATATATGTTCCATCAACAGATATTAAAGTATTAAGTGTATGTGAAACGCCTTCTTCAAGCTTCCATTGGGGGAACCAGCCTATTTTATTTATTTTCTCAGTATTAAATATCGCCTGTGATATAATAGGTTTATTCTTCCCGGTATTATCCGGTAAATCGAAAATTACTTCTCGTTCACTTTTCAGTGCTATCATTTCCGCAAATTCGCGGATACTGACATTCGACCGGACGTCAGCTATATTATAAGCATTCTTTGTTTTTCCTTTTAGCAAAACGTAAAGAAGTGCAAACACACAATCAACCACATAACACCAGGAACGCTGTTGCAAACCAGAACTTCTCAATATTATATTTTCACCTGCCAATACATTTCGTATAAACTGCGCATAGGCACGATCATCTTTTGAAGTGTAAAAAGGTCCATAAATATGGCAAGGACGTGCTATAACTGTTTCTATCTGAAATTGAGCTGCATAAGCAATACACAAAGTCTCAGCAGTCCGTTTTGCCGCAGGGTAACATGCGCGTAAGGAAGCCCAATCGAGAGAACCACTGTCTTCTTCGCGAAAAGGAATTCCATTCCCCTCTCCATACACTTCACCGGAAGAAACATATAACAACCTTCTTAGATTGTGTTGCTCTCCGTATGAAAACAGATTGTCAACTCCCAATATATTCGCTTTCATAACCCCGACCGGATCATTATGAAAGGCGGCCGGCCCCGCATAGCTCGCTGCATGAATAATATAGTGAAAATCAATATCAAATGGAATCAATGCTGTCACATCACATTGTATCAAGGTGAAAGATTCATCATCCTTGTATCGCATGAAACAACTTTGCGCATAAACCAAATCCCGTACACCTGCATATAGATGAAACGTCTTATCGGGTAACTGCATCAGAGTATCCACCAACGCCCTTCCTATCAGACCTGAGGCCCCCACAATCAGAATATTTATATCAGTCAGAATTTCCCACGGCAGATGCAAATCCTGCACTTTTCTGATATCGTCATAATAAGTCATCATTTCAGCCAGTCTTCTTTTGACGTTTGCCTCAAAACCTTGAAAATCTCCAGGTCTTCCGTAGTCGTAATCTTTATATTTCGCTCCTCTCCCGGAACTATATGCATTTCATATCCGCCCAATTCCGCCAAAAGAGTACAAGAAGATACTGAGTTTATGATACCTTTTGATTTTGCCTGCTCATGGACATTTATAATATTTTCTAACCGAAAAGTCTGGGGTGTCTGCGTTCTTATCAATTTATCACGCGGAATACTTGTCACAGAACAAAAGCCATCATCACTTTCCAAAATAGCCTCCCTACACTGAATACCAGTGATAGCATAACCATACTGCTTACAAATTGCGATATTGGAAGATATAATACTCTGAGATACCAGTGGACGAACCGCATCATGAATCAAAACCAGATCATCCTTTTTGACACCGTTCTTTTTTAAACCGTATATGCCGTTACTAATTGATTCCTGACCATTTATCCCCCCAGCAAATATCCAACGTAACTTTGATACATTATACTGATGAGCGTATGAAGACAACACAGTTTCCCATCCACCTAAACAAACAACAGCAACAGCAGTTATGTCCGGATGTCTTTGGAAAGCTAACATTGTATGTACAATAACCGGACAATTATCCACATGAATAAACTGTTTTGGAATATCTTGTCCCATCCGGTTGCCGGATCCCCCTGCAATAATCAATGCTATATTCATTTTAGTAACAGATTTGAATTTAATACTATTATAATGTTATCCATTCTTCTTTCTTTTGCAGAAATCCTTTATCTGATAAAACTCATTCACGCACAACTTTTTATTTAAGAATAGTCTATCAAACCACATTCTCAATACAAAACGTAAACCAAAATGGGAAATTAATATCTTCGTGATTCTCATAAACATAGAACACTCTTTCACAACCTGAAACCGTCCCATTGGACGAGAGAATTGTGAGAGGATGAACATTGCAGCCTCATCCGTCTTCTCCACATCATAAATAGCTTCTCTTGCTTTCAAAGAAAAGATCCTTTGATGATTTAAGTCGAGTCCAGACCATACCCCTTTTTCATGTATTCTATATACTCCCATTACATCAGGCATACAATATCCTTTCCCATTTTTCAAAATAGCATAGAACAAGGCAACGTCTATATATATTGCATATTTCGAGTATGTATCCAAATCCAATGCCGACTTTCGGTATACGACACTTAATGGTTGAAATAACCAACCTCCACGAATCAAGAAAGACAAATCAAAAGACATCCCATCAGATAAATCGCCAATCGGTTTGATCTCATCATTCATCACCTTCTCCTCTTTTAAACATATTCTGTATCGATGTGAACAAATAACATAATCCGAGTAACATTCTAAAAAATCAATCTGCTTTTGTAATTTATAAGGATCAGTCCAATAATCATCCCCCTCACAAAATGCTATATACTCACCTTTAGCCCGAGAATAATTATAAACAAAACCAACCTTCACACCTTTTGAATATTGATTCTCAGTTTGATATATTGGTTTTATTATATCCGGATATTTTTTCTGATACTCCTCAATAATATTCTGAGTACCATCTCCAGACGCGTCATCATAAATTAAGATTTCTATTGGAAAAGATGTTATTTGCATCACAAAACCATCCAAACACTGACGTAAATACGGAGCATGATTATAGGTCAGACAAGAAATACTAACCAATGGGCATTGTGTCATATCGAAAATCGTATAATATTATATAATACACTTATATTCAATCTTAAGGAATCACTTTCATTGCTTCACGTATATGTTTAATAGCCAACGGAAGTAATATTATTTCTTCATTAAAAACTCTGCCTCCCAATTCCCATGCAGACTCATTCTCCATCACAAGTATTTTTTTTTGAGCTATTATCTCGCCAGTGTCTATTTCCGAATCCACATAATGAACGGTACAGCCGGCATACTTCTCATGATTCCTCAAAATAGCTTCTTGCACTTTAACCCCATACATGCCTTTCCCTCCATATTTTGGCAATAGTGAAGGATGAATATTTATTATTTTACGTTCCCACTTTTCACAAATCCATTTGGGTATAATCGGTAGAAATCCTGCTAAAACAATTAAATTCGTATCTATGGGGACAATCTTCTCAAACTCCTCAAAAAAAGACTTGCCTAAAACTTTCTTTTCTAAAACGGAATATGATATCCCATTTTCCTTTGCTATCTTAATAGCAGGACACTCTCTATCTACTATCAGTAACGAAATGTGATAACCATAATCACATTGATATTTTATCAAAGAACGAAAATTTCCTCCACCACCAGACGCACACACTACAATATTAAAAGATTTCATATCTAAGCAATTTCAATATCTTACACAAAAAGAATCCAATAAATCATTGACTTCATCTTTGGTATTATTCATTAATACATCTATCATCGACAAATAAGGCACAAATTCCTTAGTACGCAATTGAGAATATACTTTTGGGATTGTATCTACAAAATTCAGTACAATTCCATGTTCACTAAATTCCTTTTTATCATAAAGATTCTGCCCACCGATAGCATTATAATAAGTATCAGCACCCAATATTTCACATATCTGCAAGATTTTATCTTTTCCTCTCAGAGAATTATCTTTCGGAATATCTGAGGACATCAATATCTCCGTATCTATTGACAAATAACTGAATATTTCCCGAAAACTATTTGCTATAAATGCCGCAAGCCTCTTATCTGAGAAAGAAATGATTCTTTTCATCAGAGTCATCGTCTGATCAAAGTTAACAGCTTTGGAATAGTTCAGTTGCAGTGTTTTCATAAGTTTCTTAAAATCATCGCCTATCACTATTTCATTGAATAACTTATTCTGACTCGCTTTCTTCAAAGTCACAGTGAACATTTCTTTCTCTCCATTGATCAGTATATGATTACGGTTAACCCAGCCGCCTTTAATGTAATTAACATCATCATAAACCACATACTTATCTACAGCTTTCATTAATTGGAAATAACCGATATAAGGCATAAAGTAAGGTTGCATCACACCAAGTTTCATATTCTACTTTCTTATCAGCCGTAACACCCGCTCCATATCATCTTCGCTCAATGCATGGTGCATCGGCAAACAAATAACCTGTTCCGCCATCTTTGTGGCTACAGGCAAATTTTCTTTCCTTGCTGACTTTAATTCACGATAAGTAGAAAAAGTACTGATCAGCGGATAAAAATACCGCCGTCCTAATACATTATATTCCTTCATCTTAAAATAGAGTTCATCACGGCTCATACCATATCGTTCTTCATCCACAAATATGGGGAAATAAGAATAATTATGCTTCACTCCGGATATATCATCCATAAATGTGATACCGGAAACATTACGTAAGGCTTCTCTATAATTAGTTGTAGCCTGGCAGCGTGCTTCAATGGCAGCATCTACCTGTTTTAAGTTCAGTAATCCGTAAGCTGCCCGCACTTCATCTAGCTTGCCATTAGTTCCGGGAATAACCACCTCCGTTTCACCGACAAAACCAAAATTTTTCAAGTAATCAACTCTCTTTTTAGTATGTTCATCGTGAAGTACCAATGCACCTCCCTCAATGGTATTAAAAGTCTTCGTCGCATGAAAGCTCAATGTCGACATATCACCTGCATTCAAAATAGATTCTCCCTCTCTCTCCACCCCAAATGCATGAGCAGCATCATAGATTACCTTCAATCCGTATTTATCTGCTATTTGCTGAATGCTCTTAGTATCACAAGGATACCCATACACATGCACTGGCATAATGGCTGTAGTATTAGGAGTTATAGCCACCTCTATCTTATCAGGGTCAAGATTACAGGTTACAGGGTCTATGTCTACAAATACCGGTTTGATGCCATTCAACCACAACGAATGTGTAGTAGCAACAAAACTGAAAGGCGTGGTTATTACCTCTCCTGTAATACGCATTGCCAGTAAGGCCGCAGTTAGAGGAAGAGTCCCGTTGGTAAACAGACTGATATAAGGTACACCCAGATATTCACACAAAGCGGCTTCCAGCATCTGATGATAATATCCATTATTAGTAATCCATTTGCGTTGCCATATATCCTGCAAGTAAACATTTAACTCCTCCAAAGATGGTAATAAAGGGGAAGTTACTGTAATCTGCTGTTCCTTCATGGTTTGTAATCTCAGTTGTTTTTTCTTAGTAGTAATTACCTAACAGTATCATATTCTCTCTACAAACCCTACCGGCACTTCTACCATCGCAGCTCCCAGCATATTAATCCTGACGGCTACCTTACTTTTTCCATCCATTGTTATCAGCTCCCCTGTTAATCCTGTCAACGGCCCCTTGATAACTTTTACCTGTTCGCCCGGCTGGATACGCTCCGAACACATCTCAACCGCTTCTTCCGAATAATCGAGCATAAAGCGGAAACGTTCCATTTGTGCATCCGGGATGATTGCCGGAGCACTTTCTCCGCGCAATACCATAAAGCGGCTTACAGAGGGAAGACGAAGCACAGAAATACGTTCGGAAGGAGCTATCCGGGCAAAAACAACCATAGGAATCACGACCCGCTGCACTTTCTTGCTTCGGTCACTCCAACGACGTGTTTCTTCCTGTAACGGAAGAAAAGATTCAAATCCCAATGCCGACAGACGTTCGTAGGTTTTCTTCTCCCTGTTACTCTGCACACAAACAACCAACCAACACTTTTTTTCATCCATAATAACTCCTCCAATTCTATCATTTAAAGTCACAATAAGGTACCCTCCAAGCGCGCTCCGCTCCCGCCAGTCACATACATGACGGCTACCTGAAAAATTTTATGTCTTATCTATCTAACTTTTTTCCTTCTTTTCTATCCTGTAAAAAGGAAAAAGCCTAGTTTATCAATTAATAGCTTCTTCAGCTCCTGAACCAAACTCGTATTGCAACGTCCGTCTCAACCCTTCTTCCATTGAGAAAGCCGGCTTAAAACCCGATGACTGTACTTTAACAGAATCAAACTGAGTCACCGCACAGAACTTCTTCACACGAACAGAACTCACCGACAATTTTCTTCCCGTCATCTTAGCCAAAGCATCAAAGCAATATCCACCCAACATTCCTAACCAATAGGGGTAATGTGTAGTAGGAATATGTTTATTCAACACCTCCCCGACATGATACACCAAATCATTCATTGTGAAATCCGGCTTATCGATATAATTGAATACATGATATCCCTCCATATTATTCTCAATCAGAAAAGCGATAAAAGCAACTACGTTACCGACATAGGCCATCGACTTCCGGTTTTCACCGTCTCCTACCATCAGAAATCGCCCGGAAGTAATCTGCCGCAACAAATTATATACATTCCCCCTGTTGCCCTCTCCAAAGATAACTGTGGGACGAAGAATATGAATGTTCCACTCCCGATGCGTATCATACCACTCCTGCAGCATACATTCCGCCTGCCACTTACTACGACCGTAATCATTGAACGGATCGGCCGGATGCAATTCTGATGGATTATCTTTGTTCAATCCATAGACAGCAACAGAACTGGTGAATACCAAACGGGCAACTCCATTACTTTCCATAGCCTGAAGCGTATTACGTGTCCCTTCCACATTCACCGTATAGTAAAGCGATGCAGGAGTTACGTTGTCTTTATGTTCGGCAGCCAATAAAACCACAAGATCAGTTCCTGCCAGCAACTCCGTCAGCTTCTGTACATCCTGCACATCAGCTATTTGTGTCAGATGAGGATAAAGTTCACTCTGCTGCTTGTCAATATTGAGCAGTTCAATGTTCGGAACAGTCTGTAACAGCCCGATCAAACGACTTCCCACGAATCCGGAACCACCGATAATAGCTATTTTCATATCATTAAATTTAATTATTTGCCACCCCATGTTTTGCCCGGATAAGCTCTCGCCTGTCCAACCATAAATGGAAAGCAATCCACAGTACGATATCTATAAAAATCACGATGTTGTTGCTGATATATTCTACCGCAACAATATTGAAGAAGCTAAAGAACAATGCCAAAGCCAGAATAAGAATCATTGCGACATAATGAGACATCCCTACTCTCAGAAACTTATGATGTATATGATTCTGGTCGGGCATAAAAAGAGGCTTATGCTGAAAATAACGTATCCGTACCACACGAACTACATCAAAAAGAGGGACAATCAATGTAGCGAAAGAAACTACTATCGCTCCTTCGGAAAAAGGCTTTATCAACGGATTATTCATCGCATAGCTGATTGCCAGAAAAGCCATCGAGAGCCCCAGCGTCAGACTGCCAGTATCCCCCATAAAAATTCGTTGTCTTCCTTTCGATTTGCCGAACACATTGTAATAGAAAAAAGGACATAGCACCCCTGCGGTGATAAAGGCAAAAACAGCATGTAACCATGCTGCATTATAAATAAACAAGAAACCAAAAACCAAAGCCCCCATACCGACCAAACCGGAACAGAGCCCGTCGATTCCATCAATCAGGTTAACGGCATTAATAATAAAGACTGCCACAAACACCGTCAGAGGCATTCCAATCCAAGGAGATAAAGTAGTTATTCCGAGTAGTCCATACAAATCATTAATCCAGAGTCCGGATAACGGAAGAAATGAAGAAGCAACAATTTGAGCTACGAATTTTCTACGATAGTTAATCCTAATCAAATCATCTATCACTCCGACCATATTCAAAATGAGCAAACCTATCATCAACAATAAAAATTGGAAAGGTATAAATGGGTCTTGAAGATAGGACGTTATTTCTAGTTTATACATAAAAAACATAGATAGCACTAATAGAAAGCACTGCACCGGGACGAACACAACTCCTCCCAAACGTGGTACTATACCGCTATGGGTCTTGCGACCACCTACAGAATCAAACAGTCGTTTTCTAAAAGCTACGAGCAAAATCTGAGGAGTGATAATCCACCCCATAAATACCGCAACTAAAAATGCTATTGCTATAAAAAAATAATTCATCCCATAATTCTCTTTTTCCAACAAACGAGTGCTGTCGTTTTCTACTTTTCATTAAACAAGAATCATCCGGCCTGATTTCCCAGCCATACTATTCTATGCGCAAATTAGTCGCATAATCATCTAACATACAACACATTAACTATACATAATTCCCCTATACTCTTTACTCTCTATTTTGTAATAGAGAGTAATAATGTCTATTTTGTATATATACAATTGATTGATAGAGGGTTATGTACAACCATATACTATATATTATGTTTCATACCCTGCATATACATAACAGGCTTTAATTTTATTCATTATAATACATTGGTAATAAAGTGATTATATTAGACCATACTGAATCAATTATGAAGCATAATGGAGTATAATCGCTTTGTTGCCATCAAAAAGGGAAAGATATGAGAGGGGAACAATCACCGAACGGATTACATTACGCCAGGGAACATTTGTCATGCAAAAATTACATGACAGATATTGATACAGGATTCAAATATATTAAATTCGACACTGAGAAATGCATAGAGGAAGAGTATACCCACAAAAATTATCTTTTATTTTTTTTAGAAGGAGATTTTTCAGTATACTGTAACCAATTTTGTAACCGCACGTTTCATAGCAATGAAATGGTAGTGTTGCCTAAATCTTCAATGATAAAGATTTCCGCAACAGACAAATCCCAAATGCTGGCTATGGCATTTGATATACCTCAAAGCAACTGTGACAAACTTTTATTTCAAGGTTTGAGCTCCATTTGTGAAAATATTGACTATGATTTCAGCCCTATCCCCATGCGTTATCCACTAATGCCATTCCTTGAAACTGTAGTCCACTGTTTGAGGAATGAAATGAACTGTACATACCTACATAATGTAATAGAACGTGAATTTTTCTTCCTACTCAGGGGATTCTATAATAAAAAAGAAATTGCTACACTTTTCCACCCTATCATTGGCAGGCAATTAGAGTTTAGAGATTTTGTCATGCAGAACTATTCAAAAGTAAATAATCTTGATGAGCTAATTACACTGTCAAATATAGGAAGAACCAGCTTCTTTATTAAATTCAAAGAAGAATTCGGAATTACCGCAAAACAATGGATGATGAAACAATTAAAGAAACGTATTTTGGGAAAAGTTATAGAACCGGGTATATGTGTCAAGCAACTAATGGAGGTATGCAACTTTGAGTCGCAAGCTCAGTTATACCGCTACTTCAAACAGCATTTTCGCTGTACTCCAAAGCAATTAATAGACCGTTATCAGGCGAAAACCGATAATCTTTAAGGAGAACTGCGGGATCGTACAAAAGGAGAGTATTAATGTACTTTTTGATAATGGCTATTCGCAAAAAATAGTCTTATTTTGCAACATCGCTATTATTAAGCGATTGATATACTCTCTATTACAAAATAGATACCGTTTACAAATATAAGTTATAAATATGAGTTTTACAAAATTTGAAGAACAAATTCATGTTTCATATTATAACAGATTGGTCACAATACGATTCACCCGCGCCAGCGTCTCCTGATCGAATTCTTTAAGATATACTCTCGTCATTTCTTCTGAAGTATGCCCTAATCCCGCACTGATGATAGAAATAGGCGCCCCGCTTTCTCTTGCCAGTGTAGCCCAGGTATGCCTTGCAGTATAGGTAGTCAGCCGGACATTTATATTTAACCGAAAAGTGATCTTTTTTAAATACCGGTTCACCCTGCCTAAAGCCAGGCGATACTGATCGTAGATAGATGTCGACAAAGATGTATCAATAATTGGAAACACATATTCACTGTCATTCGCGTATTTATCAATCAATCCCTGCATCTGAGGAGTGACAACTATATGAATCAGCTGTTGTGACTTATGACGTCGATAGCTCAATATTCCATCACGAATATTCTTCTTTTTTAGAAATACAATATCAACGAAAGCCATTCCCTGGGCATAGAAGCTAAACAAATACATATCCCGTGCAATGTCCATCCCAGAATGAACAGGTAAAATAAGCGAAGAAAGTTTCTTCATATCATCTTTATTGATTGCACGTTTTATAGTCTTGCAGGGTTTTGTCTGAATATAAGTAAAAGGATTCTCGCTTTTAGGCTTAAATCCATCCCGGATAGAGGAATTATAAATCGTCCGGAAATTACGCAGATAATAATTAATCGTATTCCTCGCCAGTCCTTGTGCATTCAAATAGTCCTCATACCCTACCACAAAGCTGAAGTTTATTTCCTCCATCCTGATATCCGACTTACGCGCAGATTTCATACCTATATATTTTTTCAGAGAAATATAGGTGCTATGATAGGCGGCTGCAATACCGTCTTTCCCCATCTTTTTTTTATAAGAAATCTGTGTTTCTATATACTGCATAAGTAGATACGAACGATGATTCTTCTTCTTTTTAAACTCTACGATATCATCTACTAAATACTCTTCATTGTTCCTTTCCAACTCCAATATACGATTCTGGAATCGCTTATAGTCCCGTTTCAACTCACGATTTATCTCCTTTATTTCTTTCATGGAATAAAGCGATGCTTCACAATACTCAACCTCCAAAGCTCCATCAGCCAGTTGTTGCTGAAAGATATGATACTTGGTATAATAAAGCAACTTTCGCCTCCGGTGGATAAACTGAAAAACCAATGGAAATGTACCATTATTAAGCATTCGCTGTTTATTGAGCAATAACTTTATAGATGCCATAATTCTACTTTAAACCTGTTAATTTTTTATTCAAAACAGTGCAAAAGTATAAAATGTTCTTTACTTATAGAATTCTTTAAAATTTAAAATGATTCTTTAGTTGCCCTTATATAAATAATTAAAGAATTCCAACAATAAATTGTTTGTTTTATCCTAAATCAAGCATTAATTCGTCAATATAATAAAAATAACTATTTGTGCTTAAACTCGCAAACAAGTCAATTCTGCATTAAAATGAGTAAAGCTTCTTATACTGTTTTGAAAGTTATAACACAAAAATACATAGTTTTTCTAAATCGTTTGCATGTTTCCTACCTTCTTAATGTTCTATTTTTCGAACTACATTTAACATGTATTTCTCTAAAACCAATATCGGAAAACCAAAATACGAATATCAAAACTGCCACAATATATGTATCCAAAATCAAAACTGCTCAGATTTAATTCCTCTTTTTTCGAAAAAAGAGAGACTTGAGTGAATTAAACAGGCACCCGGTTTATAGCCCCTATAGCAGTTCTAAGATTTTGTTTACTTAGATTACCGCGCAGTATGTCTGCGATAATTACCAACAACAATCATTATCAAAGAAAGACAATTGTAGTTATATAAAAAATAGCAACAAGTTTATATAAACCAGCCTATACGTTTATAATAAATTCCATGATCGTTTATAATAAACGTCCCCACCGTTTATTATAAACTCCCCAAATGAAATTCGCAATAAAATCATTAAGTTTTTAAGACAAAAAAGGCTGCAAACTTCATAAAGTCTGCAGCCTTTAGCCTATATCTGGTACTCTATCACCTAAGGTTTCTCAGGAAGATAGTCCATACTTGTTGCTATATTATACCATTTAGGAATATGATTTTACTTTTTTCTTTCATCTGTTTTTTATAGGTTTATGCTATTGATCTACAAATATACAACATTTAAAAGCGTTTGTCAAGTACCTGCTGCGTTTTCAAATATGCGTTCTTTGCATTAATGCCCACCTAAATTCATTTTCATCCATGTACACGACCTGTCAGCATTACTATGAACTAATGTTTCGGTATAGGTCTTTGTAGACAATGTGGCACACAACCTCATCGCATCTTTATTAAATGAACGATTTAAAGGAATGGTAAAAGCAAGTTCATAACCTCCCGACACAACAGAAGGAGTGATTTGTAATCCTTCCAACTCACTATTCTCCCATTTCCCCTTATTACCTTGCCAGACAGTTATATCGCCTTTATATGAACACCATACCTTATAAACACCTTCAGCAGGTTCTTTCAAACATTCATTCTTTGTATCAAGATAGATAAAAACACCGCTTCCTTTTTGAGTTCCTTGTCCACCGGAATACAGTTCTCCATCCTTAACCTTGCAGGTGATATAAAGATTATCTGCATCTTTCCCGACTCCTAAACGTAAATTACAGATTCCGGTATGACCAATAAAAATAGGATAGTTTACAATATCAGAAGAGTTCACTTCTAAATCCCGCATTACATGTCCTTTCATGAAAAACGGAGCCTCCGTCCCCCCCTGATAGTTACTGGTAGCAAGAGCTGCTATAGTATTCGCATCCCAAACAGCTACAGAAGGCCATACTGCATGCTTTCCCTCAGGCACAGGAAAAGGGCGCGTGCGCCTTACAAAGTTACGGGCATTCTTGTCACCTATTGCCACTTCCATGGTACTATAAGGCAGCCTGTCACCCAACTGATCGTCGTGACGTATATCATCCACCTGATAAGAAAGTAACGTTTCTCCTGTAGGAAGTACACCTAAATAAGGAGCTCCCATGTAAATCCAATCTTCTACAGGTTCGCCCAATGCCATAGCACGATTTGGAGAATCCGCCAATACAGGAGACGACCAATTATCCGACAATTTAGTACGTACGGTGTATGGTTTGAAAGTAACAAACCCACAATCTTCTATCACACAAACGATTTCATCGCCAACCACCTTACTTACCGGCATTCCATCACGACTACCTGCGCGAAAACAAACTGTCTTATACCCTCCCCATGTCTTACCATTATCCACTGAGGTCATCATGGATATTTCCTGTTCATTAGAATGAGTATATGGCCCCTCATTAGCAAAATAAACTTGCACCTCTCCATTAGGAAGTTGAAGAAAAGACGGTTCCCAACAACCGTCAGAAAAACGAGGTTCCGCTTCATAAATAATCTGAGGATCGCTCCACGTTACTCCATTATCAGTACTACGGCGTACCGCTATAGCAAACGGAGTTATTTCGGGTGTTTGAGGACGATAATTACAAGCAGCCAGCAAATCCCCATTAGCAAGTTGTATAATTTCTGAGTTAGCGATATTTATTCGGGCAGTTCCTTTATCATTCGTTATACTATGGATGGGGAAAAGAATAACAGGATCCCCCCATGTACTACCTTCATCTGTACTACAGCGCATTTCATAGCCTGTATCATAGTTCTCATATACAGCCACCACTGTATTATCCTGTAAACGGATGGAACGTGGATATCCTCCCCTAGTTGCCAGTTGCCGGATTGTTCCATAATCCCAACCAATACGAACACCGTCAACAGGTTCTCCTTTTTTAGCTAAATAAGGGACTCCTGGATCTTCTCCGGCACCATCAGAGTTTCCACAGGCCAGAAGTGTAAGAACACAAAAATTCAAGAGGCTCAATAAACGCCTTGTTTTTGTTTTCATGATATATCAACAGTTTTATATATAACAAATTTTCCTCCCTAAACAGATAAATACCTAGGGAGGAAATACAGTTTTATTTATTCCCAATAGGGAGATTGTACCAATCCTATCCGCTTATCCATTTCACTCTGCGGTATAGGGAACAGATAATGTTTCTTTTCGAATACACGAGAATCACCTACTGTTGAACGTTTACTATAATCTACCTTATTAGTAGCAGTTATATTCATACCATGCATATATCCGTTGTCTGTTTTCTCTGCAATTTTCCAGCGGTGACAATCGAAATAGCGATGTCCGGCTTCGAACGCTAATTCTATCTGACGTTCATGCTGAATACGTTCACGCATCTTATCTTTGTCCAAGCCTTTTGCCAATCCCGGCAAACCGGCGCGTTTACGAATAGCGTCTACATACTTGTATACATCATCTACAGGCCCTTCAGCTTCATTCAATGCTTCCGCATAATCCAGATAAAGACTACCTACCCGGAAAAGGATAGAGGCTTCTTTCATTCCTCCCTTACCATTAATCACATCTACACCTTCATCAGCAGTTTTTCGCAATAAGTATCCGGTACAGCAATAATCTACTTTGGAGACATTAATACCATCTTTTCCACCTTGCCAAAATTCCAATTGGCGACCACGCCACTGTTGACCATTAAAATTGATTGAAGCATAAAAACGAGGTTCACGACCGACATACATATTATAAACTCCTGCCGGATAATGTTTGCCAGCCGTTGCCGCAAAACCAGTTTCCGAGTAGCCGCTTGCTCCATTTATTATAGGCGTTCCATCTGCATTATATCCGATAATCGGTGTTGAACCATTAGCCATTTCATAGGCATCAACCAGTTCCTGAGTAGGACAAAGACCGCTCCAGCCTCCCATACCGTTGGCTGCCATACATTTCTCCTGATGGATATTGTCACTATAGCCTGTCCCTTGATTTCTGGCAAAGATATATTCTTTATTCCATTTTTTTGAAGGTAGGAATAACTCCATATAGTTTCTATAACCGTTATCAGGTTCATCCGAATAATACAAACCATAATAAGAAGAACCCTCTATCTTATCTATTGCTTCTTTGGCAGCCGCAGCAGCTTTTCCCCATTTAGAATCATCTTTGGGAGCAAAGAGCAATGTACCGTCTTCATTGGCAAATTTAGCATAATCAGCATTTCCATTGAACAGCGGACTTGCAGCATAAAGCAATACACGTGCTTTCAAAGCATAAGCTGCGGCTTTTGTAGCACGCCCATACAAAGATTCGGCCACCGTACCACTCGCATTGGTATAAATCATCGGCAACGCTCCATCAATGCCATATTGACAATCTGAAACTATAAAATCTACGCATTGATCAAACGTATTTCGAGGGAAATATGTCATTTCATCATCCATTTTCAGCGCATGATCCATGATAGGAATAGGACCGTGACTACGCAACAGAAAGAAATGCAACATTGCGCGCATAAAACGTGCTTCACATATCCACACATTTTTTGTAGCTTGCGCTGCCGGACATAAGTCTATATTTTCAAGAAACACATTACATTGACGGATACCTTCATAATAACGCCACCACATTGCATAAGACGTACCCTGACTGGAACTACCTTCGAGCATTTTAGGATTCCAGCTACCACGATTCATTTCTTTAGCCATCGGATAAGTCCAAGTGATGTTCATCTCATCAGATGCACCACTCCAGGCACCCAATGCCCAATAATCATTATCATTATAGTTAGTTTCACAAGGAAGGTAATCGTAAGCTCTTAACAGAAAACGTTCTGTATAAATTTCACTGGAAAACACTTCCTCTAAGGTTATGGAAGTAGCATCGTCCGGAGTTTTATCCAGATAATCACTACATGAAGTCGATACAAATGCCCATGTCAGCAAACATAGTCCTGCCACCTTTATTTTCATTTTCGATATTTTCATATTCATATTTATTTAAAGTTAATCTGGAAACCAAAGTTAATAGTTCGTTGCATCGGATAGTTACCTACACCATTATTCGACTCCGGGTCTACAATCTTGATATAATCAAGTGTTAATAGATTTTGTCCGTTACAGAACAGACGGATATTATCCATAAACATCTTATCAATCAGTCTTCCTTTGAATGTATAACCTATTTCGGCACTCTTCAAGCGCAAGTAAGAACCATTACGCATATACATTGTGGAAGTTTGGTAGTTATTGTAACTATTAGCATTAAGAACAATAGGATATTTTGCAGTAGCAGCTGTTTCAGATGTCCAACGATTATCATACACCTCACGCAGCACATTCCATGTGCCCTCACCATTCAGGAATGGATAAACAGTTGCTCCTTCCAAAAAGAAACTTGTCTTGGCAGCACCCGTGAAAAATAAACTGACATCAAAATTCTTATATGCCACCGTACCACCAAATCCAAACATAATCTCCGGAGTACGCGGGTCACCAATAGCTACTTTATCATACTCATCCACTACACCGTCACCATTTATATCTTTGTATTTAATATCCCCGGGACGAACGGTACTTTGGAACGTCTGCTTCGGGCTGTTTTTAATATCATCCTGATCCTTGAAGAATCCTAGTGCCACAAGTCCGAATGTCTGGTCAATACGGCGTCCGCGAGCATCTTGATATTCATACTTCGGCTTCGGTTCATCATTTTCAATAATCTTATTACGGGCAAACGAGAAATTCCCACGTAATGAGTAGAATAATCCGTTAGCAACTCTTTTTTTCACTTCAAGTGCGGTTTCAATACCTTTATTCTCCGCCTTACCTAGATTTCCTACCGGAATACTTGCACCTGAGAAACCAGCCAATACAGGCACAGTTTTACGAGTAATCAAGATACCGTCACGCTTTTCCTTAAATATATCCACCTGCAAAGAAACCACATCGTTAAATAAACCCAGATCAAAACCGACATTTAACTTTTTCGCTGTCTCCCAAGTTACATTCTGATTACCGGTCTGCCCTTCCATAATACCTGCCATATAATTATTGCCTTCTTTCCCCATATATCCTGCCGACACATTCATATTCATGGTAGTTAGATAAAGGAAACGGGTGCTGGAAGAAATGTCGTTACCCACCGTACCATAACTTCCACGTAATTTCAAGTTGCTTATCCACCAGTTACGGTTCCAAAAGTCTTCATTCGTCAAAACGTATCCCAATGATACGGACGGGAAAAAGCCATAACGCTTACCTTTCGGGAACTGTTCCGAACCGTTATATCCGAAATTGAACTCTGCAAAATAACGTTGCAAGTAGTTATAGCTGGCACGTCCCGCAATACCCTGACGACGATAAGGAACGGATCCCGTACGGTCCGTATTACGCAAGTTTACATAATCACGACGGTTGAACAAAAACATTCCAGTAATATTATGCATACCAAATGTGCGATCATAATTGGCTGCCACTTCATAGTAAATGGCACGGTTGGCACTTTCCGCTAAAGTCACATTCTTAATATTCTCATTACGAAGTATATTATAGATGGCATTGCCCTCCGCGTCTTCTCCCATATACTGTTTTACTTCAAAATCCTTATAATATTGTTTATTATTAGAATAATAATGATCGTAAGCAAACCGTCCGCTTACTGAAAGCCCTTCCGTCACAAGTGAAGATAAATCCCAACGTGCAGAAAAAGTCCCTTGCAATGTATTCCAGTTTTGTGTTTCATAACCACTCTGTGTAGTCATACCCCATGGATTATTACCAAGATAAGTCGGTGAAGCACCTGGTGTACCATCCGGATTCTTTACTGGAAATGCTAAAGGCGAAGTATTACGAATCGCATAAAAGATATCATATTGACTCTTTCCGGGGAAATTACGATTCTGAATAATACCGCCAACCCCTAATTCTACAGAAAGATCCTTTGTGAGGTTTACATCTACACGCGAACGATAATTATAACGGTTTACACGACTGTTTGTACTATATGCATTATCGCCATTATCGCGGTAAAGGCCACTCTGCGTTGTATAACCCACATTTACAAAATAGCGTACTACTTCGGTACCACCGGTAATATTTAAATTTGTAATGCTCTGTGTTGTATTCTTCTTAAGAACTTCGTCCACCCAGTTCACATTAGGATAAAGATAAGGACTACTACCGTTTCTGAACAATTCAATTTCTTCATCCGTATAAGCCATATTGGCAACGCCTGCATTGTCACGTGCCTCATTCATTAAACCGGCATATTCCGCCGCATTAATATACTCCGGATAACGAAGTCCGGTAAGCACTGCATATTCTGAGCGCAATGTCACTTTCGGTTTTCCCAGTTGACCACGCTTAGTCGTTATCAAGATAACGCCATTAGCACCACGTACACCATATACTGCCGTAGCGGAAGCATCTTTCAAGACAGAAATGCTTTCTACTTCTTCAGTATTAATCGTATTCATATCACGCTCAATACCATCTACCAATATCAACGGGCTACGATTTGTCCATGTTCCAAAACCTCGGATATAAATGCTAGCTTGATCATATCCCGGTTCGCCTGTAGCCTGACGAGTCACAATACCCGGAATTTGTCCGCCTAAAGTATTGCTTAATGATGGGGTAGCTATTTTGGCTATTTCTTTGGTAGAGACATTGGACACAGAACCGGTCACACTGATTTTTTTCTGCGTTCCATAACCTACTACCACCACTTCGTCCAATTTACTGACCTCTTCCTGAAGAGTCACATTTATAATTTTACTTCCACTTACAGGGACTTCTTGTGACACATATCCGATATAACTGAACTCCAAAATTGCGTTGCTACGAGTATCGATAGAGTATTCACCATCAATATTGGTTATAACTCCTTGCGAAGTACCTTTCACCTTAATTGTAGCACCAACAATCGGCTCTCTCGAAGCGTCCGTCACATTTCCCTTGACCTGAAACTTTGTGCCTTGTGCAAAAGATTCCGCACTACTAATCAAGCACACCAAAAGGACAATGATATAGTTCAAAAGCCTCTTGCTCATTTGATTATTTTTATTCATTATAGTATTAGTTTTAAATTAAAAATGATATTCATTTATCCGGTATCCTTTTACTTCAGAACTCTCGGTTTAATTACAGCTCCACTAATAGTAACCACTCCCTGATCCGAAATGGCAAAATCCTTAATATACGATGTTCGAGGTTGTATCTCCGCAGCACTCCAATGAGCATGAAATATATACTTCCAACTACCATCTTTGCATTGGAACGGCGCTCCATGTCCTGTACCTACTAAGCCGGTAGCTGCATCACCCTGTAAAAGTGGATTCTTGCTATACTTCACCCAAGGCCCCATAGGAGTATCTGAGGTTGCATATCCAACTCCATATCCTTTATTTTCATAATGATTAGCAGAATAAATCAGATAATACACGCCATTCTTTTTCAAAAGAGAAGGTCCTTCCGCTACTTTACCTTGCAAAAGTTCCCATGATGCTTCAGCTTTTATACATTGATTCAAAGTCTCTGTCTTTATACTCATCAAGTCATCAGTCATCTGAGCCACCCATATCACATTCCCATCTGTAAAACGTACGAAATAAAGATATGGAGTACCGTCATCATCTATAAACAAAGAAGTATCAATGCTTTTCTCACTCCAGATCGGCTGCTTTACTTCTTGTCGGAATGGACCTTCAGGAGTAGTAGAAGTCGCTACACAAATATGTTCTTCTGCTGAATAGAACAGATAAAATTTCTTCTTAGACTCAACGTAATAGACCTCCGGTGCCCAAAAGCCCCATGTACCATAAGAATCAGTTGCAGATAGAGCCTGCCCCTCACGTTTCCAGTTTTTCAAATCGTCAGAAGAAAAGCAAGCAAATCCCTCTCCGGCAGTTGTTCCTCCTGTACCATAAGCATAATATTTATTATTATAGAACATCACGTAGGGGTCTGCAATAGGCAGGTAATTAGTCTCTACACTAACACTTCCCTGACCATTATTATCTTTTTCCTCGTCATCTGTTGTACTCTCTCCGCAACAAGTAAACAAAAGCTCAAAGGAGAATAGCAATAGACTATATATTTCTTTCTTGAACATAAAATATACTCTTTAATTTTCTATACCAGTTATTAGTTCTAACAATCATTCTTCTTTGATTACCCGAATACGCCAATTCTCACAATCACCTACATATACATTACCTTGGGCATCAATAGCAATACCATAAGGTTTGTTGAATTTCGCTTCTGCAGCAAGCCCATCGACATATCCCGTCTGGTAGCCTATTCCAGCATATGTACTCACATATCCTTCAGGAGTAATCTTGCGAACAGTGCGCCCATAAACTGTTGTTACTAACAAATTGCCTTCCGCATCCACTGCTATTTGATTAGGCTGGTCCATACGTGAAGAAACACCTTGACCATCAATAATCCCCCAGACTCCATTACCTGCAAAGCGGGTTAGATTAGTACATTTTTTAGTGACAAGATCATAATCAGCTTTTAATATACCCTGATATGGATCACGTCCATTCCAATAAAGAGTCTTTCCATCCGGAGAGAAAGCAAGTCCACCATATCCACCGTCACCACCTATATTTTGCATATTTCCGTCAGCATCCGGGAACAAACCAACTACTAATTCATTGAACTGATCTCGTGTAATCACATATTCACAAGTCTCAGTAGCTTTATTATAGCGAAACACATGGCGTCCCCAATGATAAGTAAAAAGCGAACCGTCTACAGGATTAACAGCGATACCATTAATATGGGGCTGAGCTAATTTCTCAGAAGGAATATATGACTTAAGATCTTTGAAACCACCTTTACGAGTTACCATTCCGACTGCAACAGGATTTGCCACATAGTTATTCGCATTATCATTGCCTATAAACAATGTATCTCCATCAAGAGAGAAGCATATACTGCGTGCATTGTTCACTAAGCTTTTTGTGGAACATAAAGTCTCAATTTTACCATCTTTCATACGACGGATGCGGTGTTCTCCTTCATCTTGCAAGAACAATATGGCATCATCCCATTTATCATAAACCATCACAATAGGCCATTGGACAGAAGCCTGAAGATATGCACCATCAACTGTGGTACCTTGACCATTACCAGCTACAGTGTACACATTGCGAATATAACCATAGGAAAATAAATCAGGATAACTGTATACTACTTCCCCAACTCTGACTTTCACTACGCCACTACCACTAGCTTCAGCCACCCTAGCCATAATACGGGTAGAAGTAACCGAAATCACCTCTGCTTCTTTTTCATTCACCCATACTTGGACTTGGCTGATATCCTCTCCAAAATTATTGCCTCGAATAGAAAGTTCCGTTCCTTTGGCACCTTCTGTTGGCAAATAAGTCTGGAATACCAGATCAGAATTCTTCAATCCACCGGACCAATCCTTGTCTTCTGTACAACTAGTAAAAAAACTAGCAGCCAATAGAAAAGAGCCGACACACAAAAAACTGTTTTTCATTTTCTTTATTATTTTGGTTAAACATTTATATCATGATCCTTATAAAAGGAATTTGTTCATAAATCGTATTATTTAAGGATTATATACTTCAGCGAAGAAAAGTGGAAGAAGAGTCTTATAAAAAAACTAATACCTGCCAATTCCTTATTTATGTATCAATTCTTCTCCCTATCTACCAAACAATACATACAAAATCATATTCGCGCGAAAAATTAGATATTGATTAATAATAATTAATAGCTTATAAAGCCAGTTTCTAATCTGGTATTTATCCGTTACTTCTATATTAATTGATCTAGAAGAAAGTTTTTTCCCAACCAAATAGACTGGTCAGAAAATAAGTTCCTACCTTCGAGACATTCGCAAAGTTATCGGAACCTACCTGAAAAGGATATAAGAAATTAACCTGATATTATTAAATTCTATCCAAAAAACAGTGCAGAGATAGTCAGAATCAGTTTTAGAGCAATTTTATAAGAATTTGTTCATTGCATGAAATCTTTTGGTAACACTCCAAATTGTTTCTTAAAACAGTTTGAGAAATAAGAAGGTGAATTGAATCCTACCATATAAGAAATTTCTACAATCCCATATCTTCCATCTTTCAGAAGCTGGGCAGCTTTCTTTAAACGTATCAAACGAAGATACTCATTCGGACTCATATCCAATACTCCTTTCAGTTTGCGGTAAAAGTTAGAACGTCCCATATTCATAGCTTCCGCCATGTCATCAATCACCAGATCGGTGTTATCGAGGTGCTGAGATACATACTCGTTCAACTTCTGAATAAAAACTTCATCCGCCTTCGTTTGAGCCATCGTATCGGCCTTTATAAAAGGAGACTCTATAAAACGACGACGCAGCCTTTCACGATTACTTAACAGATTGGCAACATTGACACGCAGATATTCTACAGAAAAAGGTTTCTCAATATATGCGTCCGCTCCTTGTTCCAGTCCTTCAATCTTCGACTCCAGTGTTGTTTTAGCTGTTAACAATATAATAGGAATATGACTGTAGTCTAAATTAGACTTCAAATGCTCACACAATTCAAGTCCATCCATTTCAGGCATCATTATATCACTTATCACAAGGTTGATATACTCGTGTTCAAGTACTTTTAGTGCTTCTATCCCGTTCTCGGCTGTTATAACATGGTATAATGGCGAGAGCTGTCGGGCAACAAAAGCCAACATATCTTTATTATCTTCTACTATCAAGACCGAAGCAACTTCCTTTTTATCCTTATCAGAAGGCATTATACGTGTTTCATTATCTTCTTCATCATACACTGGCTTTTCACGATGTTCTTCTTCCAAAACATCCGAAGCCGTCTGATGCCGTATCGGAATGGAAAGGATGAAGCGGTTACACTCCATATCTTGATCCATCGTTAACGTCCCTTGATGTAATTCTGCCAATGAACGCGCCAAAGCCAGCCCAATGCCTGTTCCCGGAACTATGTCTTTTCCATCCCGATACTGTACGAAAGGACGAAATATGTTCTCACGCATCTCAATAGGGATTATCTTTCCATCATTGCTCATAACAATAGTAAACTCTTTCCCTGCCTCATCAACAGATAAGCTGAGATAAGCATATGTTTGGGCATATTTCAAAGCATTCGTAAACAAGTTGCTGAGAATCTTAGTTAAAGCTTCTTTATCCACAGAAGCCAATAATTCTTCCTCGGGAATCTCTACCTTAAGCTCAATTCCTTTCTGGTTAACCAAAGTGGTGAAGCGCTTATAAACAGAACGAATAATAGAACCGACGCTACACTCTACCGGATTTAACTTAAACCCTTTATTTTCTGTTTTACGGAAATCAAGTAATTGATTTGTCAGATTCAGTAATCGTTCTGCATTCTGGTCCATAATTTCTAATTCCATCTTCACATTTTCAGGCAGTTCCTTCTCGGTAAGTACACTTTCTAAAGGACTTTTGATCAGCGTCAGAGGGGTTCGGATCTCATGTGCCACATTCGTAAAGAACTCTATCTTAGAAGTATAAAGTTCCCGTTCTTTTTCCTGCTCAAACTTCTCCATCGCTCTCTGGTGCTTTTCGACTGCCCGCTTTCTAAAGTAGAAGAAAGTAGCGAAAAGTGCTCCGAGTATTAATATTACATAGATGATATAAGCCCATACAGACAAATAAAACGGAGGTAGAATCCGGATCTTTAAAGTACGAACATCCGGATTCCAGATTCCATCACTATTTGCAGCCTTTACCTTTAGCACATACGTCCCATAGGGTAAATTAGAATATGTAATCAGATTTTTACCCACCGAATACCATTCTGAATCATACCCTTCGAGCTTATATAATACTGTATTCATATCAGGTGACTGATAACTAAGAGCTGCTACACTGAAAGAAAACGAGTTCTGATTCGATTGAAGCTCAAGGTAGTCGGATAATGTGATACTTTGCTTTAACGGAGAGTCCGTACTACCAACCGGAACCTTTTTATTAAAGAGCATAAAATCTGTTATTACCACAGGAGGAAGAAAATCATTGTCAACAAAAACAGACGGTTCGAAAGAAATAAAACCATTAATACTACCAAAGTATATCCGTCCATTCTTGTCCTTGTAACTGGACTGATAATTAAATTGATTACTCAGTAACCCATTAGCAATCGTATACACCTTAAATTCTAAAGTTTTCGGATTAAAATGTACCAGCCCTTTATTGGTTGTAATCCAAAACAACCCCTTTTCATCTTCCTCAATTCGATGTACGACATTACTCGGCAATCCAATACTCGAATCATAACGCACAAATATCTTACCAGAAGGATCAAAGCGACAAAAGCCTCCTCCCTGTGTTGTAAACCAAAGCTGATTTTGGCTATCCTCAAATATACTCAGCACTTTGTTGGAAGGCAGGCTTGAAGGATTCGTTTCATCATGCATATAATGTTCCCACTCACCAGTACGTACATTTCTCTTATATACACCATCTATGTAAGTTGCCAGCCATAGATTCCCCTGTTTATCCTCCTTGATATTATATATAAATACCCAACCAAGTTCAGGTACACGTTCAAAACGGTTTGTTTCAGAATGATAACGGAATAATCCGGCTGTTGTTCCAAGCCATAAATTACCTGAAGTAGTCCGGCAAATAGAGAAGATATCATTAGGAGCATCAAAATAATGCTTTACAGCGTGGGTTCTCAAGTCAATCCGATTTAGCCCTTTGGCAAAATGTCCGACCCATAAATAATTCCCATCCAGACATAATCCATGTACATTATGATAAATGTCCGGATGCCTGAATGGTTCGATCAGCCCTGTAGAAGGATAATAATGAAAAAGCCCCTTATCTTCGGTACCGATCCAGAGAGTACCATCATGATCGGCACAAAACTCCCGCACTCGTTTCCCCATTTCATCAATTTCTGTCCGGGGATAGACTTTATCAAAATAAGTATATTGCTTAGGATAGTAGTTCACACCACCAAAATAAGATCCAATCCATATCCCCCCTTCACGATCTTTACAAATCGAATAAATGGCATTATCGGAAATAGAATACGGATCACCGCTCACATTCCGTAAATGAACAGTTTTCTTTGTACGTAAATTATAAATATAAAGCCCAGATTCCGTTCCGGCCCATAACTCATCATCCGAATAGAATGCTATCTCCCGAACATAAATATCATCTCCGGATTCATCTTTGGATAAAAGAGTACGCACAGTCTTATTGGTCAGATTCACTTCTTTCAACCCCGTTATGGTCCCGACATACATACAATTATAAGGACCGGGAAGTAGTTTGCATATATATTCTCCTTTGAAAGGTTCATTTCCATCTTTAGGAAATACCGGGACCAAGGTTTGGAGTTTGTCCTTTGAAAAATACAAGTTGCCATCACGTATATCCAGCCAACATACATTATCCGAATCAAAGTAAAGTTGCCCAAGACTACCAAATTTCAACCTGCCGGATTGATCTGACAGATAATTTATCAGCTTATTAGTCTGAGGATTATAATAAAAAACCGCCTGAGATTGTGTCACCACCCAAATTCCTCCGTCCTTATCTCCCGTCACCAGATTGACCGTATAATCGATCCCTGTATCTAAATCACTTTTCATTATAAAACGTTCCACAGTCTCGTGCTCAGGCGAATATACATAGAGTCCTACATCTGTTCCTATCCAGATTTGTCCTTGCTGATCTTCGTACAAGGAGGTAATGAAGTTATTCCCCAAAGTGCCGGACTCTTTCATAAAAGCCCGAAAGGAAATGCCATCATATCGGTCTAATCCATCCTTCGTTCCAAACCACATAAAACCCTGTTTATCCTGAAGAATGGCGTGAACCGTATTTTGAGATAAGCCATTATTTATATCCAGTGAACGAAAAGCATAACCCTCATTCAAATCGGCAAATACATAAAAAGTATGAAAGATAAAAACAATCAATATAGAAAGACTGTGCAATATTCTCATAACGTGCTCCTCATCTTATTAAAAAAGTATTATATACAACAAAGTTAATCTAATATCTCAAATAACAGATGCCATTGTCACTAAATCAAGTGAGCAGAACACCCTTCCATCATTGGTACTATTATACAATAAGCAAACATCAAAGAGAAACCGGTGAAAGATAATAGTTTATTGAATATGATGCGCTATTCGATTTATTAGTTAGTTATAAGACAAAAGTAGCAAACATGGAATATTTGGTGTATCAAAAATTGTTCAAAAGTTAACAGATTCTATGCAAATACATGGAAATACATAACTAAAACAACGATACAGTAGTATAAAACAATAGAGGAACCGTATTCGATCCCTCTATCAGTTTGAATAAAATAAATATCTTATGCAATCCACTCAATACGTATGGAAAGATTGACAAGCAAACATAAGTATTCCGGCAAGGATAAATAACTGTTGTAACAATGCCTAATATACCTGACTTCAGACACTAATGCCTGCGTTATCAGACATTAATAACTGACTTCTCAACTGTTAAGACCTGACATGCCAACTATTAATATCTGACGTATCAATCATTAATATCTGAAGTCTCCTACTTTTTGAACAATATTTGCTCAGAAAAAATAAAGATAACCGTTTACTTTATAACTTTCGGTTTAATAACCTTTCCGGTTATAGAAACGACACCTTGTTTAGATATGGTAAAGTCTTTAAAGTATGAAGTACGCGGGTGTATTTTCTCTTTATTCCAATGAGCGTGAAAAATATATTTCCAACTGCCGTCTTTGCATTGAAAAGGAGCACCATGTCCAGTACCTACCAGTCCGGTAGACTCATCCCCTTGCAAGAGCGGATTCTTGTCATACTTAGTCCATGGTCCCATTGGCGACTTAGAAGTGGCATATCCTACTCCATAGCCTTTATTCTGATAGTGATTGGCAGAGTAAATCAAATAATACATACCCTTCTTTTTCAGCACCGAAGGTCCTTCCGCTACTTTAGCCTGCAATAGTTCCCACGGCTCTTCTGCTTTTATACATTCCGATAAAGTCTCCTTTTTAATCTTCATTAAATCATCGGTCATCTGAGCTACCCAGATAACATTTCCATCTGTGAAACGTACAAAATAGAGGTATGGAGTACCATCGTCATCAATGAAAAGAGAGGTATCTATACTCTTCTCCTCCCAGATAGGTTGCTTCGACTCTTGCCGAAAAGGTCCTACCGGAGAATCTGAGGTAGCCACACAGATATGTTCTTCTACAGAATAAAACATATAAAATTTCTTCTTTGATTGAATATAATAAACCTCCGGCGCCCAGAATCCCCATTTACCATATGAATCATCTGCAGAAAGCGCCTGCCTCTCACGTTTCCAGTTTTTCAGATCATCAGAAGAAAAACAGGCAAATCCTTCGTTCACTGTACCTCCGGTGCCATAAGCATAGTACTTATTATTGTAAAGCATCACAAACGGATCAGCAATAGGCAAGTAGTCCGTTTCCGTACGTTTGTTCTCAAACGGAGCATTGTTATCACCTTTATCCACTGTACTGCTATTTACATTTCCTCCAAGAAGCAGGCAGAAGAACAGTAGAATATAGAATCGTTTCTTTAGCATATATATCACAGATTAGATGAATTACTTAACCAACATCTTTTCGGCACGTCCCGGAGTCAATAGCTCCCACAAAGAGGCTACCGTCCATCCCGGTGCAAAGATATCGTTATAATATCCTTTTCCGTTCCTTCCATAATCCCAGTTCGTATGTTGAACAACTTCCGGATAATAACCGACTTTGGCAATGCCGCACATATGACCATCGTGAGGCAATAACTGCCGCATAGACGTAGAAATCACTTCCGCAAAATCTGCAAAACGAGGTTCTTTATATTCTTTAGACAACCACTGAAGCACGGAAGCAAACTCAAAGATAAACACATCGATATGGTTATTCTCTACGGACACATTACCCCATCCACGTGTCTTCAGTCCTATATCACCCAACATTTGACCGGGAGCAAAAGGTACATCCCACAAATAATACCATGACAACGCAAAATATGCAGCTTTTTTCGTCAGGTCGGCATAATGCTTATGCTCTTCTCCTTTGGTTATCAATGCCAAATAGTAAGTAGCAGTTGCAGCATAAAGCGATGCCTCCTTATCTTCACAGTTTGCATCAAGTGTAGAGGAGAAATAATCTGCTTTCGAAATCAGTTCATTTTCCAGATAATCCGCTGTCTTCTTGGCACTATCCAGATAGCGTTTATCTTTAAAATACTTATATCCCATCACTAATGGCAGAGTAGCCGAAGGAGTACTACCACCGCTCTTATCGACTATAGAAAAATCATCCCGGAACTTACGTGGAAAACTACCATCCTGATTCTGCAATTGCATAAACATGTCAAGCATCTTCTTCATCCGTTGTTCCCACTCCGGATGGCGACGTCCTTGTTCTTTCTCGTATGCCAGGAAATGAAGCATTGCATAGATTCCTTCTGATTGACGGCGAATACTATGAACCGGTTCCTCAAAGTTACGATCCAGATTCACAAATTCCTTAAAGAACCCTGCCTCAGTAAAGCCATTCTTCAAGTAACTGTCAAAAATCTTAAGGCTGTTTTCCTTCAGTTCTGCCCGATTGCTTTCCCAGCCATATTCCCAAGCATTGAATGCATTCAAAAGAACACGTCCGACAAAACCGACTTCCGCCTCTCCGTTACTTTTACAATCATCTGTCCGCAAGCCTACCCCTGAATAGTAAGTCAACTCCGGTTTACTCACCAAGCTATTCACGAAAAAAGAACTAAGAGTATTTTTCATGTCCGCTATTGAATAGGGAGTATCAACTGGCTTTGGAGCATAAGTATCGTAACAATATTCCCAAGTATGACGAATAAAATCCGAGTAATCTTCGGCTGCATCTTCATAAATAGTCCAGTTCAATAAAACGGTTTCACCTTTTTTCAACAACTGAAAAGCCTTTACCTGCGGGGCCAATGTCAGCTTGCGAATATAGCTCTTAGGAGCTTCCTGATAGGGGAAACCGAAAGAAAGTGTAGCTATGCCATTACGATTCTCAAAGCCGGTGAAACCAAGGGAGGTTTTACCGGAAAGAATAACCTCTCCCTCCCGATGAGTAGTCAAAGCGTCATTCTCGAACTGATCGATACGGTTTACGGTCATAAAACGTTTGGTTCCCTCACTGTAGATACCTGTAAGAGGGGTACTTAACCTATCTTCACGCACCAACCAACTATCCGAAGTATGAAACGAGGGAGCCGACTTTGGAGAACGAAGATTACGGCGATACCAGAATCCGGGCATGTAGAACTGGCAGTCATCATGGCGGAACCCTGTTGACACTTGTTGACTGTAATTAAAATATACATCCTCCAATGCAGTGATACATACTGTTATCTGCGATTTTCCGCCTTTTTCTTCTATTGTTTGATAAACTGTCAACGGAATTCTTTCAGAGGCTTCCAACTGATAAGCGCTTTTGTCGTTTTTGGTCTTCTGGAAAGTCAACGGGTACTGTTTTGCCTCATTTCCCGGCACTTTCAAAGAAATAGATGCGGATACACGTTCCGACACATTGTCAATAGCCTTTACGGTTCCGACACATACCAAAATAGCTATTCCACAAAGTAAGCATTTTAAATTCATATAAATCAAATTATGCGAATCAGTAGCAATCAATCTCCGATTCTGTTAGTATTAAATTTTGTTGTTATCTTAATTCTGTCTGTTCTACAAAATAAAATCTTTGATGACGAAGGCAAAGTTAGCAAACATCAGCTGTTCAGAATGCCACAAATTGACCGATAAAAGAAAAATTCTGTTCAAACTGCCTAAAAAAACAACTAATTATATTGGAATAATACCTATTTTAATCTCTCCTGTCAATATCTAAAAAGAAATCGTTTTAAAAATGAGGTTTGGGGGATTCTGTAGAAGCAGAACTACTTTTCACAACAGGCCACCCTTTTTTCCAATCAACTCTATCTAACAATAAAACTCTCCCATAGGGATTGGAAACACTCACTCCATGATATAAAATCCAATCATTATCTGCTTTATCGGTTATTAGTTCCGCATTATGTCCTGTGCCTACAAAGCTTTTGTTGTTATGAATCAATACCACATGGTTATTATCGAGCATAGACCTTCCCTGTTTATCCAAATAAGGTCCCCACAATGAACTAGAACGCCCTACTACTGTCTGATACGTACTTTTCAATCCTTCACAACAAGTTCCGGTAGAAGCAAACAGATAGTAATATCCATTCTTTTTATGAATATAAGTCCCCTCATAAGCGGTTCCTGCTATCTGTTTCTTGTCTGCTCCAGATTTTACTTTTAGCCCGTCGGCTGTTAACTCTATTCCATATATGCCGCGAAAACTCCCCCAAAACATATATTTCCGCCCTCCATCTTCTATATAAAATGGATCAATCGAATTCTGAACCCCAATTTCATTACTTCTAAACATCATTCCATGATCTACGAAAGGGCCTTCCGGTTTGTCGGCAGTAGCTACGCCTATTCCACAAGTCCACTCACCTCCCCAGCAAGACATCGAATAATAGAGTACATATTTGTCTCCTATTTTATTAATGTCAGGTGCCCATAAATTCCCTTTTGGCTCAAAAGTCGGACGTGTTTCATCGGTAAAAGCTGTACCGACAGACTCCCATTTGATCAAGTCTTTAGAACGGTGAATCGGTAAATTCCTGATATCTTCCGTTGCATACAAATAAAAGTATCCATCCTCTGCCCTGATCACACTGGGATCGGGCAAACTATAATTAACAACCGGGTTCTTATAAGTCTTAGCGGGATCTTCTGCCATAAGCGTAAAACTTATGGTAAGGAGAATTTCTATTAACAACAGTTTTTTCATCTCTATATTGTTTTAATCTGACACATCTATATAGTAAAAGCGTGAAATATGTGGTAATATTCCACGCTTTACTTAATCTATTTACTCATTTACAGAAATAATATCTAATATAATGACATCCAATATCCTGCAATCTTATTTATACAGTACCTTATTACGGTCACAAATAAGTTTTCCATCCTTAAACTCCAATTCCGCCATCTGCAAGAAACTCAGTTTCTGGTAAACATCATCACCAGCCTCGTGTGTATTTGGATTATATCCTAAAAAGGGTTGCACATGGTATACAATGAATGCCCGATCATTTCTGATAATGACACTAGGATGCCGGGCGCGAGTATTGTCAAAGAACCGAGTACCCGGTTCATACATGACAATTCCTTGATATTCCCAGTTCTCCGCATCTTTCGAACGATACACGGCCAATCCTTTATGAGGATCAGCTATTATCCAGAAATAACCTTTCCACTGAAAAGCATAAGCCCCCTCCTGATATGTATGCTTCGTCACCTCGACATTATTAATATCGCCTTTGGCAAGCCCCTTTAATGTCCAATGATACAAATCATTACTTTGTGCATAATACAATCCGCCTGTATCTTCTGTCGGACGGTCACGATACCACATATCCCAACGATCACCATTCTTTACAACAGTCGCATCAATAGAAATCGGAGTATCCACCACTGTATTTACCCGTCTCCACCCTGAAATCATATCTTCCAAAGGTGCAGAGAAATGAACAATGTTACTAGGTCCACCCCAGACCGGAGTAGAGTCATCTTTCAAAGTCACAAACATATGGGCACTATCACCTTCCACAATCACACCCGGTGCCCAATACGTTTTCTCACTATCCGGCTGACCGCCTACACCATCGAACGAGCAATATCCCGCAAACTTCCAATGTACAAAATCTTTGGACACAGCAACCCCCACAGGCGTTCCTACATAAGAAGCCTGATCTTTAAAAGGACGACGTGATGTATAAAAAATCATCCATTCTTCTGTTTTAGGATTCCAGGTTATCTCCGGATCAGCCGGACCATGATAGTGATTATCTACATAAATGGGTGAAGGAATGATCACCTTACCATCAGACTGACAAGAACAAAGTCCCCATATCACCCATACTAAAATACCAGCAAGTAGATGTTTCATTTTTATTCACTTTTATAAAATGTAAATTCCGAGAACTGTACATATCCCTGTCCACTCCATGAATCGAGAACCTTAATTCTTATATAGCGAACCTCCGGAATACCTGATGGAAAATCAAACTTTTCTCCTTTTGCTATATAAGAATTGTCTTCATCCGTATTCTCGCCAACAGGCTTGCCAGAAGGCTTGAAAGAATTACAAGTTATCAGCTTAGTCCATCCATCCCAAGAAGAATTTGCCGGTTCATCTTCTCTACCCCAGATTTCCCAGCTCTTCATATTTCCTCCATTATAATTCAAATCATCACGAACAACCGAAAACAAGTCAAAACGCTTTAAAAGAGCTTTCTCTCCTAAATCGAAAGTAAACCAAGCAGGAAAAACGATCGGATTCGTATTATCACTATGTGCATAGTTTGTATTTTCGTATGCATTATCCCATGCTTTCCATAATGCTCCTCCCCAAGCGTTCAATCGGATATCATTATCCAGTATTATTTCACGGAATGTACTTTTATCCATTTCAACTATTTTTTCTGGGAATACCCCCGTTGAAGAAACAGAGAAAGTATCTACTGCATTCACCTCCGGAATATAATATGTTTTGACTTCATAGGCTCCCCGCGGCTTCCAATCAGTAATCTTAATCTGATTATCTCCTCTTGCCACCTCTTGTTCCTGCTTCTCGCCGGCACTATTCAGATAAAACACTTTAGTTGCCAATGCTTCGGCCATTTCTGAGGAAAAATTTAGTAACAGATTTTCCCCTTCAACCTCTGTACTCAACAAAGAACGTACCCGTAAAGAACTTATGTACCGATCACCATAAGTTTTACTTCCTTTTGAGGTTGAAATAGAACGATACCCACTTTTGTTATAGGTAACAATCTCAAATTGATAAGTACCTTCAGGTAAATTCTCTATAAAAACACGAAAAGTATCTACCGGATCTATCCGTTTAACAGGCACTACTAAAGAGTCATTGTCCGGTGTCCAATGAATAACGCACCTTTCTGTATCCATACCATATTTAAGTAATCCCGTTACTTCTACCCGATTATATCCAGGACGTATGTCAACAGAATCCATTTTTGCCGCATAGATAGTTTCACCGGCATCCAGATACTCTTGGATCGTGTCCAACTGACCGGAGCAAGCTCCGGCAGTCAATACAACACTAAGTATTAATCCTATCTTATATAAATATTTCATATTCAGCTCTTTTAATTGTTAGATATTACATTGCCCCAGAAAGTAAATTCTGTAAAGTGTATAAAGTCCATACCTCCCCATGTTTCAAGAACCTTGAAACGAATATATCTCACTGGAGGAGCTTCTGCCGGAAATTCGAAATCCTCACCTGCTTGCAAATATTCCCAGTCTTCTGCTGTATGCTGCCCAACAGGTAGTCCTGACGGTTTATGAGACTCACAATCCATCAATTTAGTCCATCCATCCCAACTTCCGTCAGCAGGAGGCGTATCTGTTCTCCCCCAAACTTCCCAAGTCTTTAGATTACCACGCTGGAAAGCATGTTCCTCCATAAAAAGATGATAGAATTTATACCTGCTCAGTTTCGCAGTGACTCCCATATCAAAAGTAAACCACATCGGGAATGTATCTCCACCCGGACTATGTACAAAAAGAGCAGGAGTATAATCGTCATTCCATGCATAAGCTAAGTTTCCTCCCCACGCATTACATGCTACATCATTCGGCAATATGTATGGATAGAAAAGTTTTTTATTTAATCGGGTTTCCTCGTAAGGAGTTAAAACATTATATAAAGTATCCGAACTATTCCCCCAACGGTCAACTACATAAATATCAAACATCCTTTCTTCTGCTTTAAATCCACGAACATAAAAAGGTCCTTTCTCTGCCTGTGTATATTGTACATGAGCTTCATAAGGCTGATTTAACGAATCAGTAGTTACAACATGAATAGAAAGACTCGCTTTTTCTGGATTTTTGAAATTTACATATACCCCACCAAATGTAGCATTCACTTCCAAAGATTCGAAGGTAGTCAGAACAGAAGGCTTCAATGGAGTTACTACTGCAACAGTCGTAGCCCCCTCATTTTCCATCCGGTCCACACAAGACAATTCAACTTCATGTTCATTCATATCTCCAAATCCATTGACAGTCAATTCATTTGCATAGACTGAGGCTCTAGCCTCCATTTCTTTCCCCTGACCAACTTTATAGCGGGCTCTCACATACATGATATCCGGATTATCTGGTAGTTGATAAGATATAACCGCTCCACCCGGAATATTTTTCACTTTAATCTCTGATACTACACCAGGAGCACCAGCTTCCACATCTTTCCCAAAGGGTCTTATGTTATCGTCTTCTTTGCATCCGATTGATAAGAATATCAAGACAAGATGCAATACCATTATATATGATTTCATAATATTCATTTTTACCAACCAGGATTTTGAACTAATTTAGGATTCACAATGCAGTCATAATCTTTTAAGGGCCAAAGATTTTCACGATCTTCATAGTTACGAATAAAATAAGTATTCAGCTTATAATATTCGTTTGTTTCAGATTGATTAATATCCCATCCTTGCAAAGACTTATTAAAGTATTGATTAGCCAGATTCCAGCGTCTTATATCCCAAAAACGCTGCCCTTCCAACGCCAACTCAATCATTCTTTCCTTGCGCACAATTGTCTGAAAGCCTTCATAAGTATTGGGTTTATTGGCATCATTCGCATATAAACGCCATGAATCTTTTACTCCCTTTAGCCCGGCTCTTGCTCTCACTTTGTCAATGTAAGTATAGCAATCCTCAGGCACTGTGCCTTCTTCTTTCTTAGCCTCATTCAAAGCTTCAGCATACAACAGATATAAATCTGCCAACCGTATTATCGGGAAAGGATATGTCTCTATCTGTATGCTTGCAGGAACCATCGCATTCTGATAACGTACCAGCTTCTTTGCAAAATATCCAGTGATTGAATACAAAGTATTTCCACGCTTTCCTGAAGCCTGTTTGGCTTTTGCCTGAAGATACCACATATCATTATCATCCATCTTACCAATGCCATACCAACTGGAACCATCGAAACCTAGTGTTGCATAAAAACGAGGTTCTCTATCAAAGTGTAGTTTTGCAGTCGTATAACCCGGTTGAATATAATACTTATCGGCTTCAGTTGCTACTTGAGTAGTGTATCGCTTACTATAATCATAATTTTTGTCTTCATCCATTGGTACACCATTCTTAGTATAAAAAGTTTCAGCCACAGCCAAAGTGGGTGCAAATGTTCCATTTCGGGCATTATGATATCGGTCGTCAGAAGAGTAATTAGACTCTAACCAAGGCTGACAAAGTACCTGCAAATCTCTTATACCCGATTGTCCACATCCCCAAACAAGTTCTTTATTCCAACGCTCGGTAACCTTGCAACGATTACTTAATGAAAGAATTGTTTCATCACTCAATTGGGTAGAAGACATATTTACGAACTCATAAAGTCCATGTCCCGCTTCCTCCGCACATTGAATGGCCTCCAAACAGGCATCCGCAGCTTTTGTCCATTTCTCATTATCATATACCTGATTAAAGAATGGTTCACCTTCGGCATTTTTGAAATTTGCATAATCCAGATTGCCATTAAAAAACGGGCTCGCTGCAAATGCTAATATCTTAGCCTTAATAGCCTTAGCAGCCGGACGAGTTATTCGTCCCATTTCTGCTGCTTCGTTCTGAATATTCAATGGCAAATATTCGACTGACTCATCTATCAGAGAAACAATATAAGTCACAATATCATCTATCTTATCGCGAACGACTCTCACTTCATCCTCACCAGCCGAAACCGGGATGTTTTCTTTTATAATTGGGATAGGACCATACATTCTCATCATCCAAAAATGATAGAAGGCTTTCAAGACCTTGGCTTCTGCCTTCCATGTTTCTTTATCATAAGCCGAAAGATCAGGAACCTTCTCTATGTTTTCTATAAAAACATTACAATCACGTATCCCTACAAACATGGCTTTTCCCCATTGTGTCCCATTCCAATAATCGACCAAAGGTTCATTGGAATTTTGCATGCCTTTGGCTATCCAAAAAGTCGTTTTATTTGAATAGTCGGCAGAATTATCACTATAATACCACACTTCATCACCTACATCCATCCCCGGGTCGGTTCCAATCTTACCATGTTCCGGAACAAAAGAGTAGCAAGTGAACAGAAATCTTTCAGCAGAACTCTTGTTATTAAAAGCCATCTCTAAAGTCGGCAGATTATCTGGAACAATATCAAGATAATCACATCCAGACAAGAAACCTAAGAGTAGCAGGAAATTAAATATCTTCTTAGTTTTCATATTATTATTCTTTAAAAGTCAACTTGTATACCTAAATTAATAACACGCTGATTGGGATATCCGACTCCTAATCCACCCATCTCCGGATCCCAAAGTTTAAATTTACTGAAGGTCAATAAATTAGTTCCATTCGCATACAAACGCAATTTAGTCAAATGAATCTTCTTTATCATTTGTTGCGGAAAGCTATACCCTAACTCTAATGATTTCAGGCGCATGAAAGAACCATCACGCATCCACCAAGTACTCACTTGAGTATTATTCTTTATCGATTCAGTAGAAAGACGCGGCCAGAATGCATAAATATCACGATGTTCTTCTGACCAATAGCTATCAGCTATCGCCTGAAATAATGCTGTCTTCCGAGTATAAGAACCTGTCGTTGACGGAGGATTATTGAATGGTGCTATCTGCTCCGAATCTATAAAGAAACTAGATCTTGCAGATCCTTGGAAGAAACAAGATATGTCCCAATTCTTAAATCCCATTGACAACCCAAAACCATACGTAATCTCAGGCGTTGTAGGATAACCGATAGGAACTAAGTCAGCATCAGATATCTTTCCATCTTTATTTATATCCTTATACTTGATATCACCAGGCAAATATGTCCCAAAACTTTGTACCGGAGAGTTTGCAATATCTGCCTCATCTACAAAAAGTCGCTCTGCAATATATCCCCATTGTTGGCTCAAACTGTAACCGACTCTTGACCTCCATGGTAATCCGGCAGCAGCATAATCCGGTTCATCAGCCACTTTAAATTCACTTGTCGCATAAGTGAAATTACCATAACCCTGCAACCAAATCTTATTATTAAACCAATGGTTATAATTCACCGACAAGTCTACTCCATGAGATGCAGCTTCACCTACATTAGCACGTACACTAGCCTCCAATCCCATTGTAGTAGGAATAAAACTTCTGTCCATTAGGATTTTAGAACGGTCTTCACGGAAATAGTCAAATTGTACATCCAAACTATTGAACAAGCCTAGTTCAAAACCAATATTCAGCTTCTTTGCAACTTCCCATGTTATAAACTCATTGGGATAACGTACCGTGGAAATCCCATCTTTATAATTTCCCCAGTTGGTTCCAAAAACCTGTCCTCTACCGGAAGAGTTCATATTCATATTAGACAAGTAGAAAAATCGATCTGAATCACTTCCTATTGCATCATTACCGACAAGACCATAAGTAACCTTTAACTTCAACTTATTTGCCACTTTCTCTATCGGTCTCCAAAAAGCCTCATTAGAGAGCATCCATGCACCTCCTATAGAAGGGAAAAAACCATATCTTTCATTCTGAGCGAATCGTTCGGATCCATTGTATCCAAAGTTGAATTCTACAAAATAACGGCTATCATAACCATAAGACATTCGACCAGATATTCCCTGATTTCTTTTAGGTAATGATTTTATAACACTACCGGCATTCCCCAAGAGTTCTTCTTTCCTTTGATATACCAACAAAGCTCCTACATCGTGCAAACCAAACTTCCGGACATAATTGGCTTTAGCCTGCATATATATTTGGGTATAGACATCTTTCGGCCCTTCACTATAGCCCAGATATTCTGTCCCGCTATCAGGATTTAGTGCTTGTAATACATAGTTATCCGACTCTTTATCATAAAAACCAATTTTATAGTAATACGGAGTATAAGAGCGGGAAACATCAAAATAAGAACGTCTCACTGTACTAAAATGCCCTTGTACAGTTAACCCCTCTGTTATAAAGTCCAAATTCTGCTCAATTTCTGCTTGTGCAGAAATGTTGGTACGACTATAATCCTTATACCCGCTAGTCATAATTGCATAAGGATTGATATGGTTAGCTCCCTCCATGTTACCGAAAAGCGGATGTCCTACCCCTTGATTTTGTAAATCAGGCAAATAATATTTAGGAAAATCAACCGGACTTGCGTGTATAGCATGATCGAATAAGATATTACCTCCGTCAACAGGACCACGATAATCATCAAAATCAGCCTGAAAACGCACCTTCACTTCTGTTGTCTTTGTCAGATGAATATTAAAAGTTGATAAGATATTGTACTTCTTCAGGCTAATGTTCGAATTAAAGTTATTCAATCCATCATTCTTAAGTAATCCTGTGTCATTACTAAATGTGCCCGCCAGATAATAAGTTGCCACACTACCACCACCTCTTACATTGAAGTTTACCCGCTGATTAACAGTATAATCTTTAAACATCTCTTTCATCCAGTCTACGGTCGGGTAAACATACGGATTCCTATTGGGAGCCATAGTATTAGCAATTTTAGATTCCGGATAAGGAATGACCCCTTGAGGATCACGTGTCAGAACGGCTTCATTGTTTAATCTCATATATGAAATAGGATCAGCAATATCAATCATCTTCGTCGGAGCTGAAAAGGAATTCTCCACACGAACCGACACCTGAGCTTTTCCTTCCTTTCCTTCTTTTGTTGTTACCAAGATAACTCCATTTGCACCACGTGCTCCATATAACGCTGTAGATGTCGCGTCTTTCAATACTGAGAAACTAGCAATGTCATCGGGCTGTACTCGCGCCAAGTCATCTGACGATACTTCCACATTATCAAGCAAAATCAATGGGTCTTTTTTATAACCAAACGTCGTTACACCACGTATAAAAAAATTAGCATTGTCTTTCCCTGGTTCACCACTACGTTGATACGCTATCACACCTGCCATACGCCCAGCCAAAGAAGTAGTCAGATTACTACTGGGTGTTTTCAGCTCCGCAGGTTTTACAGTCTGAATAGAACCGATTACACTCTCTTTTTTTTGCTTAGCAAAAGCTACTACTGTCACTTCTTCCAGCTCATCCCGTAATTCTTTCATCACAATCTTCATAGACGCTTTTCCTCTAACAGGAACCAGTTGAGTCTCCAAACCTATAAAGGTTATTTGCAAAACATCACTCTCGCCAACTTCGATCGTGAAATTACCATCTATATCAGTTATGACACCGCCAGCTTTCCCTTGTATCTGGACAGTAGCACCTGTTACCGGTGCTCCTGCCTCATCCAATACATTACCTCTAAATTTCTTTGTCTTATTCTGCTGAATCTCTGTTATACTGTCTGTTGCATAAGAAGAAACTACAGGAAAAGGACAACAAAGACCAACTAACAGGATACATGCCCTCCAAGAGATTGACAACCGTCCTCTCTTTGCAAAGTTTGTCATAGTAAACATAAGTTCTCAGATTTAACGTTTAACAAATCATTTCCCGTGCTTTTCGTGATTTCCTTCTTTACCTAAGGCTTCCCCTAAAGCATCGAGCATACCATAACCGAAACGATTGTCCGGCAATAAATAGTGTCCTTCAGACCATTCATTAAAACAAGCAATGGTCAGAATTCGTGGAACTTCCGGATGTTTGTTCAAATACACAAAAGACGATTGAACAAAAGCCTTGAAAGAGGCTGGATTCTCATTCTTAAAAATAGTGCAACCCGGCCATTGACTACGGTCTGCTTTTGCCGGACGATTCGCCGGAGCTATATATCTTGGAGTAGAATCCCATCCCGGAGCTACAGCCGGAACATAAGGAATATCAAACTGACCATGATGTTCATCCCATAACTTAAAAGCCACATCAGCTGCCACTGTTCCATAATCCGGCAATTCGATTTCTTTGGGTTGGAAGCGACCTGCAATCCAATCCATCGGATTATAAGAGCCTACAGTATCATATCCCTCTTCTTTCATATTTCCACAACTGAAACCTGTCACATGAAAATGCAAACCTTTATGTCCCAGTTTTTTTGCATAATCCGTCAACTCCGCAAATAACTGTTTCACTCCTGCTATTCCCAATTTAGATTCCAAACGCCGTGCATCCCAAATACAAATCACCGGCTTATCATCAATTCTCCAATAATTCTCCAAATGGCAATAGCGTGAAATCATATAAGAAAGGCTTTTCCAACACTCTTCTTTAGAGAAATCGGGAGCATCAAAACTTGGAGGATAAGCATTACTTCCATCAGTACGCTTCGTTGGATACAATACATACCAAGGATGATTGGTCCACATACAAGCAAACTTTACGTCTTTTGTATTACTAGCTTCCAGAAAACCATTTTCCAATGCTTCATGCAGACATGGTTTACCATCATACCAATACCAATCCCAAATCAAAACATCAATGCCACTTTGTTTGCAAAGCTTGTTATATGTCTCCCAAGTAGAAGGCTTACTCTCATCAAGCTCCCCTAACAAGGGCGTACGTGGCTGTTGATGCCCTTCAAACCAAGGACGAGCGCTACGAATCAAATTATATTCAGTCCAGCCCTGAGAATATATTTTATTATGCAAAGCCGAAGCATGATAATTAGGAAAAGCATAAGCAGCCACCGTTAATCCTTCCGGTTTCTTTAACAAAGCAGGATCACCTGCCAATGTTTCAAGATCATCAGGCAAACGATAAATCTTCTCTTTACTTTTTTTCTGTGCATAAACAGGCAATACACCTATTATCAACAATAAAAACAATAACTGACTAATACATTTAACAAACTGGTTTTTCATTTTCTTTCTTATTTAAAGTTCAACAAATTCAATATTAAAAAAATCCATGTATCTGATGGTTATCAGACTTTCCCACGGCTTCAGCAAGCGCATCAAGCATTCCATATCCAAATCGGTTATCCGGCAATAAGTAATGCCCTTCAGTCCATTCATTAAAACAGGCAATAGTGAGGATCGGAGGAACATCCTTATGCTTATTCAAATACGCAAAAGCCGACTGAACAAGTGCTTTGAAAGATGCAGGATTTTCATTATCCAAAATAACGCAATTAGGCCATGCATCGCGATTGGGTTGATCCGGTCTGCTCACCGGCGGAATATATCTGGGAGTAGAGTCCCACCCTGGCGAAAGAGATGGAAGATACGGTATGGCAAAGTCATCATGATGTTTAGGCCATAATTTGAAAGCCACATCAGCAGCAGCCACTCCATAATCCGGCAGTTCGATATTCTTGGGCTGGTAATTATCAGCTACCCAAGTAAACGGATTGTAAGAACCGGCAGTATTATAACCAACCTCTTTCGAATTAGGAGAATAAAAACCTGAAGAATGGAAATGTAACCCTTTATGTCCCAACTTACGGGCAAATTCCGTTAATTCAGCAAACAACTGTTTAACCCCGTCAACCCCAATATTCTTCTCCAAACGATTAGGGTCCCAAATACATACCACAGGCTTGTCATCAATCCTCCAATAATTTTCCAAATGACAATATCTGGAAATGATATAGGACAAACTCTGCCAGCACTCTTTCAAGCTACCATCTGCCGGTGCAAAACTTGGAGGATAAGCTTTATATCCATTGGGTAATAAAGTTGGATACAATACATACCAAGGGTGGTTGGTCCACATACAGGCAAACTTCACATCATTACGGTTTGAAGCTCTCAAAAAGCCATTCTCAAGAGCTTCATGCAAACATGGCTCATTATTATACCAGTACCAATCCCAAATCAGCACATCAATACCACTCTGCTTGCACAGCTCATTATATTTTTCCCAAGTACCCGGCTTACTTTCATCCATCTCCCCAAGCAAGGGACCTCTAGGCTGAGCATGCCCCTGGAACCAAGGACGGGCGCTTCTCACCAAATTATATTCCGTCCAACCCGGCCCATAAATCTTATCATGCAATGCAGAAGCATGATAATTCGGAAAAGTATAGCAGGCAACTGTCAGGTTATCAGGTTTTCTCAACAAAGAACTATCTTTTACAAGCTCTTGTAAATCTTCCGGTAACCGTTTCGCTTTTGGAGCATTCCGCTTTCCTGACGCAACATCAGAAGCCCCTATGCTCTCCGCTGCATGAAGCATTTCAGTACCCACAGCAGAAGCTGTAACAATGGCAGTACCTTTCATACTCGCAGATTTAAGAAAAGTTCTTCTATCCATAATATTATAGTATTTAGTTATCACTTAAAAATTTAGTTATTATCTTATTGTTGATTATTCAACTACTTTCCCCGATACGACAAATCTGTCAACCTCTATATGACCGGATACTACTTTTACAAAAGGTTTTCCGGAACGAAGTTCTATATTACCAAATCCAGACTCCGTACTGATAAAGCTAATAAAGTCTCCTATTTTTGAATTAATATACAGTGTTTTATCTACAGCATCATATCGGACTCCTGTCAATCCTTGAAGTAAGCCATAACTGGATAACGCTCGTCCGTACCAATGTCCACACTCATACTCATTAAAAGGGTTACGGACGCTTCCATCATAACGTTGCCTACAGGCACGTACGATCTCAAGGCCTTTTTCTACTTCTCCCTGTAGCATCAAATGTGAAGCTACTTGATATTCTATTCCTGTCCAGACTTCATTACTATAGACAAAAGGTAATGACAACTTGCCCCCTTTAGGCCAACTTCCTAATAATAAGCCTCCTTCTTTGCCTAAAGCGTAAGGGGAACGTTGAGGATTGGCGTGATCAGTCAGATCTTTCTTAAAATTATATCGATGTACTGATAATAAATGGCTCTTCACTTTTTCTGTATTCAGAGTTTCTTCCATCCCACACATTCGGGAGAGCCACGACCCCAAAACTCCATCAGACAGACAACCGTTCCCATACTGATACTTAGGACCTTCCTTCTCCAGTATTTCTTTCGCTTCGGGAGAATAAGAACTATGGAAACTTTGTGCAACAGTCGGATCTTTTGCATTCAATCCCCTCCACTCTATCTTTTGGATAAAATACTCACCATTAAACAAGCCTGTTTCAGTAAATTTTCGTCCTTTTTTCAATAGTTTCTTATATTCAGTAACGTCTTTATCGAGAAACTCACTCATACGAATGAAAGCTGATAAAGCTCCATAATAGAAACTATTATGCATACCATCCGGCCCCCAGAACTCAATATCATAAGTATTATGGTGTGGTTCTTCAATACTTCCTACCCTACGAGGATCCCAAGTTGAGATACAGTAGTCCAAACTCTTTTTTACTTTTGGATACATAGAGATAAGGAACTCATTTTCACCTGAAATTCTCCACTCACGATATACTTTCATTATACCTCCCAATTGCCCGTCAGCAGCTGAGTGAAAATTGTGCCGGGTAGGACGAATCGGTAAATTGACACGAAACACTTGATGGCCTTTCAAATCTTGCCCTTCTTCAAATTCTGTATGCCTTAACGAACGTTCCAAAGAAGGAAATAAGTGTGGAATAGCCTGTGCATAATTCCAGACGTGAGTACATGAGCCATGACACGATCCCCAATTATCGGCACATCCCTCCCAAGTCCATAAGCGTCCGTCATATTGCCGCATCACCGTTGGAGACTTTAAAATACTTAAGTTAGCAGAAACAGCTTCAATCACTTCAGGCGGTAAGGTAGAACGATAAAAAGAGTCTGTGAACCTTTCTGTCTGATTGCGCAAAATCTTATAATGAGACAGAAAATAATCAATAACCTCATTTACTCCTGTAAAGCGGCTACTATACCAAGGTTTATAATTACCCTTATCTGCCTTTTCTACAGCTAGTCTTGCGGAGTCAACATTATTGTCATTCCAGTCTTCCGGTTCCTCTCCAAGCCTCAAAGTCGAGTTAGGAACATACCATGCCGTATAAATCCTGATTGTTTTCTTTTCCCCTGGCATCAATGTTACCGGGACAAACATAGAAGCTCCTGGTGCACCTTTCTCTATTGCTGGACATTGTGGCATTAAACCTGCCTCAATAGCGTTCCAGACCATCGTAAGACTATCAAACCATCCTCCACGAAACCAACAATAATTAATCTTTAAAGAATCCTGATCCGTAAAGATAGCAAAATCACCCTGCAAATGAGGCTCCGTTTCTGTACCTGACTGTGAAAGGATAAACCCATGAGGCATCGTTTTTATAGCATCCAATCCTTTACCCCAACTCAGAAAGTTACGAGCATGGTAGGAGAAAATAGTTTCCTGAACCTCTTTACTAGTATTCTCTAAACTATATTCCAATCCTCCTACCGGTAAACTGGAATTATCCGGATCACCCGGAATAAAAGGACTCCACCCCAAAATGGTTACCTTAACGGGAATATCTTTATCTGTTAATGAAACCTTGGCAAACGGAAAACGTGCTTCAAATTCGACTGTATCAAAACGGGGAAGTCCTAATATTGATCCCATACTACCTCCTGTTCCGTAATTGGGCATTCCAAATTTTCTCCAATCAGATACAGGTCCTTCAAGTACCTTAGCCCCATTACATACCCCCTTCACATACAGAGCAGCAAACATTCCCGGTTCATGAAAAACTTCCGGTCGATGCCATACTGACATATGAGATATATAGCCTGTTCCTTCCAGACAATACATACCTGTACCAATTCCCCCTATAGGAAAAGCGATTCGATTATTATATTTCCCACTATAAGAACTATTGTATATACGGTTCCTTTCGTCATCGATGTCATTTGCCGACACCCATCTATTGGAAATAGCCAGAATCGAAATCATAAACAAAAGAGAATACTTCAACTTTTCCATAAAAAGAGTTTTAAAGCATTATTCAACTACTATTATTGGAATATCCAGAAGAAATGCCAGTTTCTTCAGTTCAGAGACTTTATGTCCAATGCCAATCGCACAATGATGTGAAGGTCCCGCTTTACTCCATTGATCCATAAACCGACGAGCACCACACGGAAAGCGATAACGACTATTTGTATTGCCAATATGTAGAGTTTCTCCTTGTACAGCCTCTCCCTCAGCAGCAAGTAGAAAGACTCCGTCTCTTCCCTCACATACCGACAAAAGTGTAACATCACCTGGTTTAACACTCATCTGGATGGACAGACCTTTACCCGGTTTACCGTGATATAATGGAAGAGGCACTAGTTTCACTTTCTCTTCGGCGATTGCAAAATGTGCCGGGCCATCATGTCCTAGTAATACAATATCATCCTTAAAATCCATTGCATAAAATTCAGAGAAAGAACCACCAGCTTTTAATAGTGACATAATTTTCATCGCCTGTGCATTTTTCACTTCACATTCTCCGGCAACGGGTATTCCATATCCTGTCAACAACGTATTACCTGCAATAACAGAAGTTACAATATTCTCATAATCATTCCCACAGAATCCTTCGTAATAATAAGCCATCGCTCCCAGTTGATGCACATTCACTAATTTATCCAAAGCCACAGAAGTACGTGCAGCCCTCACTAGCTCTTCCGAACTACATGATGCTTCCACATTAAACTTATCATAAAATTCGTCCAGTTTTCGCTTCAGTTCCCCATCGCTAACTTCTTCTCTATAAGCTTTTAGCTCACACATCTCCAGCAACTCTATATGAGTACCAAACACTGCGCTCTGCTTCATAAGATCAGTATATACATCTAGCATACCACAATAGTAATGCCCCAAAACTCCCAAACGGCTTGTGCGCATTCCATACATTACACGTACAGCGTCAACCCAAGAGGCTATTTCCTCCCAAACATAATCTTCTGATAAATAGCCGGTGATAATATCATATCGCACACCGGCTCTATTCAAAACACTCGCAAACTCCGGAACAGAACATGCCTGACAATGTGCCAACCATTCACCTGTCATTCTTCCTCTATCCCCCATTGAATTGAGTTTTTGATAATCTATTGCTGATGCAGGCTGTATATTTAATATAATAATAGGCTTGCCTACTTGTTGAGCTACAGGTAGTATCGTAGAAGAAAGAGCATAAGTAGAAATAAACAGAAAAACCAATTCTACATCAGCTTGTTTTAATTGTAGGACACATTCATTAGCTTTTAGAGGCGAATCCACCATCCCCGTATTGATAACTTGTACGTCCATTGCCTCTATTTTGGCAGCTATTTCATCCTGATAAGTTAACAGACGGGGAAGAAGCCCTTCAAATTGTCCCCAATAAGTATCCAATCCGACTCCTAAAAGTCCCACTCTTACTTTTTGTTGTATCATAGCATTATTCATTTTTTAATTATGATACAAACTTAGTCATCTTAAAAGAGAAAGACTTTCGATAATTGCCAGAACACTATCATTATTTGATACGAAATTCTTCTCGATATTCTATAGGTGATTTTCCTGTTTGTTTCTTGAACCGGGCAGAGAAATAAGCCGGGGATTCAAAATCGAGCCTATATGCTATCTCTTTTACCGGAATAGTAGTAGTAGTCAACAACTCTATGGCTTTCTGTATTTTCAGATTCTGGAAATATTGCACAGGTGCATAATTCTTCTGTTCCTTAAACAACTTTCGAAAAAGAGAATATCCCATACCTGCTTTTTTGGCAATCTCTTGCATAGAAACTGGTTGATCTATCAATTCCTTCATGAGCACACAAGCATAATCTATTTTAGAAGAGAAATCATCATTCTCTACCTGAAGGTTCTTATCGATACTACACATTAGTGCTACCAGATAGGTCACCAATCCACTCAATACGCGTTGATATAAAGTAGGTTCTTCGTTAGCAACATCAATAGCTTTTCTGAATAAAGAAACGATCTCATCATTGATACCGACCTTAAATACAGGACTTTCTTTCGAACAATACTCATTCGTCATCCAGCTATCAACTTCCGGACCGCAAAAGCCGATCCAATAATGACTCCAACCTGTTTGATAATTAGGATAATAGGTGTGCCATTCGCCCGGAAAAAGAACAAAAATCATACCTCGCTTGATAGTAAACACTCCCCCACTTCTTGTTTCAAGCACTCCTTCTCCCTCTGTAATATAAATCAGTTGATACTCCGTCAGTATACGTCCTTTATCCGGATTAAAATAATAACCGGCAGAATGATTCAAAGTCGGATAAGAAGTATTTGGGGGAATTTCTTCAAAGCCGACTGAAGAAATGTTCCGGTCTGGTCCCAAACTATTATTATTCACGAAATATTTAATGGACATGCGTTCCATAGCAACTAGTATTTAGAAAAAGTAGGGCGGAAAGTTATCAAGAAAATCCTAAAACTGCAAGAAAGAAAGAAAAAACATGGTTTCCCAATACTTCTTTTTCATAGTAGATCTCTTCCAATAGCATTCTTCCACTCCTACGCCATGTCCTTCTATTGTAAGATAACATATAAAGATACACACTCTTTCTTT